>Ga0134099_1000198_pt1 | contig 77225 bp, 66 predicted proteins | sample 10_taG_2_FD_105482 | JGI IMG/M metagenome (GOLD analysis project Ga0134099, IMG submission 105482) | Switchgrass degrading microbial communities from high solid loading bioreactors in New Hampshire, USA - 10_41_5_180_A2 metaG | ecosystem: Engineered > Bioreactor > Semi-continuous > Anaerobic >...
CCTCGGCAATCCGCACTGGTATATCTTAAGCTCAGGACCGACAACTATAACCGAACGTCCCGAGTAGTCAACACGTTTACCCAACAGGTTCTGACGGAAACGCCCCTGCTTTCCTTTGAGCATTTCGGAAAGAGACTTCAACGGCCTGTTGCCCGGGCCGGTTACAGGTCTTCCCCTTCTGCCGTTGTCAATCAGAGCATCCACAGCTTCCTGCAGCATCCTCTTTTCGTTTCTTACGATTATGTCGGGAGCTCCAAGATCCAGAAGCCTCTTTAACCGGTTATTCCTGTTGATTACTCTCCTGTAAAGGTCATTCAGATCCGATGTTGCAAATCTGCCACCGTCCAGTTGAACCATAGGTCTCAGTTCGGGAGGTATGACAGGCACAACATCCAGTATCATCCACTCAGGCCTGTTTCCTGAAATTCTGAAAGCCTCAACCACCTCTAACCTTTTTATGGTCCTTATCCTCTTCTGTCCGGTAGCTTCGGCCAGTTCAGCCTTTAATTCCTTGGACAGCTTCTCGGGGTCAATCTCCATGAGAAGCTCCTTAACCGCTTCAGCACCCATTCCGGCACGGAAGTTGTGCCCGAATTTCTCAACGCTGTCCCTGTATTCCTTTTCAGAAAGCACCTGTTTCTTAGACAGGGGAGTCTGTCCCGGGTCAATCACCACATAGGCTGCAAAATACAATACCTTTTCCAGAGCCCGGGGGGACATATCCAGAATCAGACCCATCCTGCTGGGTATGCCCTTAAAATACCATATATGGGATACAGGGGCAGCCAATTCAATATGCCCCATCCTTTCCCTTCTAACCTTTGAACGGGTTACTTCCACACCGCATCGGTCGCACACAATTCCCTTGTATCTTATTCTTTTATATTTACCGCAATGACACTCCCAGTCCTTGGTAGGCCCGAAAATCCTTTCACAGAAGAGGCCGTCCCTTTCCGGCTTCAGTGTTCTATAGTTAATAGTCTCAGGTTTCTTTACTTCGCCCCTGGACCATTCCCTGATCTTCTCAGGAGAAGCCAAACCAATCCTTATCGACTCAAAGTTACTCAGTTCAAACATGGTGCCATCTCCTTCCATTAAAATTCATCGTCGTCAATGTTATCATCCTCGAAATCATCATCAGAGAAAAGGTCATCTACAAGACTTTCATCGAGGTTGTCATCCGCAGCTATATCATCCAGTTCGAACTCATCTATATCAAGGTCATCATCCATAGTTTCTTCAGCCACATCATCATAATCCGGCAGGATATCCTCATCTTCTCTGCCTTCCATGTTCACGTTCAAATCCTCAATATCGTCATCCACCGATTCTTTGATAGTTATCTCTTCCTGTTCTTCAGAGTAGACTTTTACATCCAGAGCCAAACTCTGAAGTTCCTTTATCAAGACTTTAAAGGATTCAGGTATGCCTGGCTCGGGAACATTCTCACCTTTTACTATTGCTTCGTATGTCTTGACTCTTCCCACGACATCGTCGGATTTGACAGTGAGTATTTCCTGCAGGGTATATGCAGCTCCGTACGCTTCAAGGGCCCAAACTTCCATCTCTCCGAATCTCTGGCCTCCAAACTGGGCCTTACCGCCCAGAGGCTGCTGGGTAACAAGAGAGTAGGGGCCTGTTGAACGGGCATGGATCTTGTCATCAACAAGATGGGCCAGCTTCATGAAGTACATGTAGCCCACAGTAACCCTGTTGTCCAAAGGTTCACCGGTTCTTCCGTCATACAGGACCGACTTTCCGTCCTCAGCCAGTCCGGCTTCTCTCAGCGTTTCAACTATATCCTGCTCGGTTGCTCCGTCAAATACCGGTGTTGCTATTTTCCATCCCAATGCTTTTGCTGCATAACCCAGATGGACTTCCAGCACCTGACCGATATTCATACGGGATGGCACGCCCAGAGGGTTCAGCACTATTTCCAGGGGAGTACCGTCAGGAAGGAAAGGCATATCTTCCTCAGGAAGTATTCTGGAAATAACACCCTTATTACCGTGTCTTCCTGCCATTTTATCGCCGACGGATATCTTTCTCTTTTGAGCTATATACACCCTTACCAGTTCATTCACTCCCGGAGGCAGTTCATCTCCGTTTTCCCTTGTGAACACTTTTACATCCACTATGATGCCGTATTCGCCATGGGGTACCCTTAAGGAAGTATCTCTGACTTCTCTTGCCTTTTCTCCGAATATCGCCCTGAGCAGGCGTTCTTCCGCAGTAAGCTCTGTCTCTCCCTTTGGAGTAACCTTACCCACCAATATGTCACCGGCTCTTACCTCGGCGCCTATCCTGATTATTCCCCTTTCATCAAGATCCTTTAATGCATCTTCTCCCACATTGGGTATGTCTCTTGTTATCTCTTCAGGGCCAAGCTTTGTATCCCTGGCCTCTGCTTCATATTCTTCTATGTGAATGGATGTAAACACGTCATCCTTGACCATTTTCTCGCTGATCAATATAGCGTCCTCATAGTTATAGCCTTCCCAGCTCATAAAACCTACGAGCACGTTCTTGCCAAGACCTATTTCACCATTCTGGGTTGACGGGCCGTCGGCTATGACATCTCCTGCCTCGACAACGTCCCCTTTGCGCACAATAGGTCTTTGGTTTATACAGGTACTCTGGTTGGAGCGGATATACTTCATCAGTTTATACTCGTCTTTCTTACCGTCCTTGGTCCTTATAGTAATGCTTCTGGCAGAAACCTTTTCCACCACGCCTGAATTCTTTGCTATCACCACAACGCCTGAATCCCTTGCTGCCTTATACTCAATGCCTGTTCCAATTATCGGAGCCTCGGGCTTTATCAAAGGCACAGCCTGACGCTGCATGTTGGAACCCATAAGGGCACGGTTGGCATCGTCATTTTCAAGGAAAGGAATCATAGCCGTAGCTACGGATACTATCATCTGGGGCGAGACATCCATATAGTCCACCCGTTCAGCATCAAACTCCGCTATTTCATCCTTATATCTTGCAACTACCTTTTTATTGATAAATCTTCCGTTTTCATCCAATGGTTCATTGGCCTGAGCTATTATATACTTATCCTCTTCGTCAGCTGTAAGGTAAACAATTTCATTGGTTACAACTCCCGTTTCCTTGTCAACTTTTCTGTAAGGTGCCTCAATGAACCCGTATTCGTTTATCCTTGCATAAGTGCTGAGAGAGCCTATAAGACCAATGTTTGGTCCTTCAGGAGTTTCTATTGGACACATACGCCCATAGTGGGAGTAGTGCACGTCACGAACCTCAAATCCTGCTCTCTCCCTGCTCAGTCCTCCGGGACCCAGGGCACTCAGCCTTCTCTTGTGGGTCAGCTCAGCCAGAGGGTTGGTCTGATCCATAAACTGGGACAGCTGGCTGCTGCCAAAGAACTCCTTTATCGCAGCCGCTACAGGCCTGATGTTTATCAGAGCCTGAGGGGTCACAATATCCAGGTCCTGGATGGTCATTCTTTCCCTTACAACCCTTTCCATCCTTGCCAGCCCTATCCTGAACTGGTTTTGCAGCAACTCGCCTACTGAACGCAGCCTCCTGTTTCCCAGGTGGTCTATGTCGTCAGTCTCTCCTATGCCATAGTTCAGATGAATGATATAGTTTATTGAAGATACAATATCTTCCGGAGTAATGTGTTTGGGAATCAGATCATGTATACGTTCCTTCAACGCTTTCTTAATGCTCACCGGATCATCGTATTGCTCCAAAATCTCCATGAGCACTTTATAATTTACTTTTTCAGTTATGCCAATATCCTTGACGTCAAAATCGACATAGGATCTTATATCAACTGTGCCGTTGCCGATAACCTTTACCTTTTTCCCTTCTACATCTATGTAAACAACATTTACCCCTGAATTTTGTACCTCTTCGGCTTTCTTTTCACTGATATATTCTCCTTCTTCCACCAGAATCTCGCCGGTCCGTGGATCTACGATGGTTTCGGCGGATTTTAGTCCGGCTATCCTGGAAGCCAGGGAAAGCTTCTTGTTGAACTTGAATCTCCCGACTTTTGCAAGATCATATCTTTTCGGATCAAAAAACAGGCCATGCAAAAGCGAACGGGCGCTTTCAACCGTCGGAGGTTCTCCCGGTCTTAATCTTTTATATATTTCCAGCAAGCCTTCTTCTTCGGTTTTTGCATTGTCTTTCTCTATGGTAGCCAGGACTCTCTCATCTTCTCCGAGAAGGTCCAGTATCTCCATATCCGTCCCATAGCCTAATGCTCTCAGGAGGACCGTTATGGAGAGCTTTCTGGTTCTGTCTATCCTGACCCACACAACATCGTTTGAGTCAGTTTCGTATTCAAGCCATGCTCCCCGGTTAGGGATAACAGTATTTGAAAACAGCTTTTTACCCATCTTGTCGATCTTCATTGCATAATAAATGCCCGGTGATCTGACCAACTGGCTTACAATAACCCTTTCGGCACCGTTAATCACGAAAGTACCGTTATCTGTCATCAACGGAAAATCGCCCATAAAGATTTCCTGTTCCTTGACTTCACCGGTCTCCTTATTGATGAGTCTAACCTTTACTTTTAAAGGAGCAGAATAAGTTGTATCCCTCTCTTTGCACTCTTCAACACTGTATTTGGGTGCTTCATCAAGGGAGTAGGAAACAAACTCTAAAATCAAATTTCCTGTATAATCGGTAATGGGGGAAACATCCTTGAATACCTCCATCAGGCCCTCTTCCAGAAAATTTTTATAAGAGTTCTTTTGTATTTCAATAAGATTTGGCATGTCGAGGACTTCATCAATTTTGGAATAGCTCATCCTGATGTTTTTTCCCAAGCGCACGGGATGTACCATTAATATCACCTCATAAGTAATTACTTTTTGTCTGAACCAAGAATTTACTGCTGTGTTTGACAGCATGTGTTTAATCTATATAATCAAGACCTTTATTAATAGCAGAGCTGCACCTGTTAGTAGCCAAGATATCGGTACCTGCTTTATTGATGGAGTGAAAAATTATATCGACCAGCATTAACGGTGCAATGCCTATATTGCTAAAAGTCCTGTTAAAGGCATAATAAAAAATTAAGCTGAATAATTTGTAGTATATCTACACATACTATGTTTTTTGACATACAATCATTAAAATATTATTAACATTTATTGTTTTAATTATTCCTCTATGATATAATCAATACATATAGAGCATATCAAGCCATGCCATAATTTGGTATTAGGCAACAAAAACCCAATCGACACAATGTACCGTAATTATAATGCAGTTTATTATTCTAACATAATGTAGTCAAACTGTCAATGTTTTAACATCTTTATTAAAGAATTTTTCTAAACGACTAAAAGAGGCTCCTTTTTGAGAAGCCTCTTTTGTGCATTTTGAACAATTTCCTGTTACTTATTTGAGTTCTACAGTTGCTCCAACTTCCTTGAGTTTAGCTTCGATGGATGCAGCTTCTTCCTTGGAAACATTTTCTTTCAGTGTCTTAGGAGCGCCATCAACAAGATCTTTTGCTTCTTTAAGTCCCAGACCGGTTATCTCTCTTACTACCTTGATAACCTTTATCTTTTCAGGACCTACATCTTTAAGAATAACTTCAAACTCTGTCTTTTCTTCTGCTGCCGGAGCTGCTGCGCCACCTGCTGCAGGAGCTGCTGCAACTGCAACCGGAGCTGCTGCTGATACTCCAAACTCTTCTTCCAAAGCTTTAACCAATTCAGATAATTCTAATACTGTTAACGCCTTAACGTCTTCAATCAACTTTGTAACTTTTTCACTAGCCATTATAAATATACCTCCATTAATTTTAATTTAATTTTTTTGATTAACCAGCTTTTTTCTCAGCAATAGCATTTAATGCTACAACCAAGCCTCTTATATTTCCATTCAATACATTTACCAAACCTGATATCGGTGCATTGAATCCACCAAGAACCTTTGCGATGAGAACCTCTCTTGACGGCAATTCTGCCAGAGCATTGATGCCCTTTACATCGATGATCTTTCCTTCTACAACACCAACTTTTAGCTCAAGAGCTTCATATTTCTTGGCATATTCCGCCATTACCTTTGCAGGGGCTACCGGATCCGTAGAACTCAACGCCACGGATGTCGGTCCGTTCAAATAAGGAGTCAGTTCCTCCAGACCGTTCTCTTTGGCTGCAAATCTGGTCAGAGTGTTCTTTACAACCCTGTATTCCACACCTGCTTTTCTCAGAGCAGCTCTCATTTCTGTATCCTGCTCAACTGTAAGTCCCCTGTAGTCTACAAAAACCATGGCTTTTGCATCCTTAATCTTTTGAGACAGTTCCTTCACTATTTGTTGTTTTGACTGAAGGGTTTTTTCACTTGGCAATACTTCCACCTCCTCTTCAATTTATAACGAGGTCTAAATCAAAGATCAAAAAATGACTTATTCCAACTTCAGCTTAATTTTATCATTTCTTGATTCTTAACCCTTAATTCGTAATTATGATTATTACAAATTAAAATCCCTCGCATGCACATAGACATACGAGGGCTTATAATCTCCGCTTTATGGATATTACCTCGGTAGGATGACCCGTCGGGTCAATTACACTTTCGTACCTACTGTCTATGGCAAGTGATTTATTAAATTGCACAACAATTATAATATATCAAAACTCTGTATTTGTAAATATCATTCAGAAAGTTTTTGATGATTTACTTTAATTCCTGGTCCCATGGTTGAAGCAATAACAACGCTCTTGATGTACTGTCCTTTGGCAGCAGCTGGTTTAGCCTTTATGATTGCTTCCATCAGTGTTGAAAAATTCTCTTTGAGCTGCTCCACTGTAAAGGACGCTTTTCCTATGGGACAGCGAATATTGTTTTCCCTGTCCAGCCTGTACTCAATTTTACCGGCTTTAATCTCTGCAATGGCTCTGGCCACATCCATGGTAACAGTTCCCGATTTGGGGTTCGGCATTAATCCCTTGGGACCGAGAATCTTACCAAGTCTTCCTACCACACCCATCATGTCAGGAGTTGCTACCACAACATCATAATCAAACCAGTTTTCGTTCTGGATTTTTGCAACCAAATCCTCTGCACCTACAAAATCAGCTCCGGCCTGTTCTGCTTCCTTTGCCTTATCGCCTTTTGCAAAAACCAGGACCTTAACGGTCTTACCGGTTCCATGGGGAAGTACAACAGCGCCTCTTACCTGTTGATCGGCATGTCTTGAGTCGACACCCATTTTCATATGAACTTCAATAGTCTCATCAAATTTCGCTTTTGCTGTTTGTTTCGCAAGTTCCAAAGCTTCTACCGGATCATAAATCTTTGACCGGTCAACAAGCTTTCTTATTTCCATATATCTTTTTGACCTTTTCAATATTATCCTCTCCTTTGTGGTAAAATTTGTCGGAAACCAGGTTTCCTCCCACACCTTGGCAACTGGCAGTTGCCAAATCCGGCATTGTTAATTAATCCTCCACTACAATTCCCATGCTTCTGGCTGTGCCGGCAATCATTCTTTCAGCGGCTTCCAAGCTTGCAGCATTGAGGTCCGGCATCTTCATCTCGGCAATCTTTCTTACTTCTGCCCTTGAGATTTTGGCAACTTTCTCTCTGTTCGGCTTACCAGAACCACTTTCAATCTTGCATGCTTTCTTAAGCAATACTGAAGCCGGAGGAGTTTTGGTTATAAAACTAAAGGATCTATCTGCATAAACAGTTATTATTACAGGTATAATCAAACCTGCATCTTTTGCAGTCCTTTCATTAAACTCCTTGCAAAATCCCATAATATTCACGCCGTGCTGTCCTAAAGCTGGTCCAACCGGTGGAGCCGGAGTAGCCTTTCCCGCAGGAATTTGAAGTTTTACGTATCCAGCAATTTTCTTTGCCATCAATTCCACCTCCCAATTATTTTCATATCATATATAAAGGGGCAAATATAAGCTTTGCCTCAATTATATCTTCTGGATCTGAGTAAGTTCCAGCTCAACAGGAGTTTCCCTGCCAAACATGGATACTGACACTCTTACCTTTCTCTTTTCTGTATTTATTTCTTCCACTATTCCAATGAAGTTCTCAAGAGGACCGGAATCAATTCTTACACTGTCACCTACAGCATAATCTATATCAGGAGCAAACTCCTCGACTCCCATTATCTTTACTTCTTCATCGGTCAAGGGCACAGGCTTCGAACCCGGACCTACAAACCCCGTGACTCCCCTGGTATTTCTTATTACATACCAGGATTCATCGGTCATTATCATTTTGACAAGAACATATCCAGGGAACACTTTCTTAAGGGTGGCTTTCTTCTTGCCATCCTTTATTTCAATTTGTTCTTCCATGGGAACAACAATATCAAGGATGTAGTCCTGCATGTTCCTGTTTTCCACTATTTTTTCCAGGTTGGCCTTAACCTTGTTTTCATAACCGGAGTAGGTATGAACCACATACCATTTTGCTTCCCCAGACATATCACCAAGTTGCATTGAGTTCCACGTCCTCCTTCATTATCTCCCCAAAGTGACCTCAATGAGCTTGCTTAATCCAAAATCAGCTATCCAAATAATAATACCAAAAAATAAGCAGAATCCTATCACTGTAGCAGTATTCTTTATAAGCTGATCCCTGCTAAGCCAGACAACTTTTTTCAGTTCAAGTTTTATTTCTTTGAAAAACTTCGCTGTGCTCTTACGAATTTTGGCAAGCTTGGAAACTTTAACATTCTCAGCCATATAAACACATCTCCATATATCTATTTTTCATCCGCAGGAGGCAGCTAAAGCACATCAGCTTATTTGCCCAATGCGATAAAATCACGGTTATTTTGTTTCCCTATGAACTGTATGCTTGTGACAGAATTTGCAATATTTTTTCATTTCAAGCCTGTCAGGGTCGTTTTTCTTGTTCTTTTTTGTGCTATAATTTCTTGATTTACAATCGGTACATGCTAATGTTATTTTAACTCTCATCTTTAACACCTCCAGCCCTGGTATGTATAAAGCACCTGCTATATATTTATTTTAGACATAAAAAAAAGACCTAGTTTTAAGCAATCACTAATTTATCATATAATGCACACAAAGTCAAGCACTTTTTATATAATTGTATGGTCAGGGTATTGCCAGGAAATCCGGCAAATGCCGGGAAATTCCCTCCGGCTGTTTCAGGGGATTGCCGGAGGAAATTTCCGCCAGGCATGATTGCATGTTTTCCACATACCCAGGCATGTCACCAAAACCTTTCGGTTTCATACCTGCCTGTGCAATGCCTTGCCGTCACATTTTCCCATGCTCATGCTATTCAAAAACAATAACCGCTTTTTTGTTCTTGATCCTGAGCAATACGCTCTCCATTATGCGGAAATAGTGGTTTAAATCTCTTGTTTCAAGATATGCCGTAATCATATCCTGACCAATTACAAGATCCATGTACTGTTTCTCGGCACAGACCAGTACCGCATTGTTTGTTCCCAAAACCGGTGTGGTGAAAATATTACCGTTCAGCAGCTTCTGTAACCTGTCATGTTCTGTTATTCCTGTTCCCGGTTGTATTCTCTGCAATTGTACAAAAACATCGGGACTGACAATAAGCGCTTTCCTGCCCACCAGGTCTTCTCCGACAAAAACGGCCAAGCCTTTTGACACGTCTCTGAACGGGTTTTCTCCTTCATTCCAGTCCCCTTTCGGAAGCCTGGTGATGCTGTCTTCCGTCAATAAACCCTTGTAGCCCATCTCCTCATTTCCAAAAAAGATGAATTTATCCTCCTTTTTGGCGCATTTCGCTGCCGCCTCCATCACAGCTGACAGGTCTACAGGAAGCCCCATCTGCTCACTGGCCTCCAGATCCCTCCAGAGCAGTGAAAAGTCCTGAGTTATAAGCGGGATATGTTCATATCTTCTTCCCTTGATCTTTACCAGGCCGTCTCCCGTCTCCTCCAATTCTGAAAGATCATCCACATTTATGCTTTGTATTCCTGCTCCCAGGGGTCCATAAATCTCAAGGAACCTTCTACCCACCAGGGTTTGTCTTGCCATGGACACAACTGCATCATCAATTTTGTCCCAAAGCTCAGAAGCTATCGGTGACCCGTCTCTGGACAAATAATCCATACTCACGCCTCCCTTACTCTTTCAGGCTTCCTACCGTCATATTGGGTTTGGCGGTAGTTTTTGTGCTGATGTTCAATGCTTCAAGCATTTCCTTGACCTCTTGCTGTCCCTCGGCAAAACGCTCAGCTTCATCCGGGTCCAGATGTTGAAGCAAAGTAATGAGTTCTCCCACATGAGCCTTTTCTTCATCCCTTATGTCTGCAAGCACGGTTTTTGCTACAGGATCGTCGGTTGCCTGGACATGGGCGTCATACACAAATATCGCCTCAAGTTCTCCGGCAAGATCCAGTCGTATTGCCTGAATCAGCTCCTCTTTTGTAATTTTCCTTGGCACATTGCCAGCAAATGGATTTGCAAAACTAGCCATACTTATCCTCCTTACTTTTTCCGCTGACAGGAGCAGCCCGCTTCTTTGGGAGGATGCCGCATCCTATAGCAGAATTATTTTTATTATTGTTTTTTAATTGCCTTATTTATGATTGCTTTAAATTGTTTGTATTATATATTGTTTATATACCCTATTATTGCCAAGCAACAACATTATATATGTAGAAAAAAAGCAATTTTCCCACATAACTTGGGTAAAATTGCTTTTTCCGTTGTTTTATTTTATGAAAAACTCTATATCCGATTTGTCATCAAAAAGCTCCATAACTTCCTGGCATATATCAACCTGCATGCGCGCTGTTTCCCCGCGCTTCAGAAATATCTTCCGGAATCCTACCAACCTGCAGTTTAAGCGGCTGTTATTCCTGTCCCGGGCGAATACCTTTACTACCTCGCTTCCGTCATATTCCCCCTCATTGGTTATGGTCAGGGTTGCCTTCCGGCTGTCGAAACATACGTCGGCTATTGAAAACTTCGTATAGGACAGCCCATGCCCAAAGGGATAAAGGGGTTCGCCCTTGAAATACTTATATGTCCTGTTTGCCATGGAATAATCCCTGAAATCCGGCAAATCTTCCACCGACCGATAGAAAGTAACAGGAAGCTTTCCGCTGGGGGACGCCCTGCCGAATAAGATATCGGCCACTGCATTTCCCCCTTCCGCGCCGGGATAGAATACCTGAAGCACGGCGTTGCAGGCTTCGTCAGCCCTTGTTAGATTGATGCAGCTTCCGGAAACATTCAGGAACACTATGGGCTTCCCGACCTTTATAATTTCTTCCAGGAGCCTTTTCTGGGATGCAGGAAGTTCCAGATCTGCCTTGTCTCCTCCCAGGGTACCGTTATATGCGTCTCCTTCCTCCCCCTCCATGGTCGGGTTCAATCCCATGCACATAATGACCACATCGCTTTTCTGTGCCGCTATGATCGCTTCCCGCAACGGCTTTTCCTGCCAGGAATATATTTCATCATTATAAACATGACAGCCCCGTGCATAATAAACCTTTCCGGGTGCAGCATCCTGTATGCCTCTCAATATTGTGGTATATCTGGCCGGCGTGCCTTCATAATTGCCAAGCAACACCGATTTATCATCCGCGTTTGGCCCAATAACCGCTATCTTTCCTGGATTCTTCAGGGGCAGTATTCCGTCGTTCTTAAGTAACACAATGCTTTCCCTGGCCATCCTGCGATTCAGTTCCCTATGCTTGTCACAATCAACCACTTCATAAGGAACCTGATCGTATAAGCAATCATCATCAAACATTCCCAGGCGGAACCTGGCTTCAAACAGCCTTTCAACAGCCTCGGTAATGGTCTCCTCGCTTACTTTCCCTGCCGCTACTGCGGCTTTCAGCCATTTGTAAGTTTCACCGCAGTTCAGAGTGCATCCGTTATTCACCGCCAAAGCAGCGCTGTCCACAGGAGTCTCGGTAACCTTGTGATGCTGATCAAAATCACAAATAGCCCCGCAGTCCGAAACTACGTAACCCTTGAAGCCAAACTTGCCATAAAGCGTCTCTTTCAGGTACGTCTTGCTTCCGCATGCCGGCTCTCCGTTAATTCTGTTATACGAACCCATGACTGCTGACGGTGAGGCATGATCTATGCAATACTTGAATGCCCAGAGATATGTTTCCCTGAGGTCCTCTTCACTGACTATCGCATTAAAGGAATGTCTTTCTGATTCAGGACCGCTATGTACCGCATAATGCTTAAGGGTTGCGTCCACTTTTCGGTATTTCGGGTCATCCCCCTGCAGCCCCTTTACAAACGCAACACCCATTTTCCCCGTAAGAAGCGGATCTTCTCCATAGGTCTCATGGCCTCTTCCCCACCTCGGGTCACGGAAGATATTAATATTGGGTGACCAGAAAGTAAGTCCCTGATATATCAATGTACTGCCAAACTTCTTGTACTCGTTGTATTTTGCCCTTGCTTCATCCGATATGGCCGTAGCCACCTCATATACCAAATCCGTGTTGAAACTTGCCGCCATCCCTATCGCCTGGGGAAAAACCGTTGCCGTACCTGATCTGCCTACTCCGTGCAAGCATTCATTCCACCAGTTATACGCTTTTACACCCAATCTCTCAATGGCCGGAGCATCATACCTCATTTGGGCACATTTTTCAGCCAGTGTCATCTTGGCTACCAGTTCTTTAGCTCTTTGCCTGTGATCCATGGCACTATTCTCCTTTTTATATTTGAATCTTTCTCATTTCCTCAGATATGTTAAAAAGCCAGTGGTATTACCGCAATGCAGCACAAATAATCATTGGTTTGAATTCAGCCAGTTGAACGGATGATTGCTGATGTATCCATACTTGCTGAATTAATACGCAAATTATTCCCAAATTATAGCTCGAAAGGCGTTAAATCGGTATATAAGCATTTTTTGGCATTTCATCATATAAACCTTTTAAGCATTGCAAATCATACTATTATTATAAATCAAATTTATGTAAATATCTACTCAGTTTAATCCTGAAGAGAAAATTTTTCGTAAAGCAACATAAATATCCATCAGTTGAAAGAAAAATATCCCGCAACAGATATGGACTTCCCCCATATCTGCCGCGGGATTTCGGAACACATTTCCTTGTGTATAGGGCCATCCCATATACAACTATATTGTTCCGGGATATTCCTTCCAGATGTTTTCAAACCAATCCCTTGTCTTGATCAAAGGCCTTACTTTCTCCATTGCAGAACTTGCCCTGTTTCCATTCAGGACGGTTACCGTGAGCCTGTCTTTAAATCCTTCAACACCGGCCTTATAACGGATATATGGAATTTTGTCGTGCACAGGCCTGCCTTCTCTGTCCAATACCAGAGCTGAACCCCTGCTCCCCGCTGCCTCTCCGCAGGTCTTCATGGCAGAAAGTATTGCCATCTGCAATATCATGATGTCTCTGAGCCTCAATGCCTCAGGTATCTGCCGGCAATTCCCAACAGAATTCTCCTGATAGAAAACAGATATTTCCCTTTCCAGTTCAGGGATATATTTTGCAATTTCTTCAATATTTCTTATATGAGCCGCAATTTCGCTCATCCTTTTCTGCATGCCGATTTTTTTGTTCACAATTCCGGATGGGCGTTTATCCTTGTCAACCAGTTGCTCCAACCTGCTGACAAACTCTGACAGATAACCTTTGAAAGCCTCTGCAAAATCATCCGGAGACATCAGTTTCTTGTAAGGCTGTCTGGCAATATGCTCTGCCGCTCTCATGGACCCTACCTGCGTGGAATTCAAAGCGGAGCCCCCCGGCCTGTATATTCCAAAGGTACCGGCCGCTTCACCGGCAACATACAGGCCTTTAACACTGCTTTCCCAGTTTATGTCAACAGATATGCCACCGTTGTTGTGCTGGGCGCAAATCGAGACTTCAAGCATTTCATTATAAAGGTCAATCCCGTGGTCTGCATACAGTTCTATGGCCTTTTTGTTCATTATCTCCAGTCGCTTTATTGGTTTGCTGACAAGGGCATGGGAATTTTTCAGGTATTGTACCGCCGTATCACTGAGGGTTTCGAATCCGTTTTCCAATCCTGCAGGATCTTTTCTGAAATCCATAAAAACCCTGTTTTTCTTATCATGGATTTCATGGTGTATTATGATGTCGATTATGGAAGAGCCATCAATTTTTCTTACATCGAAAGGCCATTGGTATCCCTTTAGGAATACCATGTCCAAAGCCTGTGCCGGAGTGTCGAAGTATTCCGGCAGAAACTCCCGTTCGTTTCCATCCTTGTCAACTGACACATACCTGGGTAATACCTGTTGGTATGTTCCCGAAACATTCCAGCGGAACTTTACAGAAGCGATTCCGTACTGCCATTCATTCAGGTTTGTTGCCTTTGCTCCCGCTTCCATGAGGATACCGCTCATTCCCGTCTGACTTACCGGATAAACCGTATTGTAATATACCCCTGCCGGACCTCCGGTTGCAACAACGGCATAATTTACGCTGAACACGGTAAGTCCCATGTCCGTTTCAGAAAGCCTGTCTTTATCTATTGCAATGATGCCTTTTATTGTATTATCCCTGACAATGTAATTTACAACCAGCATATGATCATATATTCTTATACCTTTTGATTTCACTGACTGCTCCAGCTTTTCAGTCATTATCTTCGAGGTCAAGGGTCCGCAGGATGTAGCCCTCTGCCTGGTATCATGATCAGTTTTATAACCGACATACTCTCCGTAAATATTCGTGGGGAAAGGCACTCCCATGTTCACCAGCTTCATGAACGCCCGGACGGAGCCTGCGGCTTCCGCCAAAGCCGTATCTCCGTTGACGCCTCCACCGTCAAAAAGGTCTTTGGCCAGATCATATATGCTGTCCCGGCAGTCGGACGCTAAAGAAAGTTTATAGTATGTCTGTTTATCACTGCCTGTATTTCGCGATGTTCCCATGTTGATGCCTTCGGTTATGAGAGCTATGTCTCTCTTCCCCAGATCATACAAAGTATCTGCCGCATTAAGCCCGGCGCATCCTGAGCCGACAACCACGGTGTCAACAGATAAAATTGAAATGTTCTGTGACGCAATTTTAATATTTTTCATCATGATCTCCCTACAACCTTCTTATATGAAACCCGCCATCCGCATTTATTACCTGGCCTGTGGCAAAATCCAGCAATCCCGAACATGCGGCCATAACACACTTTGCCACATCTTCCGGCGTTCCAAATCGTTTTATCGGAGTAATCCCTTCTGCAATCAGTTTTTCATACTTATCTTTCACAACTGCCGTCATATCTGTCAGTATTATCCCGGGTCTTATTTCAAACACGGGAATGCCATACTCAGACAGCCTGTGTGCAAATAACTGGGTGATCATGGAAACACCCGCTTTTGAAATACAATAGCCGCTTCTTTCCGGAGACGAAGTATAAGCCGAAATGGAACCGATGTTGACAATACGGGGGCTGTAATCCTCCATCCCTTTTCTCAGCGTTTCTATCATAAGTTTTGCAGCCATCTGGGTCATAAAAAACGTTCCTTTTAAATTTATCGCCATCAGGCGGTCAAAATCCTCTTCCGATGCTATCAGGATATCTTCCCGCCTTTTCGGCGCAACCCCCGCATTATTCACCAGAACATCAATGCGGTTGTACTTCTCCATGACTTTTGAGAACAAGTTGTCCCTATGCTGCCTTTCAGAGATGTCGCATTGGATATACTCAACGGCCAACCCATCTTCCCTTAGGCTTTTCGTCAAATCAGATGCCTGTTCAGCATCCACAGTGGCCGACATTACCACAGAGTATCCGTTCCGCGCCAGTTCTTTGGCGATACCCAGCCCAATGCCGCGCCTTGAACCCGTAACTACTGCAACCTTATCGCACATGGAACACCCCGTCCTTTCTATGTCCTTTATAGCATGCAATACCCGCTTAATGCCATAAAAACATTGGTTTGCCTTATCCTTCCTGCACCGGGCATCTCTGGCAACTCTTCACAATGCTGTCTCCCATCTCCAATTAGCCGGCACAGCCCTGAATAATGAACTCATTCATATCTAAGGAAAATACCTATGGATTTGCAGAACCTACCGTCTGCAAAGGCGCAGAACTCATTTTAGCCTGGTTGTAAATTTCGGCATATATCCTGTCTCTTACCGCACAGCCTGCTTTTCCGGTGGTCCTCATCAGCTGGGTGCATTTACCGCATGTTATGCAGCACTTTTGGGGATCCAGGCAACCCTTTTTCAGCAAGTCATTGGCAAAACCGGGATACGCAAAAGACAGCCTTCCAAATCCCGCAATGGTAAAATATCCGCTTTCTATGCCTCCTGCCGCAAGATTGGCTGAAAACTGCCTGAGATATGAAAGCCCGGAACCCACCACCACCAGATCTTCAAATGTCTGCTGTACGGCTCTTGCACAATTTACAAGCCTCTCCACTCCTTTCAGCGGATGCTCGCATTCATATGCCGTTACATCAGCCGGGCGATTCACATGGGGATTGACATAAGGGTCCCCGGCGGTTATGTCGATCATCTCCATGCCTAACTTGCTATGAAGAATCTCAATTAGCTTTATGGGCTCCGTCAAGTCCGGCTTCATGCCGTCCTTTTCGTTCACTCCAAAGCCAAAGGGGTATGGAAACCCGTCATATACATTCATTCTGGACGTAACGATGAAGTTCCCGGATGTATTGGATATTGCACTGGCAATGCTGTTCAGGAAGAACCTCACTCTGTTTTCGAAACAACCGCCATATGCTCCCTCCCGGTAATATGCGGACATCAGCTCATTGTTCAGATACCCATGGCACGCTTTTATATCTATTCCGTCAAACCCTGCCTTTTCTGCTATTCCTGCGACTTTTCCCATCCTCTCTTCCAGCTTTTTTAGCTCATCGTCGCTTATTATCCTGTCCTTGCTTATTGGATTGTCCTTTTCAAACAGGGCATTATTGTACGCAATTATGGGTTCAGGCTTGCCCATTGGCCTTGAGTAACGCCCGGAATGGGTCAGCTGCATTATGACGACAGGCTCAAATCCATTGGCTTTAATACAGGTCTCTTTGATATTGTCAATTATCATTTTGAAAACATCGGAATTTTTCTCATTGAGCATAAGCTGTCGGGGATTTGCCCTCCCCTCATGCTGCACGGCAACAGCTTCAAACCAGATCAGTCCGGCTCCTCCTTTGGAAAACCTTTCATACCTGCGTATTGTAAGCTCATCCGGAGTGCCGTCGGCCTTTCCGTCAGCTCCTTCCATCGGTTGAACGGAAATCCTGTTGGCGATCCTTTTTCCCTTTACAAATATATCTTTGGACAGAGTATCAATAATATTGTCAGCAAGCGGTAATTGTACCTGTAAATCTTTCATTGCGCATTTTAAATCCTCAATGGATTTAAAGGCAAACTTTTTTGTGTTCACTTTAATACCTCACTTTTTACAAGGTTTTGTTTATGGTTCACTTTTGCTGTAATTATGATATAATTTTGTACACCGCAAGAGTATCATCCATTTGCTTATAAGTATGCAAAATTTGCTTTTATGGGGTGCTGTATGCCAGATACAACCAACAATTTCATCGTGCTGGAATGCAGGTACAATGACAGTCTGGTTCCATATACTCAACACGCTCACATGTCCTACGAAATGATATTTATAAAAAAAGGTACCATAAACCTCACAGTTGGCAAAAAGAGTTATGTTGTTCCGGAAAATAAACTGATTTTCATCAGCAATCTTGAAGAACATTCAATTAAGATTCTGTCCCAGGAATATCAGCGCTATTTTGTCATCTTGTCTTCCGATAAACTGGATAGGCATATAAGTGACAAAGAATTGATTTCAATTTTCAAGAACAGGCCGGATAATTTTGTACACTATGTGGATGCCCCGGAAAATACCGAGAACATCATGAAACGTATCAGGCATGAATACCAAAACAGGGATTCTTTCAGTGAAGATATGATAGTTTGCCAGATAAAAGAGTTGCTGGTGCATTTGTACAGAACCGGCAGGCATGTATTCCCCATGCCGGACAAGACCATCAAGACGGAGGTATATGCAGTCCGGCAATATATAGACCGGCATTTCAGGGATGATCTGAAAATCTCTGATCTGGCAGACCGGTTTTATATCAGCGTATATTACCTGACTCATTCCTTTAAAGACCTTACCGGCTACAGCCCAAAGCAGTACATTCTGCTCAACAGGCTTTCTTATGCCAAATCTCTCCTGGCTGACAGGGAACTTTCCATCAAGCAGGTTGCCATACAATCCGGGTTCTACGATTCCAGCAGCTTTATAAGAAGCTTTAAAAAGGAATTCGGAATTACTCCAAACAGGTACAGGTATAAGCGACTCCCTTGAGCACAGCAGTTAAGTCAATTCGCTTTTTTCCACATAAAACCGGTATGAATTCAGCTAATTGAATGGATGATTGCTGTTCCTAAAGGAGGGTGGTAAATCCTTTCTGCACAGTCAATGCATCCATCTATTATCAGCTGAATTCATTCTAAATAGTTAGATATTTGCAAAAACGTTTTTTGCATTACATTGCAGCTAAAGCACTACCCTTTCATTGCTACCGCTGCACGCGTCCTGAAGCGTCGCCCTCTGCCAGAGCCTTAACTTCATCCACCGACACGTGGTTGAAATCCCCTTCAATGGAATGCTTCAGGCAGCTGGCAGCCACAGCAAACTCCAGTGTTTCCTTGGATGACATTCCGTTGAGAAAACCATATATGAGGCCGGCGCCAAAGCTGTCACCTCCACCGACCCTGTCAACTATATGCACCGGGTAGGTTCTGGAGAAGTAATATTCCCTTCCGTCATAAAGCATTCCTGCCCAGTTATTGTCGCTGGCGGATATCGAGCCTCTCAACGTGATGGCTACCCTGGCAAGATCAAAAGTATCAGCCAGTCTCTTTGCCACATCCTTATACCCCTCATGGCTTAGCTTTCCACCTGAAATATCCGTGTCTTTAGCGCGAATGCCGAATACCTTTTCCGCATCCTCCTCATTGGCAATGCATACATCCACATATTTCATGAGCTCCGACATGGTCCTGCCGGCCTGTTCAGTAGTCCACAGCTTCTTCCGGTAATTGAGATCACAGCTTACGGTGATTCCCTTTGCCTTTGCAGCCCTGCATGCATCCATGCATATTTCTGCCACATTTTGTCCCAGGGCTGGAGTTATGCCTGTAAAATGGAACCATTCAGCCCCGTCCAGTATCGCCTCCCAATCAAACTCATCCCTCCGGGCTGTTGCGATGGAGGAAGCCGCCCGGTCGTAAATCACCTTGGAAGGCCTTTGGGACGCACCTTTTTCTATGAAATATATGCCAATCCTTTCCCCTCCCCGCACTATCCGGGAAGTGTCCACTCCAAACCTGCGCAGGGAATTTATCGCTGCCTGTCCCAACTCATGGGCAGGCAATTTGGTTACAAATCCGACATCCACTCCGAAATTCGCCAGGGAAACCGCCACATTGGCTTCACCTCCGCCATAGGTGGCTTCAAACCTGTCCGCCTGTACAAACCTCAAATATCCTTCCGGAGCCAGCCTTAACATTATCTCTCCGAATGTTATCACTCTTGCCATAATATCCCTCACTTCTTCTGCAGCAGGTGTATCGCAAAACCACCCGCATGTTTTTTTAGGTATATTGACTGCAGCTTTCCTTTTTCATCATATTCGGCAGTCTCTTCATCAAATTCCGTCCCTTTATACCTGAGATAACTTACCGCCCTTTCCACTGAGTTTGTGCCGATGGCAATATGACCATACCTGCCTCTGAAAGGTATCTTCATTATCTCGACATAAGAAGATGCAAACAAGCAATTATCATGCTCCTGTATTTCCAGGCCGAAAGCCTGCTCAAACAAACCGGCTGCATCTCTTGCTTCCTCTGCGCTTTGCATGTTCATTCCCACATGGCTGATATCAAAACCCAGCATCAGGTTCACTGCCTGCTTTGTGAGGACTTTTATCCTTTCAAAATCCCCGCTCCTGATGATTTCATCCTTAACCATCCAGCTTCCCCCACAGGCCAGTACCTTGTCAAAAGAAAGATATGTATTGAGATTGGACGGATCGATGCCTCCGGTAGGTATGAATTTTATATTGGGATAAGGAGCAGACAAAGCTTTTATTGTTTTCACACCGCCATAAGCTTCAGCCGGAAAGAACTTTACAGTGTCTATGCCAAAAGCCATTGCCCTTTCTATGTCGGACGGAGTTACACAACCGGGTATTATTGTAATATCACGATCAATGCAATACTTCACCACATCCTGGTTAAATCCGGGGCTTACTATGAATTTCGCACCGGCTTCAACCGCGGCATCCACCTGTTCCGTATTAAGAACGGTTCCCGCACCGGTGAGCACATCCGGAAGCTCCCTGGTTATTCTGTTTATGGACTCTTTTGCATGAACCGTTCTGAAAGTTATCTCCACTACCGGCAACCCTCCGTCGAGCAGGGCTTGTGCAACCGGCACCGCATCTTTCGGATTGTCTATTTTAACTACAGGAACTATGCCTGCTGCGCCAATCCTTTTTAATACGTCTTTCATTTTACTCCCTCCTGTAATGCGTGGCTCATAGGAACAGTATGTTTTTCCCACGAAAGCATAATATTTCCTCAATGTAGTCAAAAACCAAATGCAAAGCAGAACTATAAATCAAAAACCATGCTGATGTGAATATTTGCGTGAACACATGATTAACCGGTACAAAAGATTCGCTGACAGCAACAATATATCATAAATATCTGAGCATGAAAAGCAATAATACATATATTTTCATGATTGATTTCAGTCAATTCAGCCGGAATATCATGGTGTTTCGCTTTTTTATAACAAAAGTTGGTATCGCAAATCGGATACCAACTCATGGGTTCTGTCTTTTGCTTTATTCGTCTATCAGTTCATCAATGGGAGCTCCCGGAGGGACTATCGGAAATACTTTTTCATCCCTGTCTATCTCAAAATTTATCAGAACCGGTCTGTCTTTTGAATCAAGAGCCCTGATCAATGCATCATCCACTTCTTCAGGCTTTGTGACATTTATGCCGATTGCCCCGAAAGCTTCGGCAAGGGCTGCAAAATTGGTTCCGTTCCCTATGGTGGTGGAAGAATACCTGCCGTCATAAAACAGATTCTGCCATTGTCTTACCATACCCAGGGCATGATTGTTCATGAGGGCTATTATTACCGGAAGCTTATACTCTACCGCTGTGGCAAGCTCATTGCAGTTCATCCTGAAGCTTCCGTCACCGGCAATGTTTATAACCTTCTTGTCCGGCTTTCCGAGCTTCGCTCCTATGCTTGCTCCCAGGCCGTAACCCATGGTTCCCAGTCCTCCGGAGGAAATGAATTGCCTGTAAGAGGTGTATTTATAAAACTGGGCCGCCCATAGCTGGTTCTGCCCGACCTCGGTAGTGATCAGGGCTTTCCCTTTGGTCAGTTCATATATTCTTTCCACGATATACTGGGGACGTAACACCCCGTCTTTTGCATACTTCAGGGGATATTTCCTTTTCCACTCATCTATCTGCCCGTTCCATTCGGAATAATCCCGTTCACCCACATTTTCCGCAATATGTTTCAATATCTTTTTGATATTCCCTACCAGAGGGTAATCAACAGAAATGTTCTTGCCTATTTCCGCAGGATCTATGTCAATATGCATTATCCGGGCTCCGGGCGCAAATTTGCTTACATTGCTGATAACCCTGTCACTGAACCTGGAACCCACAGCGATGAAAAGATCGGCATGGGATGCAGCCAAATTGGAAGCCTTTGTTCCGTGCATGCCTATTAAACCGGTAAAAAGCCCGTGGGTTCCGGGGAAAGACCCCAGGCCCATCATAGTAGCCGCCACCGGTATTTTCATCTTTTCCGCCAGTTCCATCAGTTCCTTTTCGGCATTGGCAATTCCCACACCACCGCCTGCCATGATAATTGGCCTTTTTGCTTCCTTTATAGCAGCAACCGCCTCATCCAGCCTGCTCTTCTTAACACCAATGGGAGGACTGCCGGGCTTTTTCGGTTGTTTCGGCTCATATTCAGCCACTGCCGCGGTGACATCCTTGCATATGTCCACCAGTACCGGGCCGGGTCTGCCGTCCTTTGCTATATAGAAAGCTTCCCTTATGATATCCGCCAGTCTGGTGACGTCTTTCACGATATAGTTGTGCTTTGTTATGGGCATGGTTATTCCGGTTATGTCAACTTCCTGGAAAGAATCCTTTCCCAGCAGGGAAGTGGCCACCTGCCCGGTAAAGGCCACCATGGGTACTGAATCCATATATGCCGTTGCTATTCCTGTCACCAGATTTGTGGCTCCCGGGCCTGATGTGGCAATACATACTCCAACCTTTCCGGTAGCCCTTGCATAACCGTCCGCAGCATGGGCCGCTCCCTGCTCGTGGGATGTAAGTATATGCCTGATATCATCCTTTGCTTTGTAAAGAGCGTCATATATGTTGAGTACAGCTCCGCCGGGAAAACCGAATATTATATCTACACCCTGCTCTTTCAGACACTCGACAAAAATTTCCGCTCCGGTTAACTTCATGTTCAAACTCCTTTCAGTACTGCTCCCGTGCTGGCCGATGTCACAAGCTTAGCGTACCTGCCAAGGTAGCCTTTTGTAATCCTCGGCCGGGGAGCCTTCCATTCTGCCATTCTGCTTTTTAGCTCCTCATCGGAAATCTCTGCATTGATTTTTCCATTGGGAATATCAATACTGATGATATCCCCCTCCCTAACTGCTGCAATGGGCCCTCCCTCCATGGCTTCGGGAGATATATGCCCTATGGCGGCACCCCTTGTTGCTCCTGAAAAACGGCCGTCGGTTATCAAGGCTACATCCTTGTCCAGGCCCATTCCCGCTATTGCAGAGGTCGGACTCAGCATCTCCCTCATCCCAGGCCCGCCTTTCGGACCTTCATAGCGGATGACCACAACATCACCTTTCACTATTTTTCCTCCATATATGGCCTGGATGGCTTCCTCTTCCGAATCAAACACCCTTGCCGGACCTCTGTGTACCAACATTTCAGCAGCAACTGCAGAACGTTTTACCACAGCTCCGTCCGGTGCAATGTTTCCTCTCAAAATCGCAATACCGCCGGTAGTGCTGTATGGGTCGTCAATGCTTCTGATTACGTCGTAATCCCTTACTTTGGCATCGGCTATATTTTCTCCCACGGTCTTTCCCGTCACTGTAATTAGGTCCAGATGCAGGAGGTTCTTTTTTGCAAGCTCCTTCATAACAGCCTGGACACCTCCTGCCGCATAAAGATCCTGCACATGATGGTGTCCGGCAGGAGCCAGTTTGCAGAGATTTGGTACCCTGCTGCTTATTTCGTTGATTATATCCAGATTGATCTCAATATCGGCTTCATGGGCTATGGCAGGAAGGTGCAATACGGAATTGGTAGAACAACCGAGGGCCATGTCTACCGCGAGGGCGTTTTCAAATGCCTTTTCAGTGAGTATGTCCGAAGGTTTAATATCTTTTTCCACCAGCTCCATGATCTTCATGCCGGCTTTCTTGGCGAGCCTTATCCTCTCCGCATAAACAGCCGGTATGGTTCCGTTTCCGGGCAGCCCCATGCCAAGGACTTCCGTCAGGCAGTTCATGGAGTTGGCCGTAAACATGCCGGAACATGAACCACAGCCGGGACAGGCATGCTCTTCATATTCACGCATTTCATCCTCCGTCATAATGCCTGCCTTGCACGCTCCCACCGCTTCATATACACTGTTGTAGTCCAGTTGCTTACCGTTATGCTTCACGGAAAGCATGGGACCGCCGCTTATGAAGATGGACGGAACATTTATCCTGGCAGCTGCCATCAGCATCCCGGGCACAATTTTATCACAGTTGGGTATGAAAACCATGCCGTCAAAGCTATGGGCAAGCCCCATGGCTTCACAGGAATCCGCAATAAGTTCCCTTGTCGCCAGAGAATACTTCATTCCTGTATGCCCCATGGCAATACCGTCACATACCCCTATGGCTCCAAACTCCACAGGAGTGCCTCCTGCCATCCTTATTCCAGCCTTTACCGCTTCTGCTATCTTATCCAGATGTATATGTCCCGGTATAATCTCGCTTTTGGAGTTGGCGATACCTATAAGAGGTCTGTTGATTTCTTCATCAGTATATCCCATGGCTTTAAAAAGTGAACGGTGGGGTGCTTTTTCCACGCCTTTCTTAATTACATCGCTTCTCATAACTCAAACCTTCTTCCTTACTTTTCTTTTATATACATGATTTTCCCTTAAAATTCCGACTGAATATCCAGACTGAAAATCTGCACGAACAGACAACCTTTATAAGAATAGCCGGGTTAACCCGGCTATTTGCTTATGATTATTTTACTACTTTCGGAACAAATGTGTCCAGTTGCTTTGCCAAAAAGGTTGTTTTCATTAATTTAGCAGATGTTTTATTGTAATTTTCATTAAATTAACCCGTTATATTATCATCATTTATGAGATGTTATATAAAAATAGGTGTGAATTCAGCTTCTAAATGAATGATTGTCGTTTCTGAAAGATTAAAAGCACATACAATATTGCCTGAAATCACCGGATTTGCCTGTACATTGGGAAGCCTGTCTTACGGGTCATCTCCGGCCTTTTATTCATACTCAAATGCCTTGCAGCTATTCGCTTGGCAGTGTATCCTTTCTGCACAGTCAATGCACCACTTGCTGAACTCATTCCCGAATTATATTCTTCCGGGCATGAGTAACAAGCCAGAGAGATGATATACTAACTGTCTTAAAACCTGACGAGTAAGCAAATTGTTATGCACCTTATGCAAAAAACTCCTCATGCAAGCATCCAGTTAATAATGATATTGCTTTCATAAAAGTAACGGGCAAACACAGAACTGCGGACAGCTTCAAAAAATCCGTCGAACTGGGGGACAGAGCCAAAAAGCATCAGTACGGCAAATATCACATGAATTGTAAAAAGCCCTTCCAAAGAGCCAAAAGCAAAACCTCCCAGCTTGTTCATCTGCCTGAAAAGCGGAAGTCTGGCAATGCCTTGAAGCATAACCCTCATGAAATTCAAGGCGATCCTTATTGCTATATAAAGTATTATCAGGCTTATCATATCAGTCACCATTTTTGCAAGCTCACTGCTTATGCCATCCAAAACCCTGTCAATACCAACCAGCTTTGATATTTCCGCCGTCTTATCAAGCATGGCTCCTTTAAGAAAGGCAGGGAGCTCCATACCGTCAACAATCGCGCCGGCAGCAGACTGACCCATTTGCCCGGCGGCTGAGGATGCCTGCGTGCTTAGTCGGTTAATCAGATTGTTATATATGGATGACTTCAGTTTTTCAAAAAGCTCCGTTCCCATCAGCAGTTTTGATATAACAGGATAAAACCTGATGGCCAGGGCAGCTGAAATAAAAAAGGAAGCCAGCCTGAATATGGAAAATATAAAACCCTTCATCATCCCAATAATGCCAAAAATGCCTATTATACCAATGACAAGCCAGTCACTCCAGTTCATAAAACCTCCGTTGACCATATCTTTTTTCGTACCAATGCTGAAAACCGATGATATGAGGTGCTAAACTCTTAATCTATGTCAACAACTGCTACGCTGTTGCTTAAAACCACCGAAGCCTTGTTTTTATCCATAAAGAAAACATCCTCCACCGTCATCCCCGGTTCATATTCAGCTTTAACTTCCCCGTCCGAATTAATGAAATGCACTTCCTCACCTGTATTTACCGCTATTATTCCACCATGTTCCCTGAGATTCACTACATCGCTTTCCAGCGAGTATATGTCACTAACCTTTCCCTTTGTATCAATCATCTTGATATAGGTTTTTCCGCTATCCAGCAGGCTGGACTTGTCCTTAACCCTGACAGCTGCAACGGCTTTATTACCTGATAATGAAGTGATGCTGTATATCCTGTCGAAGCTGTGTTTCCATACGGTTTCACCTTTGTTGTTGATGCACAAAATACTTTTGCTGCCTGCAGCAACCACCCAACCGTTGCCCAGTTCCACGGCAGATGACACGATCTCGTCCTCCGCGGTGACAGTAGCCTGAGTTTCCCCGTGCATGTCCACAAACTCAAGATTTGTTTTTACCGCATCACCCGATGTATTTACCGTTGTTATCAGAGTTCGCTGAGATGACGCCAATACCCTGGCAGACAATATGAAATCCTCTGCCCTGACTGTTGTAAACATCCAGTTTCCGTATGAATCATACACAATAACTTCTCCCTTATAGCCTTCCTTTTCAGTAACAACGGAAACAAAGCCCTTTTTATTTACATCTGCGTTTATGATGGCATTTTCCAGCTTTTCGTTCCATCTTACCGACCGGCCCTTTATCAGGTATATATCTTTCCCCCCTGAATCTGCCACCAGGAGATATGAGCCGGATGATTTGACCATAGGTTTATTCATCAGAAGAGGTTTGGACCATTGTTCCACGCTTTCCTCGTCCAGGAACCTTATTCCGTCACTGCCACACCTTACAAAAAGACCATCATATACACCAAAACCCACAGACTCTTCCCGGGTATATTTGAACTCGGAAATAACCTCCCCCCCTGCTCTTTCTTCTGCAGCGGGTATTCCTTTTGAAAAAAGCTCATTTATGTTGAGCTCCTTTATGCTAAGGCCTTGATTTTTCAAATAAACAAGAAAGGCTATGCAAAGGATTAGAATAATAAGCAGCAATGAAACCACAACTGCATATTTGCTACTGTCATTTCTATGTACATCTGTTTTTTCCGGTAATTCCACCTGTGTTCACCCCGATTTTTTCTTCTGTGTGCGATACTTTTATGTATCTGTTCATATTCTACCACAAGGAAAGCTACATTACACCCTTCTTTTACTTTTTTTTACTTTTAATCCAGGCTTTATTCCCACGCCCTGTATCAGGGTTGCTATGACCAGGAAAAGGCCAAAATAACCAAATACAGGATATATGGCAGATATCAAGCTGGAAAATCCTATTCTCGATAGGGGAACGGTAAGAGGGCAGATGATCAGGGTTATCATCCTTCTGCTGATCTTAACTTTGGCAGCCAGCCTGTCAATAAAGCAATATCCTGAAGTAACCGCCGATGTCAGCATTGCCAGCCAAAGCAGCATGGCATAAATGTTGCTCATGAATCTCCCGTGCTTCTTGATAATATCCAGCACAGGCAGTTCTCTGGACAGAATATCGGGTGCAAAAGCCATAATTACAGTGTTAAGTATCATGGCTATAAGGCAAAGAACAATCCCACCGGAAATTCCTCCTGCGATACCAACCCTGCGGCTCTTTAAATATGGCAAAAGACTGCACATCATGGCTATGGATATTATGCTGTTATAGCCGACATAAAGGAGGGATGAAGCCAGCCAGTTGAATCTTATATCATGCAACAAACTGATAGGGGCAAATGCTTCATAGGATTCCGGTGAAATCAGGACCAGGACCCCTACAATGATTATCCCCAATATAAGCACCGGCGTTATTATGCTGCATATCGCCAATACCCCCTTGATATCCCATAAGATGAACATCATACACAGCAATGACATCAGTACCACAGCCAAATTGAAAGGGATGAACAGCCTATCCTGCAAAACATTTCCCAATCCGGCAATCATTATTATATAAACTGACAGCATGAACAGTGATGAAACAAAGTTTATTATCTTTCCGGGAATCCATCCGACAGTCGGAATGAGAAACTCATCGAGGTTTCGTATCCTTTCCCTGTACACCTTGTCAAGGACCAAATATCCCAAAACCGCGAATAACGCCCCCGACATGAGAATTCCGTAAAAACCGCCTCTGAAATACCTGGTAAAAAACTGGACAATCTCCTGCCCGGAAGCGAACCCGGCTCCGATTATGCTGGACACATACACACTGGCAACCTTTAATGTGTTCTTCGTTTCATCTGTCAAAAAAAACAACTCCTGACATAGAATTATACCCGCTGTATAATTCTATGCCGGAGCTGTTTGCAAAATTACGTTTTACTGTTTATCTGTTTTCAGTGTTCCCGGCTTCCGCCTTGTCTGCTGCTTCCATAAGCCTCTGATAGGTCTTCCTCGGGCCGTCTTCAGCATCAAACTTGTCTTTCGCCACAAGCATATTGGTGTATTTGCCGTTTCTGATAACATAATAGTATATGTTGTCTCTTGGCACAAATTCAACTTTTACTTCCTTGGGATCAGTCTTGCGGTAGTAGGTGAAAGTTATTTCCGGCTCTCCCTTGGGCTCTGCGCCTACATCAAGATCACTCATGGTTATCCCTATGAGCCCCTGATAGTACTTCCTGAACAGCTGGCTGTCGGAATCATCCCTCACATCGCTGACATCTCTCCCGTTGACGTAGAATTTATCCTTATCCGTATCTCCGTCCGGATCCGTCACTATCTCGGAAACAATGGTCTGACCGTCAATATTAACCACTATCTTTTCTACGTCCTGGATATTGGTTATATAGGCAAATACATCGACAACTTCTTTAAGCGGTTTATCCACAAAGTTCAGTACACTGTTTTTTAGAACAAACACTTCATTGCCGTCTGCAAATTTTGCGTACGTCGTTGAACCCTTTTCCTTTTCGTTACCCAACAAAATACTTTTTGAGTCAACTGTGATTACATATTTGGGGGAATCCAAACCATACTTGGACAAATCAGCCGCATCCCTTTCCACAAATTCTGAAGCACTTGCCCCCATAAAAGTCTGCAGTATTGTGTCAATGCTGCCTGACTTCACTTCAGCTTCTATCGGTTCGGTCAACTCCCACTCATAATCACCGGTTTTCTTCGCCTTAAATACAATCTCTCCGTTTCTCTCAAGGGCGAATTCGGTTACATCCTCATAAGATTCCGTAAAAAGCGTCTTATCCCTTAAATCGCTGTAAGAGGACAGCAATGTCTTACCGTCATATGAACCTATGACATAAACCGTGTTTGATCCTTTAAGCTTCGCATAATACCCGCTTTTGCTTGGTGTCTCTCTGCCTATCTCCAGTGTTTTTACTTCATTGTTTTCCAGCTTGACTGATACAGTAGCAGGTTTATCCAGGCCATACAGGGAAAGGTCCGAAGCGTTTTCTTCCGCAACTTTGCTTGCTGTCAGGCTGGATATGGTGTATGAAATCGTATTAAGCTTGCTTTCATAGAGCACCATGCCCGAGGGTTCCGATACCACCCACTTTTCTTCATACTCCGGCTCTTCAGACTCACCCTCCCCGGAGTTTTCAGTATCATCGTCTTCTTTCTTTTCCTTTTTAACCATCGTTTTTACAAATACCATTTTCCCTGAATCATTTTCAATAGTGATTTCCTTTATCTGATCCCTTTCCAGCTTAAGAACGTATATTGTCTCGTCAGCTGTACTGTCTCCGGTACCACTGCCGGCATCTTCCCTGTTCTTCAGCACCACATAGGCGCCCACAAGGATTGCAAGCACCACGGTAAGGATAATGGCATTCCTGTACAGCTTCATAAATGTCTCCTCCTTATCCATACGAACATGCCTACCCCGAAAATCAGAAGCGGAAATACAATTACAACACATATTGCGACAATATTGGCCTGGGTCTGGGTTATACTGATATATCTTGTATCAAAAGTCTTGGGCCTTATTGTCACATCATCAGCCCTGTCCTGCATCCAATTCAGGGAATTGAGGAAGAAGTACATACCGTTCTGGGACAGATTGGCATATTGGGATATGGCATCGTCACTCATAAAGGTGCTGTTGCCCATAACCAGTACCTTTGATACTTTTGAGCCGCCTTTATATTCGGCAGCCACGGCAAGATCCAAAGGTCCCGGAGTATCTTCGCCGCTTCCGCTTATTGATTCGCCTACAGCCATATCACTGGTCTTCATGAGTGAATATACTTCAAGATATTCTTTCTCATTCTTCAGTATGTTTATGCTCCTGGATTTGGGCATAATCATATAGAAGTTGCTGGGATTCAGGTTTGAATTAATTGAGTTGGACTGAATCTGGGGCAATATATCATAAGGATTCTGCGGCACATGCCTGTTTTCATCATTTTCTTTTACCTTGTCATAGTTCAGGGATATGTTATAATCCGCCAATACCTTTTCAAACTGCGTGAATTTCACGTCTGATTCCAGTGTGTCAAAAAGGAATATTGCCTTTCCCCCGCTTTTAAGATACTGCTGTATCTTATAGGCCTCCTCAGAGGTAAGATCGGATTTTGGAGAAGCGATCACCAGTATTTCAGCATCCGACGGCACTTCCTGCTGGGTCATAAGGTTTACCGTGCTTACCGCGTAATTGTTCTGGTCAAGGTATGCTTTTATTGTCTGATACATGTCATCAACCTTATTTTCTCCATGTCCTTCAATGAAGTATACCGTTGGAGTGTAGTCCGAAATTACGTATTTAATGGCTCCGGTAAAAGCCTGTTCTGCTGCCAGTCCTGTAACATATGTCTTGTATGAGTACTGGTCAAACTCCAGGTCATACAAATCATAGGTATCCAGGGTCCTGATCTTGTTGCCGCATTTCACTACAAAATCAGCATCTTCCACTTCTTCAACCATATCCTGGCTTGGACTTATCTCATTTATCAACCCGGGGTTTGTATCAGGGTCCTTATAAATTATTCTGATATTATCAAACTTTTTGTACTGATTTAATACCTCAACAATTTGCTTTAATCTCGTGTTGTTGTTAATGGAGCTCTCATCAAACAATCCATAGATTTCCACTTCTTTATCGTTATTTTCCAGTATGTTCTTTGTTTCGTCACCTATTGAATACAGCTTGTTTGAAGTAAGGTCCCATTTCAGATCAGCCATACCTACCAGCAGGTTGACAACTACCGCAATAGTTATAACAACTGCAGTAAGTATGATTGAGTTTGAACCGTACTTTAAAGTCCTTTTGTCGAAAGTTTTCTTGAAAAACTCTTTTATATTGAAACCGTTCTTCTTTTTGTCTTGTTTGGCCATATCTCAATCACCCCTTACTCCAACGCCTTTTTTCTATAACTCTGATTGTCAGGAATAAAAATACGAATATGAAACTAATATAATAAATAATGGATCCAAGATTCAAAATACCAATGTTGAAATCATCGTATCTCTCCAGTATGGAAAACCAACTGAGAACTTTTGAAACAAACCCTGTTGTAAAGCTGGATATATAACCCATGAGCCACATTACCAGCAGGCTTATTATACCTGTTACTGCAGCTATAATCTGGCTTTCGGTGAGGGATGATGCAAAGAGCCCCACTGCTATAAAACAGCATCCCAGTAGTATAAAGGCAACATAACCCCCGATAAGCTGAGCCACAGCAGGATTACCAAACCCGAAGAGTATGAACTGGTATACCGACGTCAATGCCGTCATCACAAGAAAAACAGCCACGGCAGCCAAATACTTTCCTACTACGATACCTGTGACATTTACAGGAGAGGTCACCAGCAATACTTCGGTACCATTTTTTCTTTCCTCTGACAACAACCTCATGGTCAATATAGGAAGAATAAAGAGCAGGACAAAATTCATCTGGGAAAGATTCGAATTAAAGTCCGCATATCCTCCATATATATTTGAGAGGAAAAATATCGATGAAATCAGTATAAACAATCCAATCAAAACGTAAGCAATCGGTGAATAGAAATATGCCTTGAATTCTCTCTTAAAAATCGCATACATAACTCAACCTACCTCCTTTTCTTCTGTTGTCAACTGGAGGAATATATCTTCAAGGGACATGGACAATGACTTAAGTTCCAGTATCGGATATCCGTATTTGGCCAATTCATAGAAAATCGGTCTTCGTACATCTACCTCCGTGGTTGAATCAACGATGTAATCGTTCACATCCTGTTCCTTTCGCTCATTTACATCCACGGATTTAACGCCGTAAACACCTTTGAGCAGGTTCAATACTGAATTCTTGGGTCCAGCTATTCGGATCGAGAACTTGGAAGAATTGTCAAAACCTTTGGATAGGTTCTCCGGTGTATCGATAGCTGCAATCTCTCCCTTGTTGATGATAATAACACGTTCGCATATGGCGCTGACTTCCGGGAGAATATGGGAACTTAAGATTATTGTATGTTCTTTCCCCAGAGCTTTTATAAGTCTTCTTATTTCTATTATTTGCTTTGGGTCAAGTCCTACGGTAGGTTCATCCAGTATGAGAACTTCAGGATTCCCGATCAGCGCCTGGGCCAGCCCAACCCTTTGTTTGTAACCTTTGGAAAGGTTCTTGATCAGCCTTTTTCTCACATCGGTTATCCTAACAAGCTCCATTATCTCGTTGATCTGCCCTTTTCTTTTCTTTTTGTCCACCGATTTAAGCTCGGATGAAAAGTAAAGGTAATCCTGGACCGTCATGTCCATGTAGAGAGGTGGCAGCTCAGGCAAATAACCTATGCGTTTCTTTACTTCTTTAGGATTCTCCATAATGTCATATCCGTCAACTTTCACGGTACCTTCCGTTGAAGGTATAAAGCCGGTTATAATATTCATGGTTGTGGATTTACCGGCTCCGTTAGGTCCGAGGAATCCGACAATTTCACCTTTTTCAATGGTGAAACTGATGTTGTTAACTGCCGTTATTTGACCATAGGTTTTGGTCAGGTTTTGAACTTCTATCATCTTATTCCTCCTTGCTCGAATAGCCTAATATAGCATATCCTATTATGCTTGATAGATTTTAATAAATTGTGAACAAATTGTAACATATGACAAAGAAAACAAAAATAATTGAAAATGCAGGTGATTAAGTCTTTTTCCCCTGCATGCCGGCTTGTACATAATTTGTACTAGTTAATTATATAAGTTTTCATATCGGATTTCAAGACAGGGCAAATCATGCCCCCAAGGCAATGGAAATGTCAGATCCCTTACGCAGGGCTTTTACTCTTTGCTTTTATCTCGCTGAAAAAATACAAAATGCAAATTGCAGAGAAAACACCCAGGGAGTCAATTCCCACATCCGTAAGCTGCATCGCACGCCCGGGCACAAAGAATTGGTGAACCTCATCGGTCATGGCATAAAATACTCCTACTGCTGCTGGCTTTAGAACTTTTGCCTTTGACCGGCTGCAAATGTTGAAGCTTTTATACAGCAGAAAACCCAGGACAAAGTATTCCAAAAAATGAGCTGCCTTTCTGATGAGCAAAGCAGGCATCTGTATATCCTGACGATTTGTGACAAACTCAAGTACGTTGCTCAGCACCAACGATACCCATCCGCTGTCCAGGCTGGACTCGTCACCGGTTCTTGAAGACATATAAAAGATAAACCCACACCATATTACTGTCAATCCGCGCCATACCAAACTCTTTCGCACTTCGGTCTCCTTTAGTAACTCATTAATTTATAAGCATCAGTAGATTTACTATACCATTTTGGCTTTGAAATATCCATATTGAATAAAGTGATTGATACAATACACACAATTAGGTATTTCAATTTATAAAAATTTAAGACTTGGCAGTTATAGGTATCTTTATCACATACCCATGCCTACTTTCTATAGGATAGCATATCACAATGGAAAAATAAACATTTTTTAGTTTGTAACCATTGAATGAACACAGTCAATTAAAATTTTGTATTTGCTTTTGTTTGATAAGTTTCATTTATTTTTCTACAAAAATACGTTAACTATTATTTTATTCAGGTATGCATGCAAAGTAAAAATGTAACAAGGTGCTTTCGAAAAGAGTGCACACATTAACTAAATATAAATAGATTTTAAAGATGCAATATTTGTGATGTGTTAAAAAATAAGCATTACTATGAAATTCAGCATTTTCCTGTGGCATGCAAAAGTGATATCATGCGCTTGCGGTAAAAATATGTGCACTGTTATGTGCACATGAATCAGAAGTGGATGGAACTCCTTTGTTTTCAATATTTTAAAGATGGGACTATGGTTCGAGTCCCATCCTAAGTTTTTAACCTTATCATCTTCTTTTTTTGCTCCCGGCTCCCCTTTTCATTCTAGCACTTCTGAAAAAGCTTGAAATTATCGGTGCCACAGAAGAATATCCCAGGATCAGCAGCCATTCATTATGGGAAAGCGTTGCAGTTTTAAATATCGGCTGAAGGAACGGAATATACAGAACCGACAGTATCATAGTCAGGGAACAACAGACCGCCACAATCAGGTATGGGTTGTTGAATACCGGTATCTCAAATATGTTTTTCCTTTCGGACTTGCATTCAAACACATGGACCAGCTGAGTCAGCACCAGGGTTGCAAAAGCTCCTGAACGTGCTATGTCAGTGTTACCTGTAAAATGCAGCAGGCTGATAAATACAGCAAGGGTTGTCAATCCTATCAGAGCGCCTCTGAACAGAATCAATACCGAAAGCCCGTCTGAGAAAATACTCTCTCCCGCTCCCCTGGGTTTTCTCATCATAACATCCTTTTCGGGCGGTTCGAAACCGAGAGCGATTGCAGGCAACCCATCGGTCACCAGGTTTACCCACAGTATCTGAATGGGCAGCAATGGCAGCGGCAGACCCAGCAGCGTGCCAAGAAACATGGTAAGTACCTCTCCTATGTTGCATGATAACATATACCTTATAAATTTTCTTATATTGCTGTATATCGCGCGCCCTTCTTCAATAGCGGCGACTATCGTAGCAAAGTTGTCATCCAGAAGTATCATGGAGGAAGCCTCTTTTGTGACATCCGTCCCGGTTATTCCCATAGACACGCCGATATCTGCTTCTTTTACCGCCGGAGCATCGTTGACTCCGTCACCGGTCATGGCTACAATATGACCAAGCCTTTTCAGGACTCTTACCACCATGAGTTTATGCTTGGGAGACACCCTTGCATAAACCGATACATCCCGGGCAATCTTCTCCAGCTGTGACTCGCTCATTTCATCCAATTCAGCCCCGGTCAGAACTTTATCACCTTTACTGTAAATATTCAACTCTTCAGCAATGGCCGTTGCTGTAGCTTTGTGATCACCGGTTATCATTACGGGCTTTATCCCGGCAATTTTACATTTCTGTACCGCTTCCATCACCTCTTTTCTCGGTGGATCGATCATTCCCATGAGGCCGACAAAAATCAGATCCTTTTCAAGGTCATTCCGTCTGTAGCTTCTGGAACTGAGCTTTTTATATGCAAAGCCCAGAACTCTCAACGCATCTCCTGCCATTTTGTCATTTATCCTTAAAACCCGTTTCCTGTAAAGACTGCTCAGTTCTTCAATTCCCCTGCCTGTATGCGCCTTGGTGCATTTGTCCAGTATGATGTCCGGAGCTCCCTTTGTAAACACAAAAATCTCACCTTTTTGATTTTCACAAAGGACGGACATGCACTTTCTGTCGGAGTCAAAAGGCAGTTCATCTATACGGCGATACCTTTTGTCCAATATGTCCCGCGTGATTCCGCCCTTGGCCGCCGCCACCAAAAGGGCGCCTTCGGTTGGATCGCCCTTGATTTCCCACTTCTCCTGTCTGGAAACTGCCGATTTAATCTTGCCCACAATCCCATCGTCAGCATGAGTTCTGGCAAGCTCGGCATTATTGCAGCAGGCTGCGATTTCAAGAAGCAGGCTCAACGGCTTGTTACCGGACACATCGGTTGCTTTTCCGTTTAAAAGAATTTCCCCGGCAGGATTATAACCGTTTCCTTTTACATCAAACATGCTTTCTCCCGAGTATATTTTCCTCACGGTCATCTTGTTTTCAGTCAATGTACCTGTCTTATCGGAACATATAACACTGGCGCAGCCTAAAGTTTCTACTGCCGGCAACTTTCTTACCAGCGCATTCCTTTTCAGCATTCTCTGCACGCCCAGGGCTAAAGAAACTGTAACTATAGCCGGAAGTCCCTCCGGTACGGCAGCCACTGCAAGACTTATTCCCTCAAGCAGCATGTCAAAGAGTTCTTCGCCCCTCAGTATTCCTGCCAGGGAAACAACAGCACATATAATAAGGCACCCCACAGCTATTATTTTGCCAAGATGTTCAAGCTTTTTTTGAAGCGGTGTCTCATCTTCCTCTATGCTTTGTATCATACCGGCAATTTTGCCCATTTCGGTGTTCATTCCAGTGGCATTAACAATGGCTTTACCTCTGCCCATGGTTACGACCGTACCCATAAAAACCATGTTTCTTTTATCTCCTATGCCGGAATCCTTCCGGGCGGTGTATTCAGTTCCCTTTTCCACAGGCACTGATTCCCCTGTCAGCAGGGATTCATCCACCTGTAAACTGTTGACTTCGACAAGGGTGGCATCTGCCGGCACCCTGTCACCTGACTCCAGCACTATCAAGTCTCCGGGCACTACTTCCTCGGCCGGAATGTTCATCAATGTTCCATCCCTGATGACACGGGCGGTTGGCGCAGCAAGATCCTTTAGAGCTTCCAGCGTTTTTTCAGTACGATATTCCTGTATAAAACCCATTATCGCATTGATCATAACTATTGTAATTATTGTTATTGCCTCCGTCGTCTCGCCCATAAATGCTGACACAGCAGTTGCCGCAAGAAGTATCAGCACCATAAAGTCGCTGAATTGATCAAGGATCATCCTGAAAGCAGATATCTTTTTTTTGCCTGCTATTATGTTCGAACCATGCTTTTGCAGTTTCAGCCTGGCCTCCTTTTCGCTGAGCCCCATATAAAGGTTTTTGGCTTTCCGATTTCTTTGCATATTGGTTTCAGCAGCACCCAAAGTACATCTCTCCTTTTGCATAAGGTAACAGCATCCATTATATCAGTCATATAAATATTCAATTCCAATACCAATTAGTACAACTTTCAGCCATGTTCTAAATCAGACAAACGCTTAATATAATACCCTAGAAGATTTAATTTACGGTGATAGGCATTGCCGGGGAAAAAAAGGATAATATTCTATATACACAGAAAAACCAAAAGGCATCTCATGGTCATACCGGCAGTATTGCTGGCTACAATACTGGTTTGCAGCGCAATAATGATAAACAGCGCATATAGCCCATTGGCAGGAAAACATATAATCATCGACCCGGGGCATGGAGGCATTGATCCCGGGGCAAACGACAAATCAGGTTTTGCCGAAAAGGACATTAACCTCCAGATCGCATTGAAACTGAGGGAGTTGCTTCTTTCAGAAAAAGCCAATGTAGAAATGACCAGAGACATGGACATATCACTGGATGGCAGGAATGAACTAAGCAGCAGCAGGCACAAGAGAGATCTGCTGGCAAGGGTTGAAATGTTCAACAGCGGGAAATATGACCTGTTTATCAGCATACATGTAAACCGCTCATCCAACCCGAAAGCCATGGGTCCCATCACCCTCTATGGGGGAAATCTGCCCTCCTCGGCCCTGCTGGCTTACAATATACAGGAAAAACTAAACTTGCTGATGAAACAGGAACTCAAGGTAGATATAAATCGCAAGCCTGCAAAAGAGGACTTTTTTATCCTCAGGCACTCAAAAATTCCCGGTGTCCTGGTGGAAACAGGCTTCATGTCAAACAACAGGGAAAAAAAGCTACTCAAGGATACAAAATACCAGGAAAAGATAGCAAAACATATATGCCTCGGGATTGCTGATTACTTAAGGGCGCTTGATGAGTCTGGCAAAAATACTCCAGGAGACAACTCTCCCGGCCCTGAAGTTCCGACCCAAGAGCATATATTACCTCCTAACGGTATATATGATATACAGCTGGTGGAAAAATAACAAACACTACAGCAGGTTTTCATCCGTTTTCCTTTGTTCCATGTCTTTTGGGAGGCATATTTCCACCTTGGTTCCCTTTCCCGGTTCAGAAGCAATATATAAGCCGTATTCTTTGCCGAAATAAAGCTTGATTCTTTCGTTAACATTACGTATACCCATACCGTGGGAATTGCCCCTGGGCTCTCCGTGTTCGCCGGAATCTCCCGGAGACAGGACGGTCTTGACTTTTTCCGGGCTCATGCCCGGGCCGTTGTCACTTATAAATATATGAAATGTTTCTTCCAAAAGCAGGGTCTCTATTATAATGCAGCCATCACTCTTTTTTGTTGATATCCCGTGTAAATAGGCATTTTCGATAAGGGGTTGCAGTATCAGTTTAGGTATCTTTATTGACTCATGCTCTTTTGGTATGACGGTCAGAAATTGAAACTCCCCATGCCTCATCTTTAATAGTTTTATGTATTCTTCAATAAATTTTATTTCATCTTTCAATGTAATAAATTCATCAATTCTGTCCATGCTGAAATTAAGCATCAGGATCAAGGAGCGTATCATTTCCTGCACCATGTCCATCTGATTGCACTTTGCCAGACTGCTGATGCAGGCAAGGGTGTTCCCGAGAAAATGGGGATTGATCTGTTTTTGCAATAACTTCAGTTCTATTTGTCTCTTATTCTCAAGGATATCTCTCTGCTGTTTCATCAGGCTTTTTATCCTTTCCATCATGTCCTCAAAACTGCGTGTCAGCTTGCCCAGCTCATCTTTGCGATAGGAAAGCTTTGCTATGGAGAGACTTTCGTCATGAACATTATCCATCTGAAATGCCAGCTTTTTTATAGGTCTGGTGAAATTCAGACTGAGCAGCAGTGTAAATATGACTATGAGGAAAAGATATATCACCCCTATTATCAAAAACTTGTTAAACAAATTTTTGGTACTTTTCAGGAAATATTCCTCATCAGTAGCAACAATAAGCTTCCAGCCAATCTGATTGTCATCGTCCATTATAGTCATCACCGATGTATCGTCATCCGTCAGATCAATCCCGCTTTTCAGCTTGTCAAGCATGCTATGAATATATTGCGGATCATGAGAGTTTATGTCCGAAAGCTCAGGGTTTGATGCCACAATATTGTTTTTCTGGGTTAATATAATAAATGACTGGTAGCTGCTGTCAAGAAGGTTAACCAGCTGCCTGCTCAGATACTGGAGATTTATTTCAATTACAGCATGTCCTACTAATGCCTTTTCTTTATTGTATATGGGTTTTATGAAAGCAATGGTGTTTCCTGCTGCCAGCCTTGAACTATATGGTTCAGACCAGCTTATTCCTGTATATCCCGACGGATATGTGTCAATTATGTAATTAAGCTTATCATGACCGATAATATCATATAAGACTTGATTATTGGAAAAAATCCTGCCATCCTCGTATACCAGAAAAATATTGCTTATGACGTTCAAATTGTTTTCTGCGTATTTTTTCAGATTTGCATTAATCTGTTCGGCGTTTTCATTTATAAAAATCGGATCCTCCGTTACAACAAGAAGTATGTTCTTTATATTCTGAATATACAGATCAAGATACTGGGAAGTTTTCTTTATAATCATGGTGACATCTTCGTACTTTTGATCCCTAAGGGCATGAAATGAATTCTGCATACTTATGGTAATCAAACTTATAAAAAGAAACAGCGAAATCAAAAATGATATGACAAACAATTTGAAAAAAACACTATGTACAACTCTATTTACAGCTTTCAGCATGTTCATATTGCTCCTTTAATTTCACTGGGATTCTTTTTATAATACTTCTGAAATACGCTGATGAAATACCTGTAATTCCGTATCCCAACCCTTTCGGCAACTTCGTAAATCTTTAGATTTGTACTTTTAATGAGGTAAAGAGCCTTTTCCATCCGTATTTTTGTCAGATATTCCTTGAAGTTAAAGCCTGTACTTTTTTTGAAAACATATCCGAAATAATTGGGACTCAGACCGATTTCCCTTGCAATTTCATCCGCGGTTAAATTACTGCTGAATCTTTGATTGATTATTTCAAGAGCCCTGCATATCTCATATCTTCCCTTTGCAAAAACATGCTGCTGTATTTGGCTGTATACTGCCACCCACCTGCTAAGCAGATCCTTCAGATTAAGGACATTCTCATCTGCAACCGAATCGAAAAGGGTGTCATCAAAGAAACTCGTCTTTAGTTTATCGGATAACCAGATAAAAAAAAGCTGTTTTACATCTTCGGGATCAATACCATTTGCTGACAAGTATTCGGAAAACTCACCCTTCAAATATTGTTCCAGCTCTTCTGCCGACATATGGGAATTGACGGTATTGATTATATCATGCCTTTCTTCCTTGGATAAATGCCTGAAAGATATATGATCAGCAACATAAACATGGCAGTCTTCATTGTAAAACTTCATCTTCAGAGCACACCGATTCTTTTCCACTTCGCTCTTATACTGCTGCGGAGAAAAAATGACATCTCCGATTGAAGCATAGCACCTGAGACAAGATTCATCAAAAGAATTTTCCATTTCATTCATAATTCCCATGATATCGCCGGTTATCCGCTCTGTATCAGGTTCTTCATATAGCAGGTGGATCTCATTAACGGAGTTAATTATTATTTCATTTAACAGAGAATTGGTACACCTGTAATTATATAAAATCTCACTGAGCTTTTTTTCATACAGCAAACCAGGTGCTTTGCTCCAGACCATATGAATCATCACAAACCTGGAAGGAAACTTTATAAGGAACTGAGTATTGCCGTCTTCAATGTGATTTTTCTGCAGCAGCACATTTACCAGTTCTTCATTTTTGGTTATAAAGTCAGCCTCATTTTTATACTTTAAACTGTAAGATTCCTTGTCGAATTCTTCCTTTGCCCTGTTCAATGCCAGGATCAATTCCTCATCTGTGTACACTCCCTTGATGAGATATTCCTTTACGCCCAGAGTGATCGCTTCCTTTGCATATTCAAAATCACGGTAGGATGTTATGATAATAATCTGAACATATGGGTTACATTGTTTTAAGGCCTTTGCCAATTCAATTCCATCCATGCGTGGCATGACTATATCGGTGATTATAATATCAGGTCTTATCTGCCTACACTGTTCAACTGCTTCCTCTCCATTTGTGGCTTCTCCCACCAGCCGGCATCCATGCTGCTCCCAGGGGAAATTTTTGAGGGATTGAAGTATAGGCAAATCATCATCCGCTATAAACACTTTATAGGACACAGTCATTCACCTCAAATAAAAACAGACTTACTTCCTAATTATACACTATAAATCACATGGATGTCATTTTCAATAAAATAGTACAATTTCATTAGTTTTCTGACGAATTATTTGATTTTATGCATATAAAAACCCATGCTTTTTTGCTATCATTGTTATAAAACAAAATCATGCATGAAAGGGGTTAAACCGTGATAAATGCTACGGAAGTGCCTTTCAGAAAGGCAAAACACTCTGCAAATCTCAAGGCAAGAATAAACACCCTGAAAAAGTTCTCCCCTTTGTATATGATGCTTTTGCCCGGAATCATATATTATTTGATATACCGCTACGGCCCCATTCTTGGCACAGTTATAGCTTTCAAGGATTTTTCCTTTGTAAAGGGTATATTCAAGAGTCCCTGGGCGAATCCATGGTACAAGCATTTTGAGTACTTTTTCAAATCTCCGTATTTTACACGCATTTTGACCAATACTCTTCTGATAAGCTTTTACAAGCTGTTTTGGACAACAGTCAGCAGCCTTATACTGGCAATATTGTTAAATGAGGTAAGAAACCGTGTATTTAAAAAAGCTGTCCAGACTATAACCTATCTTCCGCATTTCCTTTCCTGGGTGGTAGTCTACGGTATCATCCACGCTCTGTTTTCAGAGTCATCCGGCGTTATCAACGTCGCTGTCAGGCAAATAAACAATCGAACAATTCCTGTGATGACTTCTCCTGAATTCTTCCGTACCCTGCTTGTTTCCAGTGAAGTATGGAAAGAATGCGGGTGGGGAGCAATAATATATATAGCTGCAATATCAGGAATAGACCCAAGCTTGTACGAAGCCGCCTATATAGACGGCGCAAACCGTTGGCAACGAATATGGCATATAACTCTTTCCGGCATCAGAAGAACAATAATCACCGTATTGATCATTAAGCTGGGAAGCATACTGGATGCGGGTTTTGATCAGGTATATGTAATGTATAATCCAAATGTCATGGAAGTTGGCGATATCATAGATACCTGGGTATACCGTACGGGACTTGAACAAATGAGTTACAGTGTAGCTACCGCTGCAGGTATTTTCAAATCGGTAATCAGCCTGGCGCTGATTCTGACTGTCAACAAAATCGCTGATAAATGGGGTGAAAGTATATGGTAGCAAAGAAAAGAATCACAGTTTCAGATATATTAATTTATACATTTTTGACGGTATTTACATTAACCATTGTTTTGCCCATCTATTACGTCGTTGTGACATCTTTATCCACATATGAAGAATACATTAAAACCAATGGCCTTATACTGTTCCCCAAAAGGATCTCCCTTGAAGGCTATACTTCCTTTCTGTCCAATCCCGCTGTCCTAAAGGCATATGTAAATACGGCATTCATAACCGTAGTAGGCACTCTGATCAACATGGTACTTACGATCTTAATGGCATATCCCCTGAGCAGGAAAGATTTACCCGGAAAGAAGTTCCTGACAATATTCATACTTATACCCATGGTATTAAGCGGAGGACTTATTCCTACCTATTTTGTTGTAAAAACAACCGGACTGGTAAACTCCATATGGTCAATGATCATACCATCTGCCATATGGTCCCATAATCTCATAATAATGAAATCATTTTTTACTACAATTGACGAGAGTTTTATAGAAGCAGGAAAGCTGGATGGCGCAAATGAATGGTATATCCTGATCAAAATCATTCTTCCTCTTTCCAAGGCAGTAATTGCCACACTGACACTGTTTTACGGAGTAGGGCACTGGAATGAGTACTATGCAGCGCTCTACTATATCACTGACAGCAGTAAATATCCATTGCAGGTTATTTTAAGATCCATACTGGCAGCTTCCATGAACTCAGAAGCATCTGCAGAGCTTGCAGTAAACAGTCACAGCATGAAAATGGCATCTGTGGTCCTGTCTGCACTACCCATTATGGTTGTTTACCCTTTCCTCCAGAAGTACTTTGCACAAGGGGTGCTTCTTGGCGGCATCAAGGGCTGACAATAAACAAAACATAAACAGAAAAGGAGAGGAAATCATTATGACAAAGGCAAGAATCTTTTCAAAGCTAGTAGCCATTATGACAATCCTGTCAATCCTGTCGTTTATATTTACCGGTTGCGGCAGTAAAGATACTTCCAGTGAAAGAAGCAATTCCAGTGATACAACCACAACCAACGTGAGTAAAACAGATAATGCCAGTGCGCAAAGCACAAAAAGCAATACTGAAACCAAAAGGTACAAAATAGTGGTTTACAAGAACGGGGACGGTCAGGGAAGGCAACCGGTGGATCAGGACCCCATCCTCAAAGTTCTTAATGAAACATTAAACATCGATCTTGATCTGAACATCATTGAGAGCGAATATGAAAGCAGATTGAACCTGCTGGCTGCATCGGGAACCTTGCCTGACGTTATGCAGGTAACCCAGAAACAGTTTGAAAGCTTTTCTTCCCAGGGCTTACTCCTGGACTTAACCCCTTACGTGGAAAAAATGCCCAATTTTATGGAAACCTATCCCGATTACCTGACAAACAAAAACCTGGAGATTGACGGAAAGCACTACTTCCTGAACGGAGTCCGTCCGGAAAAGCAACAGGTAAAATCATACAACTCCCTTTGGATAAGAAAAGACTGGCTGGATAACCTTGGATTGGATATACCCAAAACCCTGGACGATATTTACAAGGTAGCTGTCGCCTTTACAAATAACGATCCCGACAGAAACGGCAAGAATGATACCTATGGATTTGCCGGCATGGGTGGACAGCTCGGTGGGACATATGATCCTTTCCAGCCTTTCTATGGAGCATACGGTACTGCAATGCACGGCTCGTATCTTTTGAAGGATAACAAAGTGGTATACTCAACCACAGAAGAAGCCTTTAAAGATGCCCTCGGGTTTATAAAGAAACTAATAGACAGCGGAAGTGTTGATCCTGACATATTGGTAACCAAAACTTTTGATCAGATAAGGGAAAAAGCATACAAAAACACGATCGGCATGATGTATTTCACCTGGGCTGAGTTTGTGAAACCTCCCTATGATGAACAGTTGAAGACCATGACACCCGACGCGGAATGGATACAGATCGAGCCTCCGGAAGGTCCCGGCGGAAAATGGAACGGAGTTTACAGTCAACCCGGTCCTGTTTCCAAAGGGTACGTTTTGTCAGCAAAGCTGGAGGAAGAACCGGAAAAGCTTGATAAGGTACTGGAGTATCTGGACTATATAGTTGCCGGCCCCGGCAGCAATCTGGTATGCTATGGCATAGAAAACGTACACTATAAAGTTGAAAACGGTAAAATTGTAGCACTGGATGCCATGTCAGAGGTCAGCTATTCATGGCAGCACCAGATAATGGGCAGAAATGAAGTTGAATATCTTGCAACAAAGTTCCTTTCAAATGAGTCTCATATAACTTTTGCCAAGGACTTACCGTACCTGGACAGGTATAATAACTTCCTTAAGATTCCGGATGGGGTGAATGCCGGGGACAAGTCTGCATATGAGAGCGAAGAAATAACCAAGTTCATATATGGCAAGAGGCCTCTCAGTGAATTTGACGATTTTGTTAAAACCTTGTACGACACATACCAGTTGCAGCTGTATATTGATTCTGTAGAAGCAAACTTGAAGGAAGCCGGATTGATCAAGTAAATAGCCAATGGAGGGAATACTATATGGAGTTTGTCACATACAATAAGAAACTGGAGATTGCCGGTGATTATGATGTCATAGTTTGCGGTGCAGGCCCTTCTGGGGTCTGTGCTGCAATAACTTCGGCAAGAAACGGTAAAAAGACACTTTTAATAGAAAATGCCGGGTGCCTGGGAGGATACTGGACCGCCGGACTTATGGGTGTAACCCTGGACATGAACGGAAAAGGCGGATTGGCAAGAGAAATATATAACAGGCTTTCTTCCATGAATTCGGCAAAGTTTGTCGGTGATTCAAATTACATTTATGACCCTGAAATTCTGAAAGCTTTATTGGAAGACCTTTGTGCAGAAGCAGGTGTAGAGACTGTCTTTTATACCAGGGTCATTGATGCGGTTTGCTCATCAGGAAAGATTTCTTCGGTAGTCACTGCAAGTTCAGCCGGATGTCGCGCCTATACTGCAAAAGTATTTCTTGACTGTACCGGAAACGGAGAACTTGCTGCCTATGCAGGGTGCAGCTATGAAGCAGGTCATCCCGATACAGGCCAACTTCAGCCTGCAAGTCTTCATGCTTTGGTTACAGGGGTGCCTGACAGTTTTGAGTTTATCCTGGGAAATTCAAAGCATAAGAAAATGTTAAGGGAATTGCTGAGAAGCGTAGGAGTTGACCCCAGTTATCAGGCTCCGTTATTGTACAAGCTTTGCCATGGTGATTTATGGAGTTTTGCTATAACACACCAGTACAATGTAGGATATGATTCTCCTGAAGATATGACCAGAGCCATTTTCAGTGCCAGAAAGGAAATAAACCGAGCAGTATCCGCCCTCAGGACAATTCCTGGCTGGGAGAAGCTGCGGATTGCTGCAACTGCCGAACAGTTGGGGCTCAGAGAAGGCAGGCGTATAAAAGGCCTGTACAAGATAACGTCCGATGACTTGATACAGGGTAAAAAACATGAAGATGCGGTGTGTCTGGTTAAGTATCCCGTTGATATTCACGCACTGAATGCCTCATCTGACAAAGCTGCATCCAATGCAAATATTCAGGTAAAGCCATATCATATACCATACAGAAGCCTGGTATCTGCTGAGCTTTCAAACCTGGGAATGGGCGGCAGATGCATAAGCGGTGATTTTTATGCGCATGCATCCTATCGTGTGATAGGGAATGCCGCTGCAACGGGTGAGGCGATAGGATATGGTGCTGCAATTGCTGCCGGCGAAAATAAGCCATTATCCGCAGTGGATGGAAAAATAGTTGCAGAATACATGAAAAAAATGAATCACGAGCTTTAACAACTAATGTGGTTTTTTTACTTATAGGGCTTTATACAGGCCAAATATGATATATCAGCAAAAACCGGAAGTCATAATGGCTTCCGGTTTTTATTCCGATTTTGCCTAAAACTATTGTCTTATTTATCTAAAAGTTATCGTCATTATTCTCCCGTTATCTATGTACTTTACCGACGCCTTTATTCTATCCTTATCCAGGAACATTGCCCTTGTTTTACCTCTAGCTATACACTTTCCTGACGCCGTCTATATTGGAAACGTGAGTAACAATGTTTGAAATATCCTTGCTTTCCGGCACTTTTATGCGGAGTTTCAGTATCGGCTCTGTCATGTCTTCATCGCCTTTCAATATGAACTCAATATTTTTTATTGTCACCGACATTTCTTTCAAGGCAGTTTTTACTTTATCTATCTGCTCGATTTTGTCTATAGTCTGTACATACAGATTTACATAACGCTTTTTGGAAATAAGCCGGCTTTCCATCTTTTTCAGGAATATAAGAGTGAAAAACGTTATTAAGGTAGCGGTAATTGCTCCCGAATAAAAGCCCGCTCCCACGGCTAATCCTATACATGACACGATCCATAAACTGGCGGCTGTTGTAAGCCCTTTCACGCTGGAGCCTTCCCTCATTATGGTACCTGCTCCAAGAAAGCCTATGCCGCTTATTACCTGTGCGCCAAGCCGTGCAGGATCCATTTTTGTGAAACCTATATATTTTTTAAACGTGAATTCTGAAACCACCATCACAAGGGCAGAACCAGCGCAAACCAGAATATGCGTCCTGAAACCTGCCGGTCTTTTTGTATGCTCCCTCTCATAGCCGACTATCCCGCCCAAAATCACAGCCAATAATAGTCTGATTACATATACTATGTATGATTTGTCCATAACCTACCACCTTAATGATATTCCATATAAAGAATATCACAATCCGGAGCAGGTTGCCAAAAAAAAAAGAAAGAACTTTCCCAGTTCTTCCGTTAACAACTGTCTTTTGCAACTACATATCCTTTTACACCTATATACAACTAAATAATTGCTCTGATTATCCTGTCAAAAATATCGGCAGCTTTTATTTTTGAACCCTGGAAAAATTCTACTATCTTAAACTTTACCTTTACAGGTATATCCTCTTCTTCGTCGGCTGAAACGATTATGCTGTACTCCTCCTCTGTCAGAACGCTTTTAAGCTCGTTTTTTACCGACTCCGGCACTACTCCGTGGGTAGCATCCACAAAGCACAGGGGAGGAAACAGGACGCACCACCAGTTGGCTCCTTCTCCCTTGCCAATGACTACTTTCAGTGCTTCATAGTAGCCTGCGGGGAGGATAACATCTCCATACAGCTTGGTCGGAAACGGATAACTTCCCAATGTAACTTTAACTCTATAATCCATGCCCTGGCGTTTGATCTCGTCTTCAGCCAGTTTTACAATCTCTTCCATGCTTTCATTGATAATATATTTTGTCTGCTCAATATCCTTGGAGTCTTTCAGTTTTTTCTGCATATATTCCAGTATTACATCCCGGACATCATACTTCAATGCCTGGTCTTTCTCAGAATCACTGTTGGCAACAACATGAAGCCTTATAAGATTGTCAGCCAGGCCCTTGTTTATGTCCTTGGAATATGTAGAAAGCATAATTCCTGCCATAAAAAGCGATATTACAACAACGGCTATGCCTAACTTTATAATCATACTGTTTTTTTGAAAATTACCAATTTCCTTAATCCTTGATAACACCCAACTCATATTAATCCCCCGTCTTTTATGCATGAAAATTTTTTGTATTTGTTATAAGTATTATCAAAGCTGTGAGGAATTATACTTTACTCAAAATATTTCAATAAAAAAAGAAGTATAATCGAATATACTTCCTTTTTATTGATAAAACGTATTTAAATATTGACAATCAACCTTTTTTTTGCCGCCTTTCCAATGCTGCACCAATAAAACTCCTAAACAGGGGATGGGGTCTGTTGGGTCTTGATTTAAACTCCGGGTGAAACTGAACTCCTATAAACCACGGATGATCCGGCAGCTCTATTATTTCCACCAGTCTTTCACTGGGGGATAACCCGGACAAAACCAGACCCTTTTGCGTCAAAATCTCACGGTAAGCATTGTTAAACTCATATCTGTGCCTATGCCTTTCATATATCAGGCTTTCGTTATATATTTGATGCGCCCGGGTGCCTTCAATGATTTTGCAGGGATAAAGCCCCAGCCTCATAGTTCCGCCTTTCTCATCAATATCCTTTTGCTCCGGCATCAGATCTATCACAGGGAATTCTGTATTCTCATTCAGTTCTGAGCTGTGCGCATTTTTCAATCCGGCAACATTTCTTGCAAACTCCACTACCGCCATCTGCATTCCGAGGCAAATCCCGAAGAACGGAATTCCATTTACCCTGGCATAATTAATGGCAGCTATCTTGCCTTCTATTCCCCTGTCGCCAAATCCCCCGGGCACCAGTATTCCGTCTGCATCTTTAAGATAATCATCTGCATTTTCCCCGTTGACATTCTCAGAATTAATCCATTTAATTTTTACCTCTGCATCATTGGCCACTCCGCCATGGTTCAGGGATTCAACTATGCTCAGGTATGCATCATGCAGTTCCACGTATTTTCCTACCAGTGCTATGTTAACGGTTTTTGTGCAGTTTTTGATTCTGTTTACCATGTCGCACCAGTCTTTTAAGTCCGGCTCGCCGCAATTCAGGCCCAGGCGTCTGCAAACAATGTTTGCCAAGCCTTCCTTTTCGAGCATCAAGGGAACTTCATACAGAACCTCTGCGTCCAGATTCTGGATAACAGATTCTCCCGGTATGTTGCAGAACAATCCTATTTTATCCTTGAGATCCTTGCTGAGGCTTTTTTCTGTACGGCATACTATTACGTCGGGCTGTATGCCTATGCTCCTCAGTTCCTTAACACTATGCTGAGTGGGTTTTGTCTTCAGTTCCCCTGACTTTCCCAGATAGGGGACAAGAGTAACATGTATATACATGACATTCTCTCTTCCCACATCGGTAGACACCTGCCTTATGGCTTCCAAAAACGGGAGGCTTTCAATATCGCCTACAGTTCCGCCAATTTCAGTTATCACCACGTCGGTATGACTGGACTTGCCAACCCTGTATATCCTTTCCTTTATCTCATTGGTAACATGGGGTATTACCTGAACCGTACCTCCCAGGAAATCGCCCTTTCTTTCCTTGCTGATTATTGACCAGTAAATTTTACCTGTGGTTACATTGCTGTTCCTGTTCAGGTTTTCATCGATAAACCTTTCATAGTGTCCCAGGTCCAGGTCCGTCTCGGCACCATCGTCGGTCACAAAAACTTCCCCATGCTGGTATGGGCTCATGGTTCCAGGGTCAACATTCAAATAAGGATCAAATTTCTGGACTGTAACATGCAGGCCTCTCGCTTTTAAAAGCCGTCCCAGGGATGCAGCAGTTATGCCTTTCCCCAAACCTGATACAACTCCTCCGGTAACAAATATGTATTTTACAGACATACTTTTATCCTCCAAAAAAAAATTCGACAACGTGATAAAACCGAAATCAGCCCAGGAGATTTATCGGTGAAGTTCGCGAACTCATGATAACCCTGTGCCAAACTCGTTTATTATGACGTCATCGTCAAAGATATCAAATAGCAAGATGCCGTTAAAGGTTTTTATAATAAAATCTCACTATTCAAAATATTATACGAAGAGCAGTCAAGTTTTTCAAGTCCCAGTCTTCATGTTGATTGCAGTAAATTCTGGCATTAACTTCAGTTTGTCAAACTGCCGCATACTAAATTCAAAATCCATAACCCGTACTACTTTAATACCTCTACGGCTTTTGCATATTGTTTGTCCAACTCCAGAAAAAGCCTGTCCAATTCCTCGTTCAGCCACTGCTGCGTGGTATAATCCAATACTCCGTAAGAATAACCGCCTTTATCCTTTTGAAATTGCTTTACCGCCTCAAAAGTCTTTTCATCATATTTTGAATCCGGATCATCAATGTCATATCCCAAAAGCTTCAGGATGTTTTCTGCATAATATACATCCGCTCCCTCACTGCCCAAAGACGGCTTGTCTGTCTTGGAAAGCTTGTTCAATGTACTGATATCAATACCGCCTTCCTGCTCAGGGTCCTCCACATAGTAATCCGGCTCTATGCCCACTGAATCTATCATTCTCCCGTTGGGTGTGGTATATATGCCCACGGTCATCTTTGTATATCCGATTATCTCATTGAACAAAGGAACGATATTATGCTCGTATATCAAATCATAGGCGCTGGTAATATCCTCCCCCAGCATTTCCTTATACTTTGCAAAAGCCTCCGGAGTAAGAAGCGGGATAGCTCGCTGCACCTTGGCCTTGCCATAAGTCTTTGTGCCAACCAGAACACCTGCTTTTCTGTCCTGCACCGCACCGGCTACAATTTCCGAAGCACTGGCGCTCATACTGTTAACCAGCACTGCCAGCTCATATTTCTTTCTTTTCAGGCCGGAGGTATATTCTACATCTTGTATGTTTTCGGATTTGAAATCCAGCTTCGTGATCAGGCCTTTGGGAACAAACATTCCGGCTATTGCGACTGCCTGATCCACTTCACCGCCCGGATTATCCCTCAAATCCAGTATTATTTTCTTAACCCTCTTCTTGTCCATCTCTTTCAAGGCTTTCTCCATGGCACTGCTGGAATTGGCATTAAATGTCTCGAGTTTTATATAGCCTATGCCGTCATTTATGCTGTATTTCACGGGATTATATTCAATTTTCCCCCGGGTGACCTTAATATTTGTTGCACTGTCTCCCCTTACCACTTCCAGGGTGACATCCGTACCAGAAGGTCCCCTGATAAGATCATTGATTTCATCCAGTGCAGTTTCAGCAATTTTTATGCCGTTTACCGCTGCTATCCTGTCACCCGGATAAATGCCGGCCTTTTCCGCCGGTGAGGATTCAAAAACCTTTACTACCTCAATAGAATTGCCGTTTTTTTTCATGGTTATTCCTATGCCATAATAGGTACCGCTTATATCCTCAAGGAATTCCTCTGCTTCGTCCTTCGACATATAAGTGGTGTACGCATCCATGGTATTGAACATGCCCTTCAGTGCACCACTGATCAATTCCTCATCGGTAATATCCCCATGGTAATTATCCTTTATCATTTCCATTACGGCACGCAGATATTCAATATTGATGTTTTGAGATTCTCCGGCTTTCACCTGGACGGGGACTGCAAATAACAAGATGGTCATTATCAGGACCCAGGAGGTTGCAAGCCTAATGTGTTTTTTAATCATGTTATCCTCCAGTCAATAACTATAAAAACTCAGGAAGCGGCAGGCAGAATTACAGCGTTATCAGTAGTTCACTAGCCTTTCCCGGTAATCTTTCCTTATGTCCTTTCGCATGTAATCGATAAACCTGTTGATCAGCACGGCAGCCCTGGCAAAAGTCAGTTCTTCCTGAGGATGCAGATACCCTTTATCATCGCCTTTCACCAGGCCAATTTTATGCGCGACATATACAGCTCGTCTGGCATAAGCCGGAATCCGGTCGTTATCCTTGAATATGGTTACCGGAGCGGAATTGGGTGCCAGGCTTTCCAGACCCAATGCATTTATGAAAACTATAAGCGCTTCGGTAATGGTGATAGGCTGATCAGGATTAAAGGTGCCATCCTTGTTTCCGTTCATCAATCCTCTCTTGTATGCCGCTTCAATATCACTGTAGTATTTGTCCGTCGTCTGGACATCGCTGAAAGGAGAAATCACCGTCTCCTTGGCATTTTTACGGGATGTGGCGGTTCTTGTCGTCTTCCTGGTAAGCGTTTCATCCTCCGGAACCTCTCTGGCTGCCTTTACTATGAGCGATGCAAATTCAGCCCTTGTTATATGCCTCTCAGGGTTAATCATATCTATTCCGTCGTTAAGTATTTCCAGGCTGTATAAAGTTTTTATTTCGTTTTCAGCCCAGTGACCCCTTATCTGATTTATCTGGGCTACCGGAAGCCTTGTCTGGGAAGGAAAGGTCTCCAGCTTCAAGCTCCCATCCCATGTTATCATATAGTCTGTAGCATATCCGTCTTGGTCAAATTCCGGCAGACTGCATGAATACTCCAGAATACTCTCATTGTTCTGAACTTTGACAAACCCTCCGCTGAAGCTTATCTGGTCCGGCTGATTTTCAACATATTTCAGGTCCTGCACCACGCTGGAAGACAGCTTTACAGAAGCTTCTCCGCTCCACTCATCAAAGCTGACGCCCTTTTTCTGGCTGCTTTCGATGAAGTATCTTATTTCCATGGCCTCAGCGCTGCCCCAGTATTGATCATATCCGTAAAATTCCCCGTCTTCTTCAACCGTTATGGTTCCTGTTCCGTTGCCTACGCGGTAAGTCTTTCTGCCCCAGAAATTTCCGGCATAATAATCAATGGCAGGTTTGTGGTCGATCAGTTTTGTACTGGAGAAATCATAATTCTCCAAAATATATGACTGGTTTCCGACCCTGATGACCTCGGATGTTCTGTTTTCCAGGTAAGAATCTTCCACAGACTGCCCGTTGTCCTTCTTTGTAATTTGGGTTTTAATGGATATCTCCCTGTTAAGTATAGCACTTTTGTCCTGGTTAGCCAATGTATATCTGTAAGTTGTGACCAGGACATCGTTTTTCAAATTCTTCTTTATGGTCAAAGTACCTTTAAAGGTAATAGGCTCGCCGGTTATAAAGCTAACTTCCTGGTATTCATAGGATGTCTTCCCCGGAGCTTCACCGGAGGAAATCCCTCCTGCATAACCATTTTCCCCTCCCTGGGCATATGCACCTGTGGGAAGCACAAGACCTGTTATGATAAGCGCACAGAATATTTTCTTTATGAACTTCTTCATTTGTATGCAACCTCCGCTTGTTTTTTGAACGCCATAAAGCAGTTGATCATTCTTTCGAAATATAACAAATACGGTATTGAAACACCCAATTGAATAAGTGATTGCTCCGCCCTTATCACAATCAGGACCCTGCCATTCACACCAACACTTATTCTACAATTATGATGTACGCATCCCCTGTGATGGTTCCGTCTCTTTTAATAACCCTTACCTTGTCACCGATCTCCAGTTCGGATGCTTTTACTATCCTCTCATCCTTCAGGATTATGCTGTTTTGCAGTATGTTAAGGGTCATCTCCTTGCTGTCTTTCCAGATGCGGCTTGTAAGGTCATAAACCTTGGCATCGGTAATCTTAAACTCCGTAGGCCCCGCCAGAACGGTACCCTCATCGCCTATGGTTCCCCCGTTCAGTTCATAAATCACGCCTTTCACATTGTATGTTCCGTAAGGCGCAGTGCTGATGAGCAGGGTGTCGGTACCGTCGGCTATTATATAGACCGTCCTGCCGGCATAGCTGTCGTCTCCATAATCTTTGAAATTTCGCTGGTTAACTACCCCCGTATCATTTATTATCCGGGTGTTAAAGTTCAGCCTGAAAGTTTTCGGAGCGTTCGTATATTCCCAGCTGAGCCCGTTCAGCTGGGAGAAAGACTCAACAGTGAAACTTCTGTTTTCATCAATCTTTTTTATCCTTCCTCTGTATATCTGTACGAAATCCACACTGGAACGGTCGCCTATCTGTACTATTCCTGCATAATAGATTCCGCTGTCAAAATCCCTGTTGGCAACTACATATGCCACGTCATTCCTGGATATGCTCGCACCGGATACAAGCCTTCCATCCTTGACAACAATGGCGCCCTCACCCACCTTTATCCTCTGTGTCAGCTTGCTGAGCTTGAACACTCTGGAACCGGTTAAGGCAAGGCTTATGGTGTCATCATAGGGGATATCTTCAGCATCCTCCTCATCCCTGTATGAGACAAAGGCTGCCACTTCCTTGCCGCTGTAGTCACCCATCACAGCGATATAAGCTTCCTGTTCCCGGTGATATTTTTGAGCTGTCTTTATGTCTATCAGTTTATTATCAAAATATATCAAGCAGTCTTCGGCCAGTTTGAATTTTACAGAGCCCTTTTTGCCAATCCTGGACCACTGTCCTTTCCTAAACACTTCCAGGTTCTGTGCCACCAGCTCGTTGGCCTTATCATCCATGTAGGTTATCCTGCCTTTATAAATGTTGGTGATGTAATGCTCATCACCCTCGACGGCAATCTCCTTAACCCTGGTAAACTTAACGGTTATGTGCAGCAGCAGCCTTACCCTGTCTCCGTCTTTCAGGTTGCTGTAGGATATGGGCTTTTTTTCATATGAAACAAAAACGCTGTCATCTATGTCCAGAACCTGCTGCTCTCCGTCGTCATATTCGACCACAAGGGATGTGTTTCTTTTGGAAACAATAACTCCATATTTCACTGTGTAATTATCCACAGCACTGACGGAGATAACGTTCATGTCTTCATCAAGCTTCAAATACACCGTATCTCCGGTTTCAATATCATCCACCGATGCTTTTTTCTGGTTTTTTATTACCTCAAGTTCATTCTGATTTCCATAATTGTAGATTCTGAGGTTATAAAACTGTTCAGCTCCCCCGGAAGTGCCAGTTCCGTCTTCTCCATACAAAGTTATGTAACCCATCTGGGGATTGTTTTCCTCCACTATTCCTGTCACAATTGTTGCGTTTTTGGCCTGTGCACCTGATTCTGCCGCCCAGGCGCCGCAATGTGCAAACAGCAGCGCCATTGCGATCACTAAAGATAAATATCTAAACGGTCTTTTTTGAAGTCTTGTTGTTCTGTAATCCATAGCCTGCCAATTCCTTCCGAACGTATTTTATCTTTTGTGCCGGTTGACATGAAACAGCACTGTGGCAAGCCCGATACGTTACTGCCTGCCGTCTTACTGCCCCGGTACCTGCGCTTTGGGAATACCGGCACAACAAGTTATTCTATATGTTTTATATCGGCTGTCAGGGAGAATAAGTTTACCCTCTCAAAGGGCTGTAACACAATTTTAATCCATTCCCAATGACGTTCAGAGCCTGTTTAAGCAAACTGTCGGGATGAAATCGTCTTCTAATGGAACAGAGCAAGAACAGGAGAGTTCAAATATAGCCCTGACTTGAGAATCAGGGCTACAAAAATTGATATCTGAAAGCATTGGTTATTTATTTATAGTTTAAAACAATGACATCTGACAGGCTGTCAAGATTTTCGGAAGAAACCTCTATTTCCTGCTTGCCTGCCATCTCTCCTCCACCGGCCAGGGTGAGGAATTTGTTGACTCCGTCCACGGAGAAAGTCAAACTGTCTGTCTTGAAGTGCATAGGTATTGTCACTTTTGGCTTCAGCACTTTTACTATTTCATATGCTCCTGCAGCATCTACAGTAAATACTCCTCCCACCGGCAGAAGCAAAACATCCACCCGTCCGATTTCATCAGCATGCTGCTGCGTCAAAAGATGGCCGATGTCACCGCAATGGCAGACATTCACTCCATCGACTGATATGTTGAATATTATATTACTCCCCCGTTGAGCTCCCTGAGAGTTATCGTGGAAAGTGGAAACACCTTTTATCTTTATGTCCTTGAAAGAATGTTCACCTGCTTTGTTCACCAGAAAAAAATCACCTTTTACGACAGCGGTGTGGTTATGATCAAAATGATCGTGGCTTACTGTCACAATGTCGGCCTCCACATCCGGCAAAGGATATCCCACCGTGTCATCAAAAGGGTCTGTAAGTACCCGGGTGCCATTTTCAGAAGTCAGAAGAAAACATGCATGACCCAGCCATTTTATTTTCATAAATCATCACTCCTTTTGTATATTAACTTTCATTTAATCGTTCCGCTTCAGGTTTCACACAGTTATTTCCACCGCCGGCCTCTCGGATGCAAACACGAAATCCGTTTATCCCGGATACAAGGTTGTTTATTTCCACCTCATATCCTACACTTATTTCACCGCCTGAATCATTCAGATTCACGTTTATCTCATTGGTGAAAACCCCTATGGTCAAAGCTCCGTTGTCCGTGTCATAATATGCCATATGCTTCTGCCCCTGTTCAAAAACAAATTGTGTGTTTACCGTGCCAAAACGCAAAAGGGTGACAATATCATCGGCAATTTTCAGCGTGGTAGTCGTCCCTTCCATGCCTGTCACTTCACTTTCCTTGTAAGTGACATAATATGCATTATCTTTCTTGTAAAACTTGCCTTCGGTCACAAGTTCCATTGTACTCATGTCATTGTCATCCATGCTCTGTGTACCAACAACTGAAATTATAACATCCTTGTTCACAGACTGTATTCCTCCGTTAAAGTTTATCTCTTTTTAAAAATACATCAATCAGTTTTCCGTGCCGGCAGTACTGCCGCAAAGTTATGCAAATGCACAGACTAAGCATTGAGACACTTTGCAGCGAATTTATCAATATTTTTCTATATCCACCTTTTCGGCAGAGTTTATCTCCCTGCCCAAAAACGCGCTTCCAAACTGTTCAAACTTTTCAACGCTGTCACTTGTATAATATCTGTACACCGGGCTTATTTTATTATCCCTTCCGATATCTTTTTCATCAATAAGCTTTTTTACAACTTTCGCCACTTCCATTCCCGAGTTGACCAGCTTTACTCCATCGCCCATAACCTTTGATATTGCCTTTTGAAGCAACGGGTAATGGGTGCATCCCAGCACCAATGTATCAATTCCCACATCTTTCAGGGGATTTAGATACTCCTCGGCTATTCTGACCGCTATGTCATTGTCCCACCAGCCTTCCTCAGCCAATTGTACAAACAATGGACAAGCTTTTGAATAAATCTCAATGGAACTGTCAATTTTGTTTATCGCTTTTTCATATACACCGGAATTAATTGTACCCGGTGTTCCTATTACTCCGATTTTCTTGTTCATGGTGGCTTTAACAGCTGCTGTTGCTCCCGGCTGTATCACTTCAATGATAGGAATGTCAAAGCTGTTTTTTACCAGCTCATAACTGTAAGAACTTGCTGTATTGCATGCAATAACTATCATCTTGATATCTTGATTCAACAGAAATCTTATATCCTGAAGAGTGTACTTAATGACTGTTTCCCTGGATTTGGTTCCATAGGGAACTCTCCCGCAATCTCCGAAATAAACCAAACTCTCAGTCGGAACAAACTCCATTATTTCCTTTAAAACCGTTAATCCTCCCAACCCCGAGTCAAAGACTCCTATGGGTCTGTTATCCATAATTAATTATCCCCCAAACTAATTCAACTGACAACCCAATTGCATAATCACAATTATTGTTCAATTTCTCTTTTGTTATCCTCATATCTTTCTATTGCCAAGTCTATCAAACGTTCTATCAATTCTCCATAAGGAATGCCGGATGCCTCCCACAACTGTGGATACATGCTTATGCTTGTAAATCCCGGCATGGTATTGATTTCATTTATGTAGACTTCTCCTGTCTCCCTATGAACAAAAAAATCCACCCTGGACAATCCCGAACAGTCCAGTGCCTTAAATGCCCTGACCGCATACTCCCTTATCTGCTGAATTGTGCTTTCCGGCAGATTGGCCGGTATAACTGCCTTGGAATTATTATCAATATATTTTGCGTGATAGTCATAAAACTCATTGCCCGGAATGATCTCCCCGACGGTTGAAGCTATAGGATCATCATTTCCCAGGACTGCGCATTCAACTTCCCTGCCATCTATGAATTCCTCCACCAGGATCCTCCTGTCAAACCTGGCAGCATACTCAAGAGCGCCAAAAAGTTCTTCCCTGTCGTGAGCCTTGCTCACTCCCACGGAAGAACCCGCATTGGAAGGCTTTACAAAACATGGGTATGCAATCTCTTTTTCCACCTCGGCAACTACAGACTGGACATCCTGCCTGATCTGTTTCCTGCTGAATACAAGGTATTTGCCCTGAGGAATGTCTACCTTTTCAAAAATAATTTTTGCATATGCTTTATCCATACCCAGTGCCGAACCCAGCACCCCGCATCCCACATAGGGAATGCCTGCCAGTTCCAGAAAACCCTGTATGGTGCCGTCTTCGCCGTTACAACCATGCAGCACTGGGAATACAACATCTATGGATTCCTTACCATTGTCCAATCCTGCGGCATTGAAAATATCTCCTGCATGGGTACCCACAGTTGCCAGTGAACGGGTACCGGCGCTGATGTTTCTATCTTTCTCTGAGGTATCAGTCACTTTCACTTTTGACAATGACAGTGCTCTTTGCTCGGCAATAGCCTGCCATTCCCCGCTGCCCAGCTTTTCCACCGGGCCGTCATATTTGAGCCATCTGCCGTCCTTGGTTATTCCAATCATAACTACATCAAATTTATCCCTGTTGATGTTCTTGATAACTGATTCGGCGGAAACCCTGGAAACCTCATGTTCAGAAGATTGACCACCAAAAATCACAACTATTCTCTTTTTATCCGCCATACATCCACCCCGTCCTTGGTTTGATTAACAGCCGCACCTGTTCTGCCCGGCCGTCAATTAATATATATTTCATATTTTACTATTTAAGTACCGGAACATCAAGTTTTTTAGCGCCCGGTAAAAGGCCAAAAGGCGGTTTAAATGACAGCTTGCAGTGAAACTTTGCTCAAAACCGGTTGCTGATGCATATTTTAATGATATAATATGGGTAAATGATTATATTTGAAGGCCCTGCCTGTATTCAATCATCAGTATGTCTGGGAGGTTTTGATATGCCTTTTTACGATTTAAGGTGCAAGCAATGCGGAGAAGAGTTTAATGTCATGGCAAAAATGAGTGAAAGGGAAAACAAGCTTATCCGTTGTCCTAAATGCGGAAACAACGAATTGGAGGCCATATTTTCCAATGTAAACATAATTCAGTCCAGAAAATCACCGGAAGTTGAATGTCCAAACATCAGCAAATGCGGAGGGTGCTGCAGCTTCGGATAATCCGGAGAATTATCCGAAAGCCCAAACCCTCCCCTTTCATTTCTCAGCCGCTTTTCTCATACCATCCGTTTTCCCTATCAAAATCACACACAAGAGCAGTACCGCCGGAAACACAATGGCTGTCAGAATTCCTGTTTTCAGGCCTATCTCAGTCATGCTGCTTCCCGAAATCCATGAGAGGAACTCAGCACCGCTAGCCTGCGCTGTTGCATCAGATATAAAACCTACTACTCCGGGCCCAAGAGAACATCCCAAATCCCCGGCCAATGCCAGCAATGCAAACATTGCAGTTCCACCCTGGGGATAACTCTGCGCTGCAAGGCTGAACCCTCCCGGCCACATTAACCCTACAGAAAGTCCTGTTATCGCACATCCTGCCAAAGAAAGCAAGGGTGATGGTGAGAATACGGTCAAACCATAGCTGGCGATGCATAATATGCTGCTTAAGATTAATGCTTTTTTTAAATCAATCTTAGAACCTTTTATACCGAAGAATGTCCTGGACAGGCCCATCAGTACCGCAAAAGCACACGGTCCCAGCAAATCCCCCGCTGTTTTAGAAATACCCAGGCCGGTTTCGGCAAAAAGGGAGGACCATTGGGACATGGCCTGTTCGGATGCTCCGGCGCAGATAAACAGAACAAAGGAAACCCAAAACACTTTTGCTGTAAAAAGCCGGCGCAGCGGGACACTTTCCCCTTTCTCCGTCAGGGTCCTGATGGGAACTTTTGCAAAAAGGAAAATGTTTATAAAAGGCACTATTGCCCATAAAAACGGAAGATAGAACCATCTGTCCATCCCTGCAATGTTGAAGTACAAAGTGGACAGCAATACCACGCCCACATGCCCCCAGCAGTAAAAGGAATGAAGCAGGCTCATGGCCGAAGCTTTTTCATCCCCCGGCAACGACTCCACTATCGGGCTTATAAGCACCTCAATCAAACCGCCGCCACATGCGTTTATCACGATTGCAATCATCAATCCGGCATAGGCATCTGGAAGCAAATAGGGCAGAGTTCCCATGCATGCCAGCCCCAGTACGCTGAATATGTGGGCGGCAACAACAGGAATCCGGTATCCGATCCTGTCAACATATCTTGCCGAAACAAAATCAACAAAAATCTGCACACCAAAGTTTACAGTAACTATAAGACCTATCTGTTCCAAAGAAAAGCTGAATTCTCTCTGAAAGGTGACAAACAGCAACGGAGCCAGATTATTGATGACAGCTTGTGTTATATATCCGATATAACTTGCATAAAGAGTATGTTTATAGCTGAACCCCATGAATTTTCCCCTTATCTTTGTCTGATTCCAAACATGAAAATAAGAATTATTCGAAAGCATGAACCATTTCCATTATCGGTTGCGCTTTACAGACATAGGTAGTTGTGGCAACAGCACAACTACCCGGCGTGATAAAATGCCCTATGGAAGTCTGTTTCCCGCAGCCTTATACAGATCATACCATTCCTTCCTGGTCAACTGAACCTCTGAAGCTTTGCATATGTCCCTGAGGCGCTTGCTGTTTGTCGTCCCGGCAATCACCTGAATTCCGGCAGGATGCCTCAGTATCCATGCCGCTGCTATGGCGGCATTGGTCACGCCTTTGATCTTTGCCATCCTGTTAATCTCTTCATTTAACTCAGGAAACATGTCATTGTCCAGAAACACACCTTCAAAAAATCCATACTGGAAAGGTGACCAGGCCTGAATGGTTATATCTTTCAGCCGGCAATACTCCAGTATGCTTCCGTCCCTGTCGATTGAGGAATCAATTTTCATGTTTACGTTCAGCCCGGAGTCTATCATCCCGGTGTGTACTATGCTTAACTGAAGCTGATTGACTATGATTTTCTGGTTTAAGTATCTGCTAAGCAATTCGATCTGCATGGGATTATGATTGCTTACACCAAAATACCTGACCTTTCCGCTGCTATGAAGCATATCAAAAGCTTCTGCAACTTCCTCCGGCTCCATCAATGTATCAGGGCGGTGAAGAAGAAGGATGTCAATATATTCTGTTTTCAACCTTTTCAGGCTGCCTTCCACTGAATTTAAAATATGCTCCTTTGAGAAATCATAATATCCTTCCCTTATACCGCATTTGGTCTGGATTATCATCTTTTCCCTTATACTGGGTTTCATGCCGACGGCATCGGCAAAAATCTCCTCCGACTTGCCTCCACCGTATATATCAGCATGATCAAAAAAGTTTATCCCTTCCTCCAAAGCTGCATTGATCAGCTCAGATGCCTCGTTTTTGCTGAGGTTTGATATCCGCATGCATCCGAGGGATATTTCAGAAGCAGTAAGTTCTCCATTTCCTATCCTGATATTTTTCATCACAAGCACCTCCTGGTTAAGTTTACCATTAGATATTATCTTACTTTTATTTAAAAGGGTATGGCATTTGCTGTGCCGGCTAATCTGAGACAGCGTTATTGCAAGTTAAGAAGCAGTTACCAATGATTTCAGCGAGCATGGATGCACTTAACAGTCATCCCATCAACTGACTGAATTCAAACCAATGGCTTTGAACTGCATTGCGGTAGCAGCGCCGGCACAACGTGTTAGAATTTCTCTGATATTATAACATAGTATTGGCCTATATTATATGATTTATTTCCGCATAAAAAAATAAGCCTTCAGGCTTATTCTTACAGAATGTCTGTTCATAATATTTTCGGGATTTTCATCATACCAAGCTTGAATTCAGTGAGCAACCTTTGCAGGGATCATACTTCAAATGCTTGTTCAAATTTTTATCTCTGAACACTATTCCAGGATCTCATCCACTTCGTCATACAAAGCATCGCCTATATCGACGTCCACCTCCATCCCTTCGTCATAAAAATCATCTTCGTAAAACTCCAGGCCGACATCCAGGTCTTCCCCATAATCATAATGCTCCTCTAAATCAGCATCAGTATACTCCGACTCCAGACTTTCATCAATATTTGATACATCCTCGCCATCCATCATCAGGTCATCGTCTGAGCCTGCATCCTCTGCTGATGCGTCCAGAGCGTCATCACTCATGCTGGAAGCTGCAACTTCCTTACTGATGAGTGAAACAGTCCTCGGGAAAGGTACGTCAAACTGAAAGTTCCCCTTATATTCCTTGCTGGTCTTTCCTTCTATGAGGAATTGAACCTTTTCAATTTCGTCCAGCTCAGTCAGGGAGTTGACTATTGAATATATTGTCATCCTTTCCTCCGCCTTGCCTCCCGGATGGTTTTCCACAAATTCCTTGGACAAATCCACGGTTGCTATGCGGGTTTCAGGATCGATCTTGACTTTCGCTTTTTGCTTTGTGCCTACAGGTATGGTCCTCTTTAAACCGCTTTCTGAGCTTGGACCTTTAATCAGCTCATCCACTATGATTGAAGCAAGATTATTGACGCTCTTTTTTGCTTCCGTCAATGGCACATACCTGATTTCCTTTACAAGTTTCGAATAGTCCTCATTTGCAAAGTATAGATAAACCGGCATATTTTCATTGAGTTTTTTCGCCTCTTCTTCTCCCATTACAACATAGCTCACCGGATACAGTTCATCGTTGTTTTTCTGAAGCCCCAACTTTTGTAACAATCCACATCCTGAAAGTAATGACATTACCATAACGCATATTATGATAATACAAAGTGTTCTCCTCATTCCCCGGCCACCTCACAAAATTTTCTTTATACGATATTCATATGCCGGGAAGTCTTTTAGTATTCTAGGTCTGAACAAATTTTGGATCCTTGGGTTTTCAGTCTCTGAACAACACCTTTATCATGTTTTTTATATCCTCATCTCTGGAAAAGGATTCTGTAAGCCAGATGTCCCCTAATATTCAAATATTGCGATATAGCACATGTTCTGCCAAGCTTCTGTATATGGCTGTGAAAACCTAACTCACCATGTTGGTGTCTCGACTAAGAAACAATGCAAAAAATGTTACAGCATCACCGGCAATCAGGGGACTAATAGAAAAGCCCCACTATGATCATGCATGTAATACCCCAAAGAAGGACATCGATAAGAAGAGGCTTATCCTTGAAAAGCACCATCTCAGGACTTCCTCCGAGGTTTTTGCTGGACACCAGATATTGATAGCGGAATATTCCATAAAGCACAAAGGGAATGGTTATCATCATATAACTGGATTTTCCTGCCTCAAAGGTATAAAGGGAATAAGACATAACAGTGGTTGATGTCACCACACCCAGCATGTTGTCAATCAACTGGGGAGTATATTTGTCCAGTATTTTCCTGTGGCTTGCAGCATCGCCGGATAAAACCAGCAACTCGTTTTTTCTCTTGTTAAGGGCAAGAAACAAAGACAAAAGGGTTGTGCAGAGCAGCAACCATGGGGAAATAGCCACATTTATAACCACCGTCCCACCCAGGGTTCTCAGCACAAATCCTACGGAAATCGCCAGCACATCCACTATGATGATATTTTTAAGGACAAGGGAATAAAGGCACACCAGTATGAAATATGCCACCAGTATCAGCAAAAACTTTATGTCCAGAGCATAGGCAAGAATGAGAGCCGCAACGAGCAATATCAATGAAAACACCATGGCTTCACCGGGTTTCAGCCGTCCGGACGCAATAGGCCTGTTGCATTTTACCGGATGAAGCTTGTCTTTTTCCCTGTCGATTATGTCATTGATCACGTAAACCGCCCCGGATATCACCGAGAACAGGCAGAATGCAAAAACTACTTTTATCACGGAGTTGATATCCAGAAATGATTTCGAGAATACAAGCCCAGCAAAAACAATGGCATTTTTTATCCACTGCTTGGGGCGCATGGTGGCAATCATCGCTTTTAATTTACTTGCATCCTTTTCCTTTACGTTATTCATGGCTTTCCTCACTTTTATTTTCTCTTTCAGGATAAAAACTCAAATATCTAAGTAATGCTGTTAGGTTTTATGAAATAAAGGGTTCCGTCTTTCACAGTATCTATTACATCCATGTCAAAATATCCTTTCAGTTCCTCAACGTTATACACCGTACGGGAAGATCCCTTGTCAAACCATGCGAGGTATGCACCTCCGGCCTCGTTAATCCTCTGCTTGAATATTTCAAAGCCATAAAACTCAGGCAGTCCTTCCTTTTTTGGCGTATATTTTGCCTCTATACCGGTAAGCGCATATATGGCCTCAGGGTAATTGCTGTATACCACATATTCCGGCTCCATTTCTCCCAGATGTAAAATGAGCTCAGAATTCCTCCACTCCAAGGAATTCAAGCTATTGGGCATGCCTTGCCCATTCCTGCTTTTCAAGGCATCAATCGTGCCTGCAGCAGGATTTACAAGCCACAATCCAAGGGACGCCAGCAAAACATATTCAACAATCTTCCGGCTCGTGCATTTTGGTGCCAGATATACAGCAAAATCAATGAGAAGCAGGCCCAGCAGGAAAACAGGCACGTATACCGGAAGCATATACCTGTCCCCTATGGGGTCAAAGGCAACAGAAGTAGCCGATGCTATCATCCATATTATATAAATGGCAGCGTATAACATCAAAACCACAGCAGAAAACCGGTTTATACGCAGCCACTCCCCGGCGCGGGCGTCCTCGGTATATCCTCTCCTGCTGAAAACCAAGAGTAATAATGCTGCAAGGCTCAATACAACCAGTGCTGCTGCCGCAGCCTGCAGGAAAACCAGCGGATCATTGAAATTCCTATATGGAACCAGCCATGATATGATGGTTTTCACGGTCCTCTTTATATTCTCAAACAGGGTAGCCGAAGCCGGTGTTCTTAATCCCACAAGAGTTGACGATACAATATAGTTCCTTGCAATCCATACCATTGTCGGAAAGGATGATATAAACCCGAACACAAAAGCATCGGCAAACCTTTCGGCAATTTTCTTCCTCTGGAACAATAGCAGCAGGCACCCGGCAAGAACTATTGTCACACCCATATACCTGTCAAGGCATGCCAGAGCCACAGCAGCAGATGCGATGAGCAATGATGAGAACTGCTGCTTTCGGAAATACTTTTCAAACTCAAACAGAAACACCAGGAAAAAAAGCACAAAAAAAGGTTCAGTCCAAACATACGAAGACGCATATATCAAAGGTGCCCCCAACAGGATGACCACCGTACCCAGGCCCGCCAATACCTTGTTCTTCAGGTGGCTGCCGAGCCACGTACCGCTGAGAAATACTATCAGGCCGAAAACAACGGCATTTACATATCTGGATATCGTAACCGGATCAATCCCGGCGATACCGCCCAAAGCCAACAATGTCGGGAAAAAGGGCGGCCATTGGACAAAAGGGCTTTCATAGCCGAAATATTCATATCCCCTGCCTGCCAGCAGACTCTTCGAAGCAAATATATAAGCAACCGAGTCGTGGGAAATCCCGGGGCCAAACTTATATGTACCGATCAATACAATAATGAAACCTGCTGCACCCAATACGGCTGCCAGGTATTTTTGCCTATTTTCTGCTTTATTTTCAAATAACATCCCATCACCCACATATCTCTATTATCATTGGTATAACGCAGTTTCTGCCGATTATCAGATATCACTGACAACATCATATATACAACTTAAACAGCATTCGTATTTTCGTGTCAATAAGCTGATTGCATAAACTATGTTCATCATAACCATATTAGCTTATACCTATCGCAGATGTCAATCAAATTGGGCTGGGCGCCGTGTAAAATCGCGAAAGCAGCCGGGCAGTTCATTTCCGGCTTTCCGGTTTACAGGTTTTAATATGTAAAAACTGTAACAGATATCCTCCCATATGAGTATTATGTTTATATAAAACTAAAGCAGGTTACCGGCATAATTTCCCCGGATGCATATAAATGATACATAAAAAGGAGGGAGATGTTATGGCATATAAGTGTGATAAAAAGGGTGATTCCAGCATATTGTTCTTCATTATAATTTTTCTTCTTTTATTCTATGATGACAGCTTTTTTACAAAAAGGGCCGTAAGTTTTGATGACTACACCGATGAAAAAGACAGTTCAATCCTGTTTTTCATACTTGTATTCCTGATCCTGTTTTACAAATAAAATATCAGTATTTTAAAACAAATACATGCTGTACCGGGAACACTTTTTTGATTTTCTCATAGACTAATATAGAATATAAAAACTGGAGGTAGGCTATGGGGTTCTTGGGCAACTTTTTGAACGAAGATAAAAATGAGATCCTTTTCTTTATAATTGTTTTTCTGATCCTGTTTAACGGAAACAATTTCGGCAAGGGTTTTGACAAAAAAGGCATTCTTGATGACAGCGAAATTCTGTTTTTCATAATAGTATTCCTGCTTCTGTTCTTTAACAGAAAATGTGATTACAACCTGGATTAGTTGAAAACCAATAACACAGGGAAAATACTTATGCATGTTTGTTTTTCCATTATAGACTGTACTACGTAGAATAAAACACGATGCAGTAATAAATCTGTTTGGTTGCTACGGAAATACAGTCTATATTTTGACCTTGTTTCATATTATAAACCAGAAAGGATTGATCGTATGAATGATATTCTTAACAAAAAGCTTTCCGGAATATTTGGAAAAGTGGATGAGAAAATGCTGAAAGCAAAGCTTAACACCGCATTGGACATGTTGAAAAAAGGCAATACAGAGGAACTGGCAAAAAAAATCAATAAGGTTGATAAGAATGAACTGCTTTCCAAAATTAATGAGTTTGATGAGTCAAAACTCAGTGAACTGAATATTGATAAAAATGAACTGAAGAGCAGGATTAGCAATGCGGATCTGGATAAGCTCGCCCAGATTATAGGTGAACATGGAGACGAAATAGTGGCGAAAATTAAAGAAATTATCAAATAACTGATGAATACTTTTTATATAAAATAAGTGAGGTTATTTTTCTTTTGGGGGAATAGTTGATGAGTGAAGACATGAACAGCAAAATAAAGCAAATCACCGAAATTCTGGGGCAGGATAACCTTCCTGAAAATATAAAGGCATTGCTCAGTCTGCTTTCCTCAACCCCTACACCGGCAAAAGACAACACACAGCAAAAAATATCAGAACCACAGGTTCAACCGGTACAACCAATACAACCGGTAGTGAAGGAAGAGAAGCCGGATAGAAATGATTCTGACGATAACATGGAGATACTTCAAAAAGTGAGAAAAGCCTTGGACAGACTGAGCACCAACAGTGATCCCAGAATCAATCTTCTGACTTCAATACGGCCGTTTATGAATGAGAAGAGACAAAAGAGGGTCGGCGACTGCATAAAAATACTTCAGATGGCCAGCCTGGCAAAGCTCTTGGAGGAAAACGACACAGGAAAAACAAGGTAAGCTTCCATGAATTAACTCAGGCAGAGTCAAATATATAGAAAGAGCCTCAGGAGGGATTAGCAATGCCATACAGGTACCGGGCACCTATGGTCAACCGAAGATACAACAACCCGATATTCAGCAGCTATGCACCCGCATATACAAGCAACAGCTCAGACAGTGGCAGTAGGGACGAAAAACAAGATGAAGACACTTTGCAAAAAGCTTTTGAAATCCCCATGCCCAATATAGCGGATATGGAAACATCCAATGAAAAGGAAGTGAGTATCCCTGAGGATGTTTATCCCAGGGAAGTTAAAGACCCCAGGCAGTCATTTATCAATTTTCTGAAAAGCCGGATACACCTTGATGATGTCATACTTCTGGTACTGATTTTCATATTGATAGACGATGGCCTTAAGGACGAATTCCTGTTGATATTGCTGCTTTACATATTTCTTTTCTGAAATGACACCCAATAAGCAGGGGAAGCTGTTTTCGGCTTCTTTTTTTATGTTTAACTTACGTAAGCCCATCCTTTCATATACCAATGAATATTTCACTTCAAATTACAGAAAATACTCATAGAGTCTCATGAATTACTGGCAAAAAGGAGAATTAGCTTGCAGAAGAAACTGTTAATGTACATTGCACCGCTCATCCTGACTGTATTAGCATGCTCATATATGGTGTTTGGAGACAGCATGTACTCCTTTTACAAATACAATAGGACAAAACCGGCCCTTTCCTATTACGGTTCCCGGGGTCAGGAGGTCATAAACATCCAGACAAGGCTGAAAAAATGGGGATACTACAAAGGCAACGTGGACGGAATATATGGTTATAAAACATATCAGGCTGTAAGGGAATTTCAGAGAAAGAACGGGCTGAAAGTTGACGGTGTAGCAGGCCCGCAAACATTGGCCGCCATGGGCCTTTCAACGGGGCAAACGAGCAATTACAGCAGTAACAAGGATCTCAACCTCCTGGCCCGCATAATACACGGTGAAGCCCGGGGGGAGCCCTATACCGGAAAAGTTGCCGTGGGAGCTGTAATTTTAAACAGGACAAGGCATAGCAGTTTCCCAAACACCATAGCCGGTGTGATCTATCAGCCCGGCGCCTTTGATGCAGTCAGAGACGGGCAGATAAACCTGGAACCCGACGCGGAATCCTATAAAGCAGCAAGGGATGCACTAAACGGCTGGGATCCGACATATGGATGCATATATTACTGGAATCCGGCCACAGCAACCAGCAAATGGATATGGAGCAGGCAGATTGTCGTCACCATAGGCAAGCACGTTTTTGCAAAATAAAGTGCAAAGGCAGCAGGACTTTATCTTTCCCTGCTGCCTGACGGTTTTTTGAAAAGCACAAACAAATAGGTTACCAGCATTGTGAAAAATACAGTGCTGAAAATCCATTTCACAATAAACAATATTATGTCGTCTCCCATAAGTTTATCCGCATACAGAAAGAAAGACGTAAAAACTATAAATACTATATCAAACGCAAAAAAGCTGCGAACCAAAGTCCAGAAGTTGCTGTCGGCCTTTTTCTTCCCCATCAGGAAAGAATTCTTTTTATGGTTGTACGCAGCCATGTACCAATGAGAAATGTATATCCTGAAAAACATAACAGCAAAAAACAGAACTCCCAATGTTATCACATTAATAATGACTGCCGACATCAAAAGCCCCGCTTTGTTATCCATTGCCGCCTTTGTGATAACAATTGCCGGAACCGAAGCTATGACGCATACAATAATAAAAATTACGCCGAGCAAAGAGCTTACACCTGTTATCAGGGAAATCTTTCCAAAATACTCCTTGATTCCTAACATCAGCTCTGCTTTAATTTTTTTCCTATGCTCAAGGGTATTGTTTATCATATAAAGCCAACCCGAAAACAGCAAACCTGCAAGCAGGGAACCTACGATAATCAACAGCAGCAGGAATAGAATTCCCTTGGGGTTTAATACCAGCTTCAAGACCAGTTGAAGCAAATAAATAATGCTGGCCAGAATATCGTTGCTGTTAAAAGTCCCCAACTTGAATATTACATCAAGTACAGGGAAATATAGCTCAAAGGTGCATAAAGCCAGAGCCAAAACAGCAAAATAAGCAATTATAAAAGGCCTTTTTAAAATAGTACCCACTGTATAACCAAATGTCCTCATAAATACCACCTGTTTCATTCATATACCTGTCATCAGCATAAGCCAAAAGACAGTTGCAGCACTCTTTTTTGCATAAATAAATGACCGGTTCGAGCCAAAAGCATAACCATTAAGCTATCAACAAAATCCACCAGCCATAAACTGAGCTTTTTACAAACACAGCACTTGGCTCATTATAGCACAATAAATTTTAAGTGTAAATAAACATCATATCTTCGCCCCGGATTCCAGGGTTGTGTCTTGTAATGCGAATATTTCAAACTTCCTTTTTCCTATAAGCTGCTTTTCAAGGCGCCTGTATTTTTCAGTTTTTATCTTCTGCTTTTTATCAGTGCATATTGCCACTACCGAATCCGGCTTTAACACAGGAATCAGGTTTTCCATCAACACACCTATGCCGTCTTCCCTATCTCCCTGCCATGCCACCAGATTTCCGTACGGAACGTCTGTCATAACTATATCTGCTTTAAAGCTTTGGTGCCCAAGCACGTTTTCCGAAAGCAAATCTGCCTGAAAAGCATAGGTATCCGGCTTTTTGGGAAAACTGCCGAGCATGTTCATCATGCGCTTTCCGCTTTCAATTGCTTCTTTATGCGATGCTTTATGAAACTTTTCATATAAATCATTCAATTGCCGGATTCTGCATTCCAGACCTTCCCCGGTCAGCAGTGACAGATTTCGTTTTGCAAGGTTTACTGCTTCATTATCAATATCAGAAGCTATGATCCTGTCAATTATACCTGTATTCAGAAAACCCAGTACGGTCAGCATGTACCCGCTGCCGCAGCAAGGGTCGTATATACAGATATTTTTCCTGTTTTTCAGGTAGTTCAAACAACGCCCGAATATTTCCTGGGTCAAACGCACAGGAAAGTTGGGCATGCCCGGTTTGTTGTAAATAACTCTTCCGCAGGCAAAGTCTCCAAAGTTGTCGTCTCTGGCATGTTTATATTCCATAGAATACCCTTTGATATCTCTAATATTAATATAAGGTACTTTTTATTATATCCTTGCTGCAAGTATTTTTTCAACATCCGCGTGCTTCATATTATATTGACTGTTTTCTCAGAACCCTTTATAAAACCATTTGGTCGGCAGAAGAAATGTCCATGGCATTGTGACAATGGAAACTGTGATTGCTACCTTTAGTTTAAGTTTCTTGTCTTCGAGCATGTTGGCAAATACTATCCAATAGCTAAATATAAATATAAGAACTGCTGCCAATATCATGGAAGATATAATGATTGCAGTGGAAAATGAATTGCTGAAAGGATCGAAGTTTATTCCGCTGGTAACCTCATAAGGCAAACCCAGTGTATCTCCCGAAATCCCGCATAAAAAGAGCAAAGATGCACCTATAATATCAGCCAGAAACCCAAATATCCACACCTTTAAAACACTTTTCCGGTAGAATGTTTTTAGACCATATGTTTCAGACAGCTTAAAAGCAAAAAAGCATGCCAGTATTACCAACGAATCAATTATGAAATTGCCTGCGAGGGTTATAAAAATAACCGGAGGAAAAAACAGTATAAGCCATATCGGAAAAATTACATTATACAATTTTACTGGTTTCATGTGTCAATACTCCTTAATTTAATCTGTTGTACCAGTACTACTACCACAAGGCAGCACAATTAATAGGGAGAAATCAGGAAATGATCCGGCGAGGAAAAACAGATGTATAGTTTGTTATGTTTTTTAATCTTTCTGGAACAACAATCATCCATTTTAGTCTGCTGAATTCAAACCAAGCTTATACATCTTGCTTCCATGCACAATTTTACCAGTCTATGGCACGGAAATAAATAAGTTTTTTGTTTTTTATTCTGCACAGCCTGATATGTTTCATAACCATATGTCTCGTCCGTTTTGTTAAAAAACAAGAACCCCACTCAACAACTCAATCAAAGACTCCTCCTGGATTTCGGGAACCTTGTTGTTCCACAGAAAGTAAAAGGATTGAACCTTGATAAACAAGGTTCAATCCTTTTACAATGTAAGTAACTGTAAAATTATATGTCAGGTTCTCTGAATCGGAGGGGCTAATATTTTAGAATTTAATGAACTTGGATCCTGGTGCACCGCAAATGCTGCACTTTTCGGGTACACTCTTCTCTATGTTTCCGCATACAGGGCAGAGGTAGTAAAATACTTCTTCCTTGTCATCAACTTTCTCCAATGCTTCCTTATAGAGCTTTGCATGTACTTTTTCAGCTTCCATGGCATAGGTGAAAGTTCTGACCGCATCCTTATTTCCCTCTTCCTCTGCTGCCTTTAGGAATTCAGGATACATGCTTTCAAATTCATAAGTCTCGCCATTGGCTGCATCTTTCAGGTTGTCTGCGGTTGAAAGGATTTTGCCTGCCACTTCCAAATGCCTTTGTGCATGAATGGCTTCTGCTTCAGAAGCTGCTCTGAATAACTTTGCTGCATTAACCTTTCCTTCTGCCTCAGCTTTTTTTGCATAGGCTGAATATTTCCTGTTCGCCTGGGATTCCCCTGCAAATGCTTCCATAAGATGTTTCAAAGTTTTGTTTTCTGCCATTTTTATCTCCTCCATTTTCATTTTTAATATTTTAACAGCCTGACAGGCTGTAATATTGGACTTATTTATCAATACAGTCGGGACACACACCTTTGAAGTACACGTCTTTCTGGTAGATTTTAAAGCCTCTCAGTTCCTGAGTTTCAAACGAGTCTATTTCTATTTCAAAATCAAATATTCTTCCACAGGATACACACTTAAAATGCCCGTGATTTTTGGTAACTATGTCATACCTGGTTTCGTTGTCTTCTATGGTTATAACTTTGACCAATCCTGCTTCCACCAATACATTTAACGTGTTGTAAATCGTCGTTTTTGACAATGTAGGTATTTCCTTTTGGAGTTCGCTGTAAACCTGGTCCACGGTGGGGTGAATCCTGTTATCATTGATGTACTCCAATACTTTTAACCTTTGATGGGAAAGGCGTATGTTTTTGTTCTTCAATTCCCTTGACAAGCTTTCATCTAATGCACTCAAGCATTCACATCCTCTCTGACATCTTAAAGCATAAATCAGTCGTTCATACGAAACTATATTGTAACTATTTTAATTAGATAATTATTACAAACTTGTAATCATTACAACTTATATTATAAACATAAAAAAACAGATGTCAAGAGATAATTTAAAATTTTCTTTCATGTCCCTGTGTTCAAAGTCAGCTGATTTGCCCATTTTCCGCAACGATCCCCCCATCGGGCGATAATTCGCCCATTGGAGGATATTTCTATCACCTCGCACATATTGGAACAATCTCCACATTCTATGCTCTTTGCCCTATACTCGTTTTTAGCAGCGTTAAATCCATAGAAAGCCGTCTTCTGCCCGGTGGATTGAACCTTTTCCTTTGCCAGCATAGCAGCCCCGTACGCTCCCATGACATCATAATATTCCGGGATGATGATCCTCTTCCCCAAAGCCTTTTCAAAAGCGTTGACTATACCAATATTGGCTGCCACTCCCCCTTGAAATACTATGGGTTCTTCTATCGTTTTACCCTTTGCCAGATTATTAAGGTAGTTCCTCACCAGAGCTTCGCAGAGCCCACCGATTATATCCTCAACGCTGTGTCCGGTTTGCTGTTTGTGAATCATATCTGATTCAGCAAATACTGCACATCGCCCTGCAATCCTCACAGGTGCCTGAGAACGCAACGCGTATCCTCCAAACTCTTCTATCGGTATATTCAGCCTGGATGCCTGCCTGTCCAGAAAAGAACCCGTACCTGCAGCACAGACGGTATTCATCGCAAAGTCATATACAATGCCGTTTCTTAATATGATGATTTTTGAATCCTGTCCACCTATTTCAATTATGGTTTTCACTCCGGGCACCAATTTTTGTGCAGCAATGGCATGGGAAGTGATCTCATTCTTAACTATGTCGGCACCTACAATAACACTGGCCAGTTGCCTGCCGCTTCCCGTAGTGCCGACTCCCTTGATGAACACTTTATCACCAAGTTCCCTTGCCAATGTTTTCATCCCGTTCCTCAGAGCGTTTATAGGTTGGCCCTCGGTTCTTATATAAAGCTTTTCAACAATATCATCCTTTTCATCAATAACTACAAGGTTTGTGCTCACCGATCCCACATCAATTCCCAGATAATGCCCAATCCTCTCCAAAAGACGATCTCTCCTTTCTTCTCTTCAGCAGATCAACAAAAGCCTCCACTCTTGTTTTATAGCCTGCTTCTCCTGTCATTTCATCCAGTATCAGTGTCAGCACAGGAATGCCATAATCCCTCTCAATTGACGGAAGTATGCTCTCTGCCACAATCTCAGGCATACATGTCAGGGGATATATCTGAATCACTCCGTCAAAGCCCTGTCTTGCATACAGCACCGTATTACCGATGGTTTCCAGTGCATGTCCGCCTATCATCCTCCCGAGATAAGGTCTGGCAGCTTCCGCATACCGCATATCCCTTGGCAGGTTCAGCGCTTTCTTAATCATATGTTCCACAATCCATCCGCTCACGGTAACCGCCCGATGCACTTCCACGCCCATATTCCCGAGCATTCTCTCTATCTCAAAATTGGTGTGGAAGTCAATAGTTGTATATATTTCTCCAACTATCCCTACTTTCAAGGGTTTGATGCTTTCGTCGACAGCTATGTTTTGAAGCAGGTTTTTCGTTTCTTTTATCAGTTGCTTGATTGCTCTGGAACCGGTGGCTTTCATCACTTTTTCCTGGAAAGATTTATATATGCTGTCCGTCAGGCCTTTTTCCATCTCCCTCGGCCTTATTCTGAAAGTGAGCCGTTCCAGTTCATCCACTTGTATAGCCACTTGAGTCACATTTTTAATAACTCTTATTATCTTTACGGGATTCAGTCCTCCGGCCAGTTTCCTTACTCTCCTGATAAACTCAGGCAGGCCGTCATCCGGCCATTCCAGTGTAATAATATCCATATCGCACCCAAGATCTTTCAGAATCTCCCGGTGCATCTCACAGTAATATCCGAAACGGCATGGTCCGCAGCCGCCGGTTATTATTATTGTGTCGGCTCCCCTTTCATATGCTTGCAGGTAATTGCCTATATTAATCTTAAGTGGCAGGCAGGCAAGTTCAGGGGAATATTTCGTTCCAAGCTCCAAGGTCTTTTTACTGTTTTTGGGAGGTATGACATAATCCACCCCAAGATCATCCATCATGGCTTTTGCTGTGATATATGTATTACCCATGTGCGGAAATGTTACTTTCATTTTTCTGCCTCCACCTTATAAGATCTATAAACGCCTCAATCCTGGTATTCATTCCTGCTTCCCCGGAGTGCTCGTCTATTGTAAGAACAATGAAAGGTATGTCACTCCCCCGCCTTATCCTTCTTTCAGCCAGGTCGCATATAAATGAATCAATACCACAGCCAAAGGACATGAGATAGATTATTCCGTCTATATCTTTTCTGTCCAGCATGTGCAGAGCACTCCCCATGGCTTTGCGCCCGAAGTTCCAGAACAGCTTTTTTGGCAAAGTGCTGCTCTTTTCATTTATAATATCCTCATCTATCATATCCACAGTGATAACTTTCACACCATGGTTTCTCAATTTGGAAATCAGCTCCATATTCACATAGCTGTCATAGATATTGTATACATGTCCGATGACCGCAATATTTAGCATCCTGCCGTCAGTTTCTTTATACACGGGCTCCCTTTTCTCCCTTGTCCTAAAGTCATCCGGAAGTCTGCCTGCTTTTAGCAGCTGTCTGGACTTGTAATAATTCTCTTTGGCCATATTGAAAGCACGTTTAATTACGGCGGTATCCCCGGTGAACCTATAACCGATATCCATTGCAGCCCTTATTGCATTTTTGCTTGACCTCCTTAAATTGATTTCGGTGTCGATTATCTCCGGAATCCCTTGCAGGGAGTGCCTTATCATATCAGGAAGACCGCCGAATTTCGGACAGACATACTCCCTTTTTGATATGCTGGTAAACCGGGGAATAAACAAACAGTCCACCCTGTCTTTCAAATTCAGAACATGTCCGTGAAAAATCTTTACAGGCAGGCATGCTTCATCGACGCAGGATTTAACCCCGTCGTCAAGAATCCGCTTTGATGTATAATCCGAAACTACTACTTCTGCTCCAAGCTCTTCAAAAAAGGTCCTCCATAAAGGCATGTACTTGTAATAGAACAAAGCTCTAGGTATGCCTACTTTTTTTGACATTTTAAAACACCTCGCTTGATATTATTGACTTTGAACATTGGAATTATACCCGTATATAATAATGCACGTTAGTGTCAACAGCATAATAGCATTGTCTTTGCTGCAGTTGTCGCGTATTGAAAAATCCTGAATTTATACTGCATTCATCCCGGAGATAGTTTTATCATGCGGGCAGGAAAATGATATAATATACAAAATTCCATGTAGCTTTTTTCACATATGTGGGGTATTAGTAGTGAAAGGAGGCCTCACAGAATGAAAATACACTCACGGCACCCAGTTGCGGATGCTGAAGCGATGGTCAAAAAATATGGCAATATGGTTTAAAACTGGCATTTTCACAGGTTCATAACAAAAGTGATGCCGACGACATATTTCAAGAGGTTTTTTTGCGTTATTTCAAAAATCCCCCGAAATTCGAAAGCGAGGAGCACCAAAAAGCGTGGCTCATACGAGTGACAATCAACTGTTCAAAAAAGCACCGGTCATCGGCATGAAACAGGAAAACCACAGCTCTGAACGATAATTTTATATTTTCCATGCCGGAAGAAAACATGCTGCACGAAGCCCTCAGAAAGCTATCACCCAAATATCGTGCAGTGATACATCTTTTCTATTATGAAGATTGTACTGTTGAGCAAATCAGCCATATTTTGAAAGTCAAGCAATCCACTGTGAGAACACAGCTTACAAGAGCAAGAGCTCAAATTGGAAAAATGATGAAAGGAGAGTTTTGATGTTTGAAAAAATATATAAATCCATGTATGAACAGGTCGTGCCCGATGAATCCCTCATCAGTAAAACCATCGAAAGGATTAATCTGCAAGCCGGTTGCGGAAATTCCGAAGCCGGATTGTCTGATGCGGAATTAAATGAAAATGAGCTTTGTAAAACCGGATTACCTAAAGCAATGCAAGCCAAATACATACGTCTGCTTTTCAAATCCGTGGCTGCTGCTGCAGTAATACTGGTATTCACCTATGCAGTGATGCCTGTCGTAGCAGCCAACGTACCGGTTATATATGAACTTATATACTCCATATCACCATCAGCTGCCCAATTCTTCATGCCCGTGAAGAAATCGTGCGTAGACAACGGCATACGTATGGAAGTCGTCTCTACCTATATACATGATGATACAGCAGAAGTCTACGTCACACTCCAGGATCTTACAGGCAACCGGGTTGATGAAACCACCGACTTATATGACAGCTACTCCATACATCTCCCCTTTGACAGCAGTGCTACCTGCCATATGGTAGGCTATGACGAGGAAACCAGAACCGCTGCTTTTTTAATCAGGATAACCCAATGGGGAAATCGTAATATCGAGGGAAGCAAGCTGACTTTCTCGGTTCGCTGTTTCATTAGTGACAAACATGCCTATGAGGATGTGCCAGTAAATATTGATTTGGGTTCCCTAAAAAGTCCGCCGGAAATAAAAGAGGCAAAAATCGGCATTGTGGGCGGATCAAATGTCGACAGATGTTTTTCCCCTGACATATCCCCAACAGGCATAAAAGCAAACGTGATTGTCCCATCAGGCACTGTTTGTACTCCCGTAGACGGTTTTGACATTACGGGAATAGGTTACGTGGACGGCATGCTCCATGTACAGATGACAATCTCCGACCGTTCAAAGGATAACCATGGGCATTTCTACCTGAAAGA
>Ga0134099_1000201_pt1 | contig 76994 bp, 60 predicted proteins | sample 10_taG_2_FD_105482 | JGI IMG/M metagenome (GOLD analysis project Ga0134099, IMG submission 105482) | Switchgrass degrading microbial communities from high solid loading bioreactors in New Hampshire, USA - 10_41_5_180_A2 metaG | ecosystem: Engineered > Bioreactor > Semi-continuous > Anaerobic >...
GGCGGATGATCCTTCGATCTCTCCGACGGATACTCATCATACCCGCCCGGCCTCCGATTGTCAACAGTCCACTTTCTGTGTCCCGTTCCATGCGCCGGAAATCCCGGTCCGGACCCCCCGGGGTCCTGCCCTTCATCCGGCTCTCTTTCGGCCGCTCGAATAATATACTACACCTCGTCGCCTATTGTCAACTCTTTTTTCCTCTTTTCGCACGTATTTTTAAATAAGCCGTGTAACAGTCTTAAGTACGATATGGGCAAATGAATCAGTTGCGTTAAATACTAACCCGTCTATATAGGAATCAGACAATTAAAGCCGTTGCGTTTTATTTACTTTTTGCCTTGTATTTCATATAATATTGTCTATCACTAAAAACGGATAAATCTTTAAAAATGGGACTCTTCCCATTGTCAATATCAATATCTATAGTTGCCAAAGTCTATATAAATCAATAATGTACGGCTGCAACGGAGCATTCATGCAGCCGGGAAATGAGGCAGATATGAAGAAAGTAACTCTATATACCGACGGTTCCTGCTCCGGCAATCCGGGGCCGGGCGGATATGGAGCGATCCTCATCTATAACGGTATTGAAAAGGAAATCAGCGGCGGCGAAAAGCTCACCACCAACAACAGGATGGAGTTGATGGCCGTTATAGCAGGTCTCGAAGCGCTCCGCGAACCCTGTGAGGTTGAGTTGTACTCAGATTCCAAATACCTTGTGGACGGTATAACAAAAGGCTGGGCCAAAAGCTGGCGCAGCCGGGGATGGATAAAGGCGGATAAAAAACCCGCACTAAATTCCGACCTGTGGGAAAGGCTTCTCAATCTTCTCGAAATACACAAGGTCTCAATTCACTGGGTGAAAGGGCACGCCGAGAATCAATATAACAACCGTTGCGACAAGCTTGCGGTGGCGGAGACCGCAAGGCACGCCGGATAAGTTTCGGCGGCAAGTTACTTGCCGCAGTCCATAAAAGGGCTTTCCGCTTTTATCGCGGAAAGCCCTAATATTTATTAAATAGTAAGTTTCCTCATGCGGAGCATCTAACCTAAACCTTTTTTCCATAAAAAGCGTTCCGGAACACACCCAGCACGTTGTCGTCCTCGATGACTTCGCCGTACTCTTCCAGAACTCCCTCCCTGAAATCCTCCGCTTCAAGGCGTCTCCCGAATTCGCCGAGCAGCAGGGCTGCCTTCTCGGCGGCATCGCCGAAGTCCCTCATTTCAAGCCAGTACATGCCGTCAAAGTATGTAAGCTTTGAGTGTACCGGTGTGTCTTTCAACACTCCCGTCGCTGAAATAAACGATTCCAGATTGTCAAAAACCATATATCGGATAGTCGGAACGATTCCCACCACCGCAAAGACCAGCATGCCTTCCTTCCCATTGAAGATTTCTATTTCCATATTGCCGTCGGACGGGACTCCCAAACCCTTCAGCGCTTCGACAACGAACCTTTTCATTTCCTTGCATTCCGCCGAAAGACTGCACAGCCCGTGTTCCGCAAGTTCCTCTTCCTGGAAAAACAATGCCACCCTGTTGTTGCCTATGATCTGACTGGTCACGAGCTTTACCCCCCAAATATCACTATGTTGTGTACATTATAGCCGTGAAACGGGGCAAAAGATAGTCAAAATAAATGGCATATGTGGAAAAGGCGGCTATTCTGTGACATTTTTTAATAGTTTTTCATAAAAAACAACCGCTCTGCCAAGAGCTTCGATACCAATCCTCTCGTTTGCGCCGTGGATCGTCGATATCTCGTCTTCCGTCAGGATAAACGGCGTTATTCGATATATACACTCTGTATATCCTCTGTACATGTTCAACGAATAGTTATCGGCGATGATTCCCGGAGCGATGACAATATCACCGAAGCTCTCCTTCAATGCCTTTTTCAGATTGTCATACATTTTCCCCCGATACAGCGATACCTGTGTGGCTTCATCGGCGTGAACGACCTCCGCCTGCACTCCCGTGCTTTCTATGAGATTCAGCAGAAACCGAAAGACGTCGGCACATGAGTCGCCGTGAATTGTCCTTCCAAGCATAACCGCTTCGGCGGACGACGGCAGTCTGTTTTCGTTCGACCCCGCTTTGAATTCGGTCTCCGCGAATGTGGTCCGGATCATTGAAGAAAAGGAACCGTGCCTGCGCATTTTTTTATAAAACAAGCCTTCAAACAGCCAGAGGTTCGCTGCCATAATTCTCATCCCAAAGGGTAAATACGGAGCGATCTCATCAATCATGTCTCTCAGAACAACGGATTTTCTGACCGGACGCGGGCGAAATTCAATACGGCAAATGGCTTCGCTGAGCCTGCCGATCACTGTGTGTCTGGGAGGCGCACCGGTTCTTCCCCCGTTGTCGGCGGCGCTCAGCCGGATTTTTATACGCCCTTTTTCCGCGACTCCTATGATTACCTGCGGCCTGTCGGCTGGAAGCAGATCCCGGGAAATGCAGTTACCGTTTCCGAAAACCGCCGCAAGCCGGATCCCCCGTCTTCTGATTATATCAGCAACCTGTTTGTTTCCTTCGTTGTCGGACTCGGCATCGTGTACAATTGCAATATATATATCCCTCGAAGGAATAAAACCATTTGCTATCAGGCCTTCGACGGCTTCCATCAGCGCGCAGAGCACTCCCTTGCTTTCGATTGCGCCTCTTCCCCATACCATATTCTCTGCAACTGCTCCGGAAAACGGTTCGTACTCCCAGGTGCCGTCGGCCGATACAACATCGGTATTTACGCAGAACAAAACGGGATCGGCTTCTTCGTCCGCTCCCATCCACCTGAGAAGCATACTCCCGCCCGCGTCTTCCTCGATGAGAGTTTTAAATACTTCCGCATATCTGGAACGCAAATTATCCGTAAATCTTTTAAACGAGCTCCTGGTTTCGCCCCTGCCGGAAACCGTACGGTAGCGTATCATCGCGGACAGGGATTTGGCAGCGCGTTCCGAAATCGCCCGGTCAACCTCCGGGACATCGTTTCTCGCCGGCTTCCCCTTTATTTTAATCGCACGGAAACATATCACAAAAAGAAAAAACACAGCGGCGCCGCATAAAAGCATTGTCCCTAATCCCATAATCATAACCTCATGCCTGAAATAGTAGTCCATATCGCTCTGTCCATTATAACAAGTAAGTAGATAATATACAATATTTGCTTGCCTTTTAAAAATGTTTGTGCAATACTATAAACAATAAATTCCAATACCATATTCCAATACCATTTTAGGGGGACAAGTATGAACACACAGGAGAAGATCGGAAAAATACGCGAGAATATCGAAAAAGTTCTGGTTACGAAAAATGAAATAATCAACCTTATTATAGCGGCGGTCATAAGCCGCGGGCATGTCCTTATCGAAGATGTTCCCGGCATCGGAAAGACCACTCTTGTGCGCGCTCTGGCGGCATCCATCGGCTGTTCATTCCAGCGCATCCAGTTTACGCCCGACGTAATGCCCTCGGACGTCACAGGATTCTCTGTCGTGGACATGGCCACGGGCGAGCTCCGTTACAGAAAGGGTGCCATTATGCACCAAATCGTCCTTGCAGACGAAATAAACCGCACATCGCCCAAAACACAGTCCAGCCTGCTTCAGGCCATGCAGGAAGGACAGGTCACGGTTGACGGGAACACATACCAGGTTCCAAAGCCCTTTATGGTTCTCGCCACCCAAAACCCCGTGGAGCATATCGGCACATTCCCGCTGCCCGAAGCACAGCTCGACCGGTTCTTTATAAAGATATCGCTCGGCTATCCCGGCATTCGTGACGAAATGGAGATTCTTCGCCTGCACGACGGTTCAACTCCCCCGATAAGCACGCTTGAAGCGGTTGTCTCCTCGGAAGACATTCTGGCGATGCAGGACGAGGTTGACAAGACCGTTTGCTCGGATCCGATAAAGGAATACATATCACTGATCACCGCCCAAACCCGCAGCAACCCCGACCTTATCCTGGGCGCAAGCCCGCGCGGAGCCATCGCGCTTATGACCGGAGCGAAAGCCTGGGCGGTAATAAACGGCAGGGATTTCGTAATTCCCGACGATGTACTGCATATGGTGTCTCCCGTGCTAGCCCACCGGCTTGTTCTGAGGCCCGAGGCGCGCCTCAAGGAGATGACCGCGGAAAGAATCCTGAAAAACATTACAAACATGATAAAGGTTCCGGATTCCCTATGAAAGCGCGGCGAATAGCATTCTTCGGGCTTATGGCCCTGAGTCTTCTTGCGCTGCTTTACAGCGGAGAGCTTATTTATCTCTGGGTGATAATTTTCCAGATATCCCTTCTTGTCATTTCCGTCTTAAACCTTGTAATTACTTTTGCGGCCATAGTATTTGTTCAGAAGTTAGATCGAGAAACCGCCGTCAAGGGCGAAACGGTCACTCTTCAGCTCGAAGCCCACAACGAGACCCTGTTTCCGTTTGCGCACCTGACGCTCTCATACAGCACTCCGGAAACCTCATATAACGGCAATGAGCATCATTTTTCGGTATCTCTTCTCCCTCAGCACCGCGAAGTCATTACAACTCCCATCAAATGCAAATACCGGGGCGAATATCGGTTTGGATTTACCCGAATCTCGGCAACTGACATTTTCGGGCTTATCAGCATATCATTTCCGTTTACCGTGTTTACCTCGCACAGACTGGTAAAGCTGCTTGTATATCCAAGAATCAGGCCCATTCTTCCCGGCATTTTTGTGAACAGGGAGAAGGAAGGACCCACCGATTCTCCTTTTGCCCGGGCCGAAGAACTGTCTTCTATTGCAGATATCCGCGATTTCAGGGAAGGCGACCCGCTGAAGCGTGTCCATTGGAAGCTGTCGGCCCGAAACCGAAAGCTTCTGGTTAAGGAGTTTGAGGGATCCCTTTCCCCGGACAGCGTAATTCTTGTGGACTGTACGGCGCATTCCTTCAAGGGCGAGGCCGCGGTACAATATGAGGACACCATTATCGAATGCGCGGCGGCCTTCGCTAAAAGAATGACCGACGACTTCCAGCCGATAAAAATGTTTACTTATTCAAATGAGAGAACGGAAGTATCCGGTTCGTCGCCCGTCGATTTTCCCGCTTTTTACGAGCTCCTCAGCCGCATTAAGTTTCAGGGGGACCTGAGTCTGGCCGCGGCGATAAAGCTCGAAAGGACAACTCTCGGAAACCTCGGCAGCCTCGTTATAATCTCGCAAACCCCAACCGACGAACTGTACGAGGTCCTGACAACCCTTGCCGAAAGCGGGTGCCGCATTACTCTCGCCGCGGTTGTCGATAAGGATGTGACGGACGACCACATTATAAGGATGCTGGGCGATCTGTCGCTAAGAGGCGTCAATTCCTTTACCCTTTTCCCGGGCGAGGATATTTCCCTGCGATTGGGTGGTGCCGTATGAAGCAGTTTAAGCGGCTTATTTTCTATAACCTTGCCGGCTATACCGTATCTCTTATGTATTCATATGGCATAGCCGTTTCCCTGATTATTTCACATTTTCTAGAAGTATCCTATTGGGACGCCTTAAAATATACTTCGCTTATACTGTTGGCAATTACTGTTCTCTTTTATAATAAATGGACGTCATTATTCACATTTATCGGCTCCGGTATATTTATTTTCTGGCTTGTTAAATACCGCGGCGCCCTCGACTGGGTCTTTGACAACGTTCCGCCGTTTTTTGAAACCGTTCTGGCCTTTTTCAGGAATGAAAGCCCTCTCCCGGCCGAGTACCATCTGCCCCTCGCCCTTGCGTTCATTTTCGTTACCGTCCTTTTCTCGCGTATTTCCGCTTCGCGCCTGAGGGGAACGCCCTCTATGATCATTGTCGGCGCCGCGGTGTTTGTCACCGAATGGTCGCTGGGCCATCATGACATAATCCCGCTCATGGCGCTGAGCGCGGCGGCCGTTGCCTCGGTAAACGCATATTCCTTTGCCAGGCATCTGTTTCTCAGGGACATGTCGGATGCTGAAGAAGATTATACAGAGGAAGACGAGCTGTTTGCCGAGAGTGAGACGGTCAAAACCGAGCGGCGGACGATCAGGATACCGAACGCCACGGCAATTGCTGCCTTTACTGTCCCTCTCGCTTTGATTGCTTCGATTCTGGCGACCGTACTCCTTCCCGCAAGCGTCTCCAATATACGCTCTCAGGCTGTTGAGAATGTTATCGACGATGCCGTCGACTACATCGGACAGTATACCGGATTGAGCCGAAAGCTTTATTATTTCTCCATATCGACATACGGCTATACAAGCCCCGAAAACCTCGGCGGCCCGGTTACTCCCTCCACAAATCTGGCGCTGATTATAGAAGGCGTATCACCTTCTCTGTTAAAAGGATCCACCAAAACCTATTATACCGGCAAGGGGTGGATTAATAACACAAATCTCGGCTCCTACCGCTTCGGCAGCACTATCTGGAACGACAAACTGTCGGAAGTATTCGATCTTGACCTTCCCGATCCCGAAATAACAGAATACCCCAGCCTGCTGTACAAAGACATCACACTGAAAATAACGCATTACCGAAACCTGTACACAATATTTTCCCCAACCCGGCCATATTCGCTTAAGGGAAACAGAAAAGGCTTTGTTCCTTACTTCAACAATATCGGCGAATTGTTCCCTAAAAGGGGGATGGATTTAGGCACTTCATATACCTTGCAAGCCCGGCAGTTCAACTATCTTACAAGAAGGGTCTGCGATTATATAGTCGAGCTGGAGCAATCCCTCCCTCCGGAGGACGAGGAAAAGATGCAAGAGCTGCGCGAGCTCTACCTGCAGCTTCCGGCAGATCTGCCGGCTTCAGTAAGAAAGCTGGGCCAAAGCATTGCCGATTCCGCTGAAAGCAATTCCCAATTCCTTCGCGCCTTGGCGATAAGAGATTACCTTATGAGCAATTTCACATATACTCTGTCGCCGGACAATGTTCCCGAGGACCGTGACTTTGTCGATTATTTTCTTCAGACCCGGGAGGGCTACTGCACCTACTATGCCTCGGCAATGGCCGTTCTCGCGCGATCCGCCGGAATCCCCGCGCGTTACGTCGAAGGCTTTCTTCTTACCAATATGGAGCACGAGAACCATGTCTACAAGGTAACCGGCGAGCAGGCTCATGCATGGGCGGAGCTTTACTTTGAAGGCATCGGATGGATACCCTTCGACGCGACCCCGATCGGACAGCCGCAAAGAAATACGAGCCAGCTCCCACCCGTAATACAGCAGCCCCAGATCCCCGAGCCTACCCCGACGCCGTCTGAGCCTTCCGATATGCCCGAGGACGTTGCCCCGTCGTTCGAAACGCCGAGCTGGCTTGTCGCCGCGGCAGTCTTTGCCGCTCTGCTCATTGTCAACATATCGCTTATTGCAGGGCACCGGATACGCTACGGCAAAAAACGGCTTCTGAAGAAGCTTTCCGCCGGAGCAGCGGTTGAAATATGGTGGCGGTCGATACTTGACATGCTTCCCTATCAGGACAAAATGTTCCTGCGAAGGGAAGGCGAGACCACGTCGATGCTGGCGAAACGCATCGGCGGCCTGGTCCAGTGCAAGGTATGTTCCTTTGACCAGCTGGTACGCATTGTTCTTCGCTCCTATTACAGCCAAAAAGAACCGACCGACACCGAAGTCGACGTGGTGTTCAGATATTTCAGGGCTATGGAAAACAGAATGATGAAGATCATGACCCCGCCCGTATTCGCGTTTATGCGCATACTTTTCCCCCGCTCCTTTGGTTTTAGAGGTATGCGCAAGAAATAGAAAACGAAAAAGGGAAAAGTGAAACTACAAATAAAAGAAACGGCTTTTCTTCCAATCAACCGGAAATTGAAAAGCCGTTTCTTTTTAAATATTACGCTTCGCATTCCTTATGCTTATGCCCTGGAAATTGTCTACTCTGTTTGCGTCATCAAGGAAACCTTTATATTTTCAGAGTTGCATGCATGTATGATTTTATTGTTACTGTATATCGGCACCGCTGCCGACCTTAACAAGATTTTTAACAACAGCGTCGGCATCCTTCTCGAACGAGCCGGTATATTCCACTGTATCTATCTCGCACCTGGAGCCTATATATACCCGCGTGCCCCGGACATTCCGTGCTTTTGTGTTCTCAAGATATATGTCGTCGCCTTCTATGCTGCCGGCGTCGAGGGTTCCCCGATACGGGTTGAAATCGAAAATCCCCGAACGAGCGGCGCGCCTGACTTCGATTCTCTCTCCGCCGATATCGGCAATCCTGCTGTCGGCTTTTGACAGTCTTATCTTAATTTCGCCTGCGTTCAAAAGACCGCTGATGTCGAGCCTTCCCGCCGAAATAAAGCGTTCCGCCTCGCAGTCTCCGCCAATGCTGACAGATCCCTGCGTATCGATAATCTCCATTTTGACGCTTTTCCCGACCTTGACCGAACCCGAAACATCCAGCGACTTTCCTTCCAGGCTGCCTTTTACAGCGAGAGAGCCGCTCGTTTCTATCGACTCGCCTGAGCAACTCCCATCAATCTTCACCGACCCCGAGCATTCCAACTTCCCGGTCTCAAGGCCGCCGTCGATATGAGTTGAGCCCGAGCAGCCAAGCGCCTTCGTCCGGACGCTCCCCTTGCAGTGAAACGCTCCGCTGCATTTTATTTGTTCTTCGCAATCGATGCTCCCTTCGGAGGTTAATGCTCCGCTGCTGGAAATGGATGTGCAGGTTATGTCGCCTGTTAATCTGCCTGATCCTGAAAAATGCAGATTTCCGTATTCTCCCGGTCCCAGGGCCAACCTGCCGCTGACGTTAAAATCCTGCCTGTTGTTACTCATATAAACACTCCCTCTGCTTCTGACGATTTGCGGTCAAATCCGGTCCAGAATTTGCTTGAGCTCAGCCGTTATCTGGGCGAGCGAAAAGCTTGCCGCCTTTTCCGCAGTTCTGTCAGTGAATAAAATACCGGCTTCTTCGGTTACTAAACTGAAAGCAACACCCTGTTTCTTATATATCTCCAGCTTAACTGATTCTTTTTCCACGGAACGCAATACCTCCCCCGCCAGCTCTGCGGCCGACAGAGCGTCGGATCCGTCGATAGCACCCGATTTTAAAATCTTATCCAGCAGACGGATTTCAACCGACTGCTCAAAGGAAAACGGTCCTGCGTCGGTCTTTCCCCTTATAAATAGTTCAAGCGCGTTTTCCGACGCGATCCGCAGATTTTCGATCTCTCCGGGAGTCAGTGACACGGCGCGCGGCTTCGGATTGAATATTTCGGCTATTTCGTCCAGTGACATTGAGTCTTTAAGCTCTTTAATCTTTTCGACCCGCTCGAGGATTTTCTCCCTCGGAAAAAATGTCTCCTGGCCGGTAAAGGTCGCGCGGTGGATAAACCAATCGTCGGGAATAAGGTTTTTTCTTTTCCATCTGTAAAGAGCGCCATATGATATGCCTGTCAGCTCTAGAAGCTCTTTTTTTGTTATAAGCGCCTCCTCCATTGTCAAACTCTCCTTCCGATACGATGGTCATAGTGTAACATAACATTGTTACGCTGTCAACAGGTCTTTACGAACTTTTGGAACTTTTTAATGTTATGGGGGTCAAATTAATATGTAAGCCTGAAATATAAATAAGTCAGCATCGCTTTTCCCGCAGTTCTGTTTTCCACTGTCGAGGAGTCCAAAATACACGTGTTAATAATATCGCGATAACGGAAAGCTGACCACCGAAAAAAGTTTTAAAATGCGTCAAAGTGGCCGTTTTTATCGACGATATGGAGGTAATAAAATGAAAAAACACTCTGCAACGAAAAAAATCTCCCTTGCGCTGCTCGCCATTGTTATGATAATTTCCGTCGCTTTCGGATGCTCCTCTTCCTCCGACAAAAATACCGCCTCTCCATCGTCTCCGCAGAAAAATTCTTACGGAGAGGCCGGTTCCGGCGAATGGACAGCCGATACAAGTTATTATGACAAAGCAGCGCCAACTCCCATGCCGGCGGCGACCGTCGCTCCTTCCGACGGCACGCATAATTCCATACTTGTTCCCGACCCTTCCCGCAAGATGATCTGGAACGGGGATCTTGAGCTGGAGACTACGTCCTTCGATGCCGCCGTCAGTGCTCTTTATTCCCTGATAGAGGAATGCGGCGGTTTCATCCAGTCATCGTCGGTCACCGGAGAAGGCCGAAACGTATACGGCGAGCCAAGGCTGAGAAACGGGAGATATACCGTTCGTATTCCGACGGAAAACTTCCAGCTTTTCATGAAAAGCAGCGGCAATGTAGCTACGGTTATAAGGTCGAACACGAACGCCGAGGACGTGTCGAGCCAGTATTTTGATACCGAGGCAAGGCTGAAGGTCCTGCAATTGAAGGAAGAAAGGCTCATGGAGATGCTCGAGCAGACCGGGAAGGCGGATTATGAAGATGAACTTAAATATATACTGCAGATAGAAAGCGAGCTCAGCAATGTCCGTTATGAAATCGAAAGCCTGACCGGAACTCTTCGAAAGTATGACAATTTGATATCGTACAGCACCGTCACCGTTTACCTGAACGAAGTCAGGGAATACACCGCCACACCCGCCGAGCCCGAAAGCTTCGGCAAAAGGATCGCCGACAAGTTTACCTCGGGTGTTCGCGGAGCCGTAAAAGTAGCGGGAGACATTCTGATCCTGATTACAGGTTTTCTTCCCTATCTTGCCATGCTAGCTGTTATTGCAGCGGCGATATACTTCCCCGTTCGTCTGCTTCTGAATCGCGCAAAGAATAGCAGGTCAAAGCCGCATCCGAAGTCTCCGGAAAACTCCCCATCCTCCGGCGATGGTGAAATATAGCAGCTTTCTTGACAAATCGTCACCCGGTTCCTATAATCATTCTGTATAAATGAAACGATTGGGAGATGATTTTTTGTCCGATAACTGCACGCACGACTGCTCAACCTGCGGCGAAAGCTGCCCATCCCGCGACGGAAACCCCGCCGGCTTTCTGGAAGCTCCGCATGAGTTCAGCACCATCAGAAAGGTAATCGGCGTCATCAGCGGCAAAGGAGGAGTCGGCAAATCGCTTGTCACGTCGCTGCTTTCCGTTTTGCTGAACCGCAGGGGCTATAAAACTGCGATTCTCGATGCCGACGTCACCGGACCCTCAATTCCGAAAATGTTCGGTTTGCGCGAAAAGGCCGGCGCGAACGAGCGCGGGCTTCTCCCCGTCAGAAGCAAGACAGGAATCGATATAATGTCAATAAACCTTTTGCTTGAGAAGGAGACTTCCCCCGTCATCTGGCGCGGACCGGTCATTGCAGGTGCGGTCAGGCAGTTCTGGACCGACGTTATCTGGGAAGATGTCGATTACATGTTCATCGACATGCCTCCCGGCACCGGTGACGTTCCCCTTACGGTGTTCCAATCCATACCCGTCGACGGGATAATCGTGGTAACCTCCCCGCAGGAGCTGGTATCCATGATAGTCGGCAAGGCGGTGGAAATGGCGCGGATGATGAACATCCCGATTCTTGGCCTTGTGGAAAACATGAGTTATGTCGAATGCCCGGACTGCGGCAAAAAGATTTCACTCTTCGGCGAAAGCCGTGTCGAACGGGTGTCGGAGGATTACGGACTGGAAGTTCTCGCGAGGATTCCCGTAACACCGCTCCTTGCAAGGGGGAGCGACGAAGGCCTGATAGAGCTTTTCGAGGGCGAATGGCTTGACCGGACGGCGGACAAAATAGAGTCCCTGTAACCCGGTCGTGATATTTTAATAATATTGACAGTAACACCCGGCGGTTTATGATGAAACTACCGGGTGCTGCAGTTATTTTAATCGCAATATCGGCAAACTGCGGCATTTCACTGAATATGATTGACAAAACGGACCTTGTTGCTATATTATTATTCCTATCCGCTAGGCGCCCCTTTTGACTAGAACGCCGGTTTTCTCGGCTCATTCGGAAGGGCGTATATATAAATCTATAATGCTGACAATCAACCTGAAGGGAGTTTTTCCAATGGCAAACGAAAAGAAATTCGTTGAAGCGATCACATCCATGGAAACAGACTTTGCGCAATGGTATACCGACGTCGTGAAAAAAGCCGAGCTTGTCGACTACTCGTCGGTTAAAGGTCTGGTGATACTTCGACCGTATGCGTACGCCATATGGGAAAGCATCCAGCAGAAGCTTGACTCAATGTTCAAGGAAACAGGCCACGAAAATGTATATATGCCGCTCCTGATCCCCGAAAGCCTTCTTCAGAAGGAAAAAGACCATATCGAGGGCTTTGCTCCCGAGGTCGCATGGGTAACGCACGGCGGTTCCGAGCAGCTTCAGGAGAGGCTTTGCATCCGTCCCACTTCCGAAACCCTGTTCTGCGAGCATTATTCCCATATCGTCCATTCTTATCGCGATCTTCCGAAGCTGTATAATCAATGGTGCTCGGTTCTGCGGTGGGAAAAGACCACAAGACCCTTCCTCAGACACCGCGAGTTCCTCTGGCAGGAAGGCCACACCCTCCACGAGACGGCCGATGAAGCCATGGAAGAGACCCAGCGAATGCTCAACGTCTATGCGGACCTCGCCGAAAGCTTCCTTGCGATGCCGGTCATAAAAGGACGGAAAACCGACAAGGAAAAATTCGCGGGCGCCGAGGCCACCTATACAATAGAATGCATGATGCATGACGGGAAAGCCCTTCAGGCCGGAACATCGCACTACTTCGGCGACGGTTTCGCGAGAGCCTTCGACATACAGTTCACCGGCCGCGACAATACGCTGCAGGTTCCCCATCAGACTTCGTGGGGCGTTTCGACGCGCATTATCGGCGGAATAATAATGACACACGGAGACGACTCCGGCCTTATGCTACCGCCGAACGTGGCGCCGGTCCAGGTAATTGTAATCCCCGTCGCCGCTCACAAACCCGGCGTAACCGAAAAGGCCGCCGAACTGACGTCCCTGCTCAAGGCCGCCGGAATTCGCGCCAGGTCCGACATGTCCGACCAGTCTCCCGGCTGGAAGTACAGCGAATACGAGATGAAAGGCGTACCTCTCAGAATCGAGGTCGGCCCCCGCGATATTGAGAACGGTCAATGCATCGCGGTGCGCCGCGATAACCGCGAAAAGGAAGTCATACCGTTCGATATGCTTGCCGAAAGGGCGGCCGCTCTCCTTGAGGAAATTCAGCTGGGCATGTTCGAACGCGCCAAAAAGAACCTCCTTGACAGGACCTTCACCGCTCATTCGCTGGACGAAGCAAAGGAGATTATTTCACGGAAAACCGGATTCGTGAAAATGATGTGGTGTGGAGACGAGGCATGCGAAAACCTGGTAAAGGAAGAGGCGGGAATGACTTCGCGCTGCATACCTTTCGAGCAGGAGCATATCGACGACCACTGCGCCATATGCGGAAAACCGGCAAAACATATGGTGTATTGGGGAATAGCATACTGAGGCATAATATTCGCAGCCCCTCAACGGTATTTTCCCGTTGAGGGGCTGTTTTCTGCTTCTTATGTAGGTTTTACTTTCCGGCGCCTCTTCCGGCGAATGACGGAAGTCCCGCTCTCTGTATGCCTTTGGTTACGGCATAGAGGACAAATCCATAGACCGGAATGGTAACGATGCGTGTGAACAGCTTTGCCATGAACAGGACGATCCACGCGTTTCCGTAGAGTATGGACAGGAACCAGGGCATCATTCCGAGTTCCACTATCAGCGTCACAACTGCAACGGCAGCCACGCACCTTGCGGCGCTCAAGTGCTTTTTGTGAAGCATGAGCCCGTAAATGAGGCCTCTGGCGCCGCAGGCCATTGTTATGAGCGGCATAAACGTCATACCGTTGGAATTGATGAGCATTCCCACGGTATCACCAAGTACGGTGATCATCATTCCCCAAAGCGGGCCGAAAAACATGCCCGCGAGGGCGTTCGGAATAAATTGCGGGCTGATGCGATCGGCATAATTCGGCGTATAAAAGCTCAGAAATCTCGCGCAGACCACGTCGAGCGCTATCAACAGACCTCCCGTAACCATCAGATTGACGTTTCTTTTCATATCCGACTCCTTATTTTTTTAAGCTACGAGCACCTTAAAAAAACGGGATGCATGAAAAGCGTCTGTATTAAAGCTTTCATCCATCCCCTTCGTTTATTTTGCATATTCTATGGCGCGTGTCTCGCGAATGACATGCACCTTAATCTGACCGGGATACTCGAGCTCGCTTTCGATCTTCTTGGAGATCTCGCGGGCCAGAAGCACCATTTCGTCGTCGCTGATCTCTTCGGGTTTAGCCATAATCCTTATTTCACGGCCCGCTTGAACCGCATACGAGGTGAGCACTCCGGGATAGGTGTTGGCTATCTCCTCCAGCTTCTCAAGGCGCTTTATATAGCTCTCGATGTTTTCACGGCGCGCTCCCGGGCGGGCGGCCGAAACTGCGTCGGCAGCCTGAACAAGGCAGGCGACGATCGTGGAAGGTTCGACGTCTCCGTGGTGAGCCTGAATGGCGTGAATGATCGCCTGGCTCTCCTTGAACTTCCTCGCGAGCTCCACGCCGATCTGCACATGGGAGCCTTCGACTTCATGGTCGACGGCCTTTCCGATATCATGCAGCAGTCCCGCGCGCTTGGCCTGTGCGACGTCCGCTCCGATTTCGGCGGCCATCAGGCCCGCTATATGGCTTACTTCGATCGAGTGCATCAGCACGTTTTGCCCGTAACTGGTGCGGTAGCGCAGCCTGCCGAGCAATTTGACAAGCTCCGGGTGCAGGTTGTGGATATTGGTTTCGAATGCGGCGCGTTCGCCTTCCTTCTTGATTGTCTGTTCCACTTCCCTGCGGGCTTTCTCGACCATCTCCTCGATGCGTGCGGGATGGATTCTTCCGTCCACGATCAGCTTCTCAAGCGCGATACGCGCGATCTCGCGCCGCACAGGATCGAATGCCGACAGGGTTATTGCCTCCGGCGTATCGTCGATAATGAGGTCTACGCCGGTCATTGTCTCGAAAGTCCTTATGTTGCGGCCTTCACGCCCGATTATTCTTCCCTTCATGTCGTCGGACGGAATGGGGATGACCGAAACCGCGGCTTCGGTTACATGGTCCGCCGCACATTTCTGTATTGCGAGCGAAATGACTTCCCGTGCCTTCTGATCGGCCTCCTCCTTGAACTTTGCCTCGAGCTCGCGGAGCTTTACGGCTTTTTCGTGGCTTACCTCTTTTTCTAGCTGTGTCACGAGATAATTTCTGGCTTCCTCGACGGTGAAGCCGGATATTTTTTCGAGAAGCGCTATCTGGCTTCCCTTCAGCGTCTGGAGCTCCTGTTCTATTTCTTCGTTCTTGCGTATTTTTTCGTTAAGAATCTCTTCTTTTTTCTCGATCTGCTCTGTTTTCCGGTCTAGATTTTCTTCCTTTTGCGCAAGGCGTCTTTCCTGTTTCTGAAGATCCTGCCTTCTGGCCTTTTCTTCCCGTTCGTATTCGGTGCGGGCGCGATGGATTTCTTCCTTGACCTCAAGCAGGGATTCGCGTTTTTTGCTTTCAGCGTTTTTTATCGATTCGTTGATTATCCTTTTTGCTTCTTCCTCAGCGCTTCCGATTTCCTTCTCGGCTACATTTTTCCTGAAAGCTATACCTGCGATAAAGCATAAGATTCCGGTTATAACTGCAGCGATTACAGGAATTAATATGTCAAGCGTACTGATGGCGGCGGCAAGGACGATTTGAAAAACAAGCATTGTGTCCTGTAAAGCACCTCCGTATATACATGAAATAACACCCCGGCACGGGACGTTCCCGGCCGAAGGCAGACAAATTCGTTTAACCGGCGCTCGCGTACGTCGGATGAATGTAAAACAATATGTCTTTATCTATTTTAAATGTATAAAACAAGGCTGTCAAGCAATTTGAAGTATAATCGTGATTTATTTGCTTAAATCAAAAAATTACCTGACGCTTAACAGTATATTCCTTCCGAGGACTTCGTACACTAACATATATCCTGCAAAGGAGGTAAAATGTCCGATATGAACCTTCAGACACATGAGAAAGCAAACGGAAGGAAAAAAACGATACTGGCTTTGCTGCTCATCTTTCTTTTAAATATTGCCATAATTCTGCTAGCCCAAAACGCCGACGCCGCGGTCTACAAGCAGGGGTCCCAGGGACAGGCCGTGCGCGAAATCCAGCAGGTGCTGAAAAGGCAGGGACATTATACCGGAGCCATCGACGGAATCTATGGCTCGAAAACAACCGCCGCCGTGAAAGCCTTCCAAAGGAGCGTGGGTATAAAGGCCGACGGCATTTGCGGACCCGTTACCCTGAAGTATCTCGGCCTTCAGAAGTATTCTTCGGGCGGAGGTTCCGCATCTTATAACAACAACTATTACATGCTCGCACGAATCATTTCCGCGGAAGCCCGCGGCGAACCGTACAAAGGTCAGGTGGCAGTCGGCGCCGTAATAATGAACCGGGTCAAGCACCCTTCCTTTCCCAACACCCTCGCCGGCGTCATCTACCAGCCCGGCGCCTTCACCGCCATTGTCGACGGCCAGATCAACGAGCCTATTGTGGAGTCGGCTTATAAGGCGGCTTCCGACGCCATGAACGGGTGGGACCCGACCGGCGGATGCATTTATTATTTCAATCCTTCCACTGCGACGAGCAAGTGGATATGGTCCAGGCCTCAGGTTGTAAGAATAGGCAAGCATATCTTCTGCAAGTAAAAAACGGCCTTCAGGCTCTTTTCTTCCTATACTTTATATACAAGAATATATATTTATCAGAAATTTGGCATATTTGACTCGTCTTTGCTCTGTCAGAAAGCTGAGCAAGGGCGGGTTTTTCTATGGGAGCATGATTTTTTATACATAATTAACGTATAACTGTCAATAATATTCACCTATATCAAGCAAAATATAAATATTTATAAAATAGACTTGCATAATTATTCATGCTGTGCTATATTCTATACTATCCTCGATTTGTCACCTGTTGTTTTTAAAAATTCGGCATGCCGCCCGCCGGTTAATGGCGGCAGTGATACGCAGCCTTACATACGGTTGTTATCATACGGGAGCGCGACATGATAGGCAAAATAAGCAAAGTCGTACTAGCATATTCCGGAGGCCTCGACACCTCTATCATCATCCCCTGGCTTAAAGAAAACTACGGATGCGAAGTAATCGCCGTTTCCGCGGACGTGGGCCAGGGCTCCGAGCTTGAGGGACTTGAAGAAAAAGCGCTGAAAACAGGCGCTTCGAAAATCTATATTGAGGACCTCAAGGATGAGTTCGTCAACGACTACGTATTCCCCACCCTCAAGGCGCAGGCAAAATATGAGGGCGAATACCTTCTGGGCACGTCGTTCGCCCGTCCCGTCATCGCAAAACGCATCGTTGAAATCGCGCTTGCCGAAGGCGCCGACGCTATCGCCCACGGGTGCACGGGCAAAGGAAACGACCAGGTCCGGTTCGAGCTCACCATCAAGGCCTTTGCACCGAACATGAAAATAATCGCCCCCTGGCGCGAGTGGGACATCAAGAGCCGCGAGGACGCCATAAATTACGCCGAAGCCCATAACGTACCCCTGAAGATCACACGCCAGACCAATTATTCCAAGGACAAAAACCTCTGGCACCTCAGCCACGAAGGTCTGGACCTTGAACTTCCGTCGAACGAGCCGATGTATGATAAAATACTCGAACTGGGGGTTACTCCCGAAAAAGCGCCCGACAAGCCGACATACGTCACCATCGGCTTTGAAAAGGGCATACCCGTCGCGGTCGACGGCGAAAAGCTCTCCGGAGTCGCCCTCATCGAAAAGCTCAACAAGCTCGGAGGCGAAAACGGGATTGGAATCGCGGACATCGTGGAAAACAGGCTTGTCGGCATGAAGAGCAGAGGAGTGTACGAAACGCCAGGGGGGACCATTCTTTATAAGGCGCACGCGGTGCTTGAGAGCATAACGCTGGACAAGGAAACCAGCCATCTTAAGATGCAGTTGTCCCACAAATTCGCCGAACTTGTCTACAACGGACAATGGTTCACCCCGGCGCGCGAAGCACTTTCCGCGTTTGTCGACTGCACCCAGCAATACGTGACAGGCGAGGTCAGGCTCAAGCTTTATAAGGGAAATGTAATTCCGGCCGGAGTAACGTCCGAGTACTCGCTATATTCGGAAGAATTCGCAACATTCGGAGAGAGCGAATACAACCAGAAGGACGCGGAGGGCTTTATAAACCTCTTCGGCCTTCCCGTCAGGGTCGGCGCCATTCTCCGCGGCGGCAAAAAATAATTTCTGCAAGGTGCGTAAAATGAAACTTTGGAGCGGCAGATTCACAAAGGATCTGGACTCGTCGGTCAACGACTTTCATTCGTCCATCGGCTTTGATTCCCGGATGTACAAAGAGGATATTGAAGGCTCCGTCGCTCATGCCAGAATGCTGGGAGCCACCGGTATAATATCCGCGGACGATGCCGAAAAAATAATACGCGGTCTGGAAGGGATCCTTGAGGATTTCGAGAAGGGAGCCATAAGCTTTTCGGCCGACAACGAGGATATCCACATGAACGTGGAGAGCATTCTCACAGAGCGCATCGGCGATGCAGGCAAGCGTCTTCACACCGCCAGAAGCCGTAACGACCAGGTAGCTTTGGACCTTCGCATGTATCTGAAGCGAAGAATCACCGAAATCAAAGCCCTGCTCCTTTCGCTGATATCCGAACTGTGTGAAAAGGCTTCCCTCCATCTTTATACCGTAATGCCGGGATACACCCATCTCCAAAGGGCCCAGCCCACCACATTCGCACACTACGTCATGGCGTATGCGGAAATGTTCAGGCGCGACGTCTCAAGACTTAACGACTGCTATAAACGTACGGACGTTATGCCGCTCGGGAGCGGGGCGATGGGCGCCACCACGTACCCCATCGACAGGCGGATGACTGCCGAATTTCTCGGGTTTTCGGAAATCTCACTGAACAGCATCGACGCCGTTTCCGACAGGGATTTTGTAATCGAGCTCGCGTCTTGCCTTGCGGCAATCATGATGCACCTCAGCCGCTTCTCCGAGGAAATCATTCTATGGAGCAGCCATGAGTTCGGGTTTGTAACACTTGACGACGCGTATTCCACGGGTTCCTCAATCATGCCCCAGAAAAAGAACCCCGACGTCTGCGAGCTTATCCGGGGGAAAACCGGCCGCGTTTACGGCAGCCTCATGGGCATACTGACTGTTATGAAGGGGCTTCCACTGGCTTACAACAAGGATATGCAGGAAGACAAGGAATGCATCTTTGACGCGGCGGACACTGTATGCCGGTGCCTGTCAGTATTTACGCCAATGTTTAAAAGCCTCGCCGTGAATGCCGAAAATATGCGTATTGCCGCTTCAAGGGGTTTTATTAATGCTACAGATTGCGCAGACTATCTTACCAAGAGAGGTGTCCCGTTCCGTGACGCATACACCGTCACGGGGAAGATTGTAAGGTATTGCATCGAAAACGGACTTACCTTTGAGGATCTTTCCATTGATCAGTTCAGGCTTTTCTCTCCGGTTTTCGATACCGACGTTTATGAAGAGATAAGCCTTCTCGCCTGCGTTTCCGGCCGCAGGATTCCGGGAGGACCGGCGCCGGAGACCGTCAGGGAACACATAGTCCTGGTTAAGGCATGGATAAAGGAGGAGTCAGTATGATTAAAGCGGGAGTAATCGGAGCCACCGGCTATGCCGGTATCGAGCTTGTCCGTCTTCTTTTGTCGCATCCGGAGGCCGAGGTGTCGGCAGTGAGCTCCGTAAGCTTTGAAGGCAAGCCCATCAGTTCGGTTTATCCTTGCCTTTCGAATATTTTTGGTTCTGTTCTTACGGAGGCCGACACGGTAATTGAGATCTGCGACGTTGTTTTCGCCTCGCTTCCGCACGGGCACAGTCAGGAAATCGCCGCAAAATGCTCGGCCGCCGGCAAGCTGTTTATCGATCTTGGCGCCGATTTCCGGCTTGAAAGCGCCGACGTATACAAGCAGTGGTATGGGTGCGAGTTCACCCATCCGTCTCTTCACGACGAAGCGGTTTACGGACTGTGCGAGCTGAATTACGAGGAAATCCAAAATGCGAAGATAATTGCAAACCCCGGCTGCTACCCCACTTCTATTGCTCTTGGGCTATACCCCGCGTTAATTAATGGAGCAGTTTATACTGACGGTATTATAATTGACGCCAAATCCGGTGTAACGGGAGCAGGGCGAACCCCTACCCAGAGCACCCATTTCCCTGAGCTCAACGAGTCATTCTATGCATATAAGGCGGGCGAGCATCGCCATACGCCCGAAATCGAGCAGACCCTTTCCCAAATGGCGGGGCAGCCCGTCAGAATAACCTTTGTTCCCCACCTTCTGCCGGTAAACCGTGGTATTCTCTCGACGATGTATCTTAAAAAGGGAAAAAAGTCTCTGAGTGAAGTGCATGACCTTTACATTGACTTTTACGCGGATACGGAGTTTGTCAGGGTTCTGCCCCTCGGATCATACGCCGATATAAAGAACGTCAAATACTCGAACTACTGCGATATTTCGCTTCACGAGGACATGCACACCGGCACGCTTATAATCTGTTCCGCAATCGACAACATGGTGAAAGGCGCCGCGGGACAGGCAATCCAAAACATGAACATTGCTCTTGGACTCGGAGAAACGACCGGGCTTAAGTTCATCCCTCCGGCATTCTGACATGCCGGTTTCCAACGGTTTATTATTAGCGACGAAAGGACGAATTGTATGAATGTGATCCAGGGAGGCGTCTCCGCGTCACAGGGATTTACCGCCGCCGGTATCCACGCGGGCCTTCGCAAGAACAAATCCAAGCTTGATCTCGCAATGATCCTCTGCGATGTTGAGTGCGCCGCCGCGGCCGTCTATACAAAGAATGCGGTCAAGGCCGCCCCGATTTTCGTAACGATGGAAAACCTGTCGTCCGGAAAGGCCCGCGCCGTCATCTGCAACAGCGGAAACGCAAACGCCTGCGCCCCGGACGGCGAAGAAAACGCGCGCCGTATGTGCGCCGCCGCGGCAAAAGCGCTTGGTATAAACGAAAACTCGGTAATAGTCGCCTCAACCGGAGTGATCGGGCAGCGGCTGAATATCGAAGCCATCGAGCAGGCGGTTCCCGCCCTTGCGAAGCTTCTGAGCAGAGAAGGCTCTTCCCCGGCGGCGGAAGCCATAATGACAACCGATCTGAGGAAAAAGGAACTGGCGCTTTCTTTCGACGTGGGCGGGAAGAAGGTTGTCCTCGGAGGAATCGCCAAGGGGTCCGGCATGATACATCCCAACATGGGAACGATGCTCTGCTTTATGACGACCGACTGCGCAATATCCACTCCCCTGCTGCAGCTTGCCCTGAGCCGGGCGGTAAAGCGCACGTTCAACAGGGTCAGCATCGACGGCGACACTTCCACAAACGACATGTGCGCCATTCTCGCTTCGGGTCTGGCGGGCAACAAGGTCATAGACGAGGAAAACGAGGATTTTTCCATCTTCTATGAAGCCCTGGAAACGCTCATGCGGCATCTTGCCCGTGAGATCGCACGGGATGGCGAAGGAGCCACGAAACTCCTGACGTGCACTGTCCGCGGAGCCGACAGCGAGGATGCCGCCGAGACCCTTGCCAAAGCGGTTATCGCCTCCTCCCTTGTTAAAACCATGATGTTTGGCTCGGACGCAAACTGGGGCCGGATACTCTGTGCAATGGGCTATTCCGGCGCGGCTTTCGACAAAAACCGCACCGATATTTCCTTCTCATCCAGGGAGGGTTACATAACCGTGGCAAAATGCGGGCTCGGCATCGGCTTCGACGAGGACCTTGCCTACAGGATTCTGAAACAGGACGAAGTCACTATCGACATCTGCATCGGCGACGGGGATTTCGAGGCCACGGCATGGGGCTGCGACCTCAGCTATGAATACGTAAAGATCAACGGCGAGTACCGGACATGACGCAAATCGTTTTTTCCATTACTTAAACTGATTCAGGAGGACTGTGAATATATGCCGTTCGGCAGCTTTGACAGGGCTCATGTGTTGATCGAAGCACTGCCCTACATACAAAAGTATTACAATAAGACAGTTGTTGTTAAGTATGGCGGGAACGCCATGATAAACCCCGACCTCAAGCAGGCCGTCATTTCCGACATAGTCCTTCTCAGCCTTGTCGGAATCCGGGTCGTGGTCGTTCACGGAGGCGGTCCGGAAATAAACCAGATGCTGACAAAGACCGGCAAGTCTTCAACCTTCGTCAACGGTCTCCGGTATACCGACGAGGAGACGATGGATATCGTTCAGATGGTCCTTGCCGGCAAGATCAACAAAGATCTGGTCCTGCTGATAAGCAGGGCGGGCGGAAGCGCACTCGGCCTTTGCGGAATAGACGGCGGAATGCTCAAGGCCAGAAAGCTTGTTGAAAACGGTTTTGATTACGGTCTGGTCGGAGAGATCTGTTCCATCGACCCCAAGCCTATTCACGCCGCTCTTGAGCACGGCTACATTCCCGTAATATCTTCGGTTGCCGAAGGAGTCGACGCGAATACCAGCTACAACATCAACGCCGACACCGCCGCTTCCGAAATAGCCATTGCGATCGGAGCCGAGAAGCTTGTTCTGCTGACCGACGTCAGAGGTCTCCTGCGCAACGCGAAAGACGACTCCTCCCTTATTCCGTCGGTAAAGCTGAACGATATACCCGCGCTTGTCAGCGATGGCGTAATTTCGGGCGGAATGATCCCGAAAATCGATTGCTGCGTGAAAGCGATCAGAAACGGGGTCAAACGCGCCCACATACTCGACGGACGCATTCCCCACTCCATTCTTATAGAAATGCTTTCGGATGAAGGAATCGGAACGATGATCGACTGAAAACATCGTTTCCGGCAACAATAAATTGCTTTTGCGCCGTATTTGTAGTATAATGATTGGCGCACACGTCGGAGGGCACATATGACTTCTGAAACCCTTATTCATAAAGACGGCTTGTACGTGATGCAAACCTATTCCAGGCACCCGGTCGCCGTTAAAAGCGGGACCGGCGCCACCCTGACCGACTTCGAAGGCAGGCAATACATCGATTTCACAAGCGGCATCGGCGTAAACTCGGTGGGCTATTCAAACCCCAAATGGGTGTCCGCCGTTGCCGGGCAGGCGAAAACACTCGCCCATATCTCCAACCTTTTTTATACGGAGCCCGGTACGCTGCTCGCGGAGAAACTCTGCGCCCTGTCCCATATGAACAAGGTTTTCTTTGCGAATTCCGGAGCAGAGTCAAACGAAGGCATGATCAAACTCGCAAGGAAGTATTCTTATGACAGGTACGGCTCCGGCAGATTTACTATTATAACCTTGCGGCAGTCCTTCCACGGAAGGACTATCACGACCCTTTCCGCAACCGGCCAGGACAAGTTCCACAACTATTTCTTCCCGTTTACCGACGGGTTCAGATACGCCCCCCCGAACGACATCGACGCCGTAGAGGCTCTCGACGACGGCTCGGTTTGCGCCGTTATGATAGAGCTCGTCCAGGGAGAAGGCGGCGTCCACCCCCTTGATCCCGATTACGTCAAGGGTTTGGAATCGCTGTGCCGGGAAAGGGACTGGCTGCTTCTTGCCGACGAAGTTCAGACAGGGATCGGACGGACGGGCAAGTTCTTTGCATATGAGCATTACGGCATTCTCCCCGATGCCGTAAGCTTTGCGAAAGGGATCGCGGGAGGCCTGCCTCTTGGGGGATTTCTGGTAAACGAAAAACTGTCTTCCGTGCTGGGTCCCGGCACGCACGCCACCACCTACGGGGCAAATCCCGTTTGCTGCGCGGCCGGCCTCGCCGTTCTGGACATACTCGTCAACGACGGGGTAATGGACACAGTGGAAGAAAAGGGCAGATATATACGCAGCATGATAGAATCTTTCCGGCTGCCCGTCATAAACGGCACCCGCGGCCTCGGCCTGATGATCGGGATTTCCTGTTACGGCGTAGAACCTTCCGCCGCCGCGGCCGCGTTGATAAGCAACGGCCTGCTCGTACTTACCGCCGGCAGCGACGCGATACGCCTGCTCCCTCCGCTCACGATCACCTACGAAGAGATCGACAAAGGGCTGGAGATATTCAACGGTACCATATCCCGGCTTTAATCCATACCGAAACCTCCTGGTATGAATCTTTAGCCGGGTTTGGAATACAGCACGGCAAAACAAAGAAAAGTACATAACGGAGGACTTTCGGATGAAAAAATTACTGGCCTTTGCACTCATATCCGCACTATTCGTCTCTGTCTTTGCGGGTTGTAGCAGCTCAAGAATCGATCTGACGAAGTTCAACTACTCCATACGGGAAGACGCAACCGCTCCCTTAGACGACATCAACATTTCGCCGCAATCCCTCGAATTCCTCGAACACTGCTTTGACGCGCTGGAAACCGCTATCGGGAACACTCCCGCCGAAGTCTATACGTTCAACTTTTCCGCCATCGGGTCGGTAACCGAGGATGAAGCCCGCAACTACCTCATACCCGCGCTCATCGAAAGATATGGCGAAGAAAAGATAATTGAAAGAACAAGGCTCGATTCCATAGGAGTCTGGGCGGTTCCCTCCTCCGCGGGCATGGAAAATGACATAAAGGAATTCTGGGTAAGCACATATACAAATGCCGACGGCAACACCGAAATTGTCATTGACGTGCTCCGCAACAGCTACACCCTTAAGAAATTGCGTTACGAGGTTTTAAGAGACGGCTCGATTGCTGAGAAGCAAAACAATCTTGCCGTCAATTATGACGGAACCGAGCCAAGCGATCCCGCCGAATTGGTCCCCGAGGAAACGAAATCCTCCGGAACCCTCTATTTCGGAGGAAGGCTCAATAAAACCGGCATCTTCGAGTATCCCGTCCTTGACGGTGTCGATTTCGTTTTCAAAATCCAGGGCTCACCCGTTTCCGGTTCCGGACTTCCCGGAGGCTTTGCCGGCGGCTTTGAGGGAAAGGTAACAATAGACGGAATGTCATTTCCGCTCACACTTGACGGCGCGGGTTTCTCCATTCCGATCGGCATGGTGGAGGATCCTTCCGAATACTATATCGCTTTTTCCGATGTCGGCATAACTAATCCGCAGGACCCAGGCACGTATAAAAACGTTTACTTTATTAAAAAAGACCTTTCCTCGGTGCGGGGCTTATACTTCTTCGGCAAAAACACTACCTTCTCGGACTGGTTTGAAGCGGCAAGAATAACCTCTGAAAAATTCAGACAAAAAGCGAAGGACAACAACGAAAAGCTCACAAGGCTATATACGAAAGTCATCGTCAACACTTATGGCGACCGTAAGGAATATAACAATACTCTGGCCGTTCTGTTTAACATGTTTATCGGCGTCGAGAAAAATTACCTAAAAAAGAACCTGAAGCCCGGCATCTCTTCCATCTCAAGGGATATACGCGATTATGCCGAAGCGATTAAAGACTCTTCCGTCGCAAGGAAAGGCGAGAACAACATATACTTTTTCCCCAACGGACGGAGCATGGTTGTGCGCCTCTTCGAGTATGACGGAACCACCGCCGTCGCCGCCATCGACTTCTCATCCAAGCAGGACGACGGGTACGGAGCCCTTTACAAAGCCGAATATATAGACGGCGATTGGTCGCTGACAACCATCGTGAACACCCGGATCAAATAAGTACATAATGAAATTTTTGCAAGGGAGGCTGACCGTGAAAAAGGATCTGCTGAAGCTTCTTGACCTTTCCCCGGACGAAATATCCGAAATTCTGAACCTCGCGGATAAGATGAAGTATAACCTTAGGCACGGCTTAAAGCACAACTACCTTGAAGGCAAAACCCTGGCTATGATTTTCACAAAGGCTTCCACACGAACCCGTGTCTCATTCGAAACCGGCATGTACCAGCTTGGCGGCCATGTTGTGGTCCTGAGCGCAGAAGGCTCCCAGCTCGGGCGCGGCGAACCGATAAAGGATACGGCGCGCGTCCTTAGCCGCTACTGCGACGGAATCATGATCCGGACATATGCCCAATCCGATGTGGAGGAATTGGCTAAGTTCGCAACCGTCCCGGTGATCAACGGGCTTACCGACTTTGAACATCCCTGTCAGGTCCTTGCCGATCTGATGACCATGCGGGAAAGGCTCTCCTCGCTGAAGGGGGCAAAGGTCTGTTGGATCGGCGACGGCAACAACATGGCAAACTCAATGATCGCCGGCGCCCTTAAATGCGGCATGCGCGTTTCATGCGCCTGCCCCGCCGGTTTTGAGCCTTCCCCCGAAGTATTGGAGTTCGCCTCCTCCTTCGGCGACAGGTTCATTCTTACGACAAATATATCCGAAGCCGCAAAAGACGCCGACGTGCTTGCCACCGACGTATGGTGCAGCATGGGACAGGAGGCCGAGACCGAAAGGCGCATTAAAGCCTTTAAAGGTTTCCAGATCAATGACGAAACCTTGAGCTATGCAAAGCCGAACGCCATTGTCCTGCACTGTCTCCCGGCCCACCGCGGAGAAGAAATAACCGATGAAGTTTTTGAACGCCATGCCTCGGAAATTTTCGATGAGGCGGAAAACAGACTTCACGTTCAGAAGGCGGTTATGACTCTTTTGATGGCGGATTCTTTTGATCTGGATATATAGATTGGATATGTGAATTAAATATTTGTACAATGATCTAAATATCAGCGATTCTTTAATACTGGCAGAAGAGTCTGATGAAACTAACAAACAACGCACAGTATAATGCGATACGTATTATACTGTGCGTTTACCTTTTTTAATTCTTATCACTTTGAATTGATTTCTTTCAGCGGGTAATTATATAAATGCACGGCCGCATTCATAAGCGGCAAAATCGTAATATCTACTCGGAGGAAAAATTATGAATAATAAAGCGGATATTGATGTGCTTAATACCGTTTATCAATCGGCATCCATGGGAGCCCTCGGTATAGAAGGTCTGATAGAGCGCACGGATGATTATAATCTCAAGGACGCTCTGACTGACCAGCTGCAAGAGTATCATAAATTCGAAAAAGAGGCGGAAAACCGCATTCGCAGCTTGAATCAAGACCCGGAAAATCCGGGCGTAATGAAAAAGGCAATGAGCCGCATGGGTATCCGGATGAACACCGCCATAGACAAAACCTCCAGCCATCTTGCGGAAATGGTAATCGAGGGCAGCACAATGGGCATTACCGATCTCCAGAGCGTTCTCAACAGCAACCAAAACGCTTCCGCAGAAGCAAAAGGGCTTTGTTCCGCTCTGATACAGCGAGAACAGCAGAATATAGACCGGATGAAGAGTTTCCTGGGGCACAAAAGTTAGCACGGCAGACTGTATGAAAGCCCATCCCTCACTTTCCTACGCAGAAGTTTGCGAAAATACGGTCTATAACGTCTTCCGGAGTGTTCTTGCCAAGAATGCCTCCTATCCTTTCAAGCCCCTGTTCGACATCGTACAGCACCATGTCCGGTGTATAACCGCCGGATAGAGCCGAAACCGCATTCCTGAGCATCTCTGCCGCGGTGCGGCATGCTCCCTCCTGCCTGGCATTTGTTATCAGTGTCCCGTCAGGCTTCAGGTCCCCCGCGGCAAAAAGCTTCAGGACGGCATCCTCCAGTTTCTCAAATCCCCGGCCCGTCTTCGCCGATACTTCCAACGCAAATGCGAATTTTCCGCTCCATTCCCGCAGGGGGCCGTCACTCAGCAAACCGCCGGATGCCTTACCGGCGATATCGATTTTGTTCACGAGGAGAATGGACCTCTTCCCAGCAGCGGTTTCAAGGACTCTTATGTCATCTTCAGCCAGCGGTTGGGAACCGTCGACCACTGCGAATATCAGCGATGACGACTTCGCCGTTTCAAGAGCCTTTTCCACGCCGATGTTTTCAACGTAATCGTCCGTCTGTCTTATCCCCGCGGTATCGTGCAGTCTGAGCGTGACTCCTCCTATCTTCGCATAGGCTTCCACGATATCGCGGGTTGTTCCCGCGATCGGGGCCACTATTGCGCGGTCATATCCCACAAGCGCGTTCATCAGGGAGGATTTCCCGACGTTCGGTTTTCCGATGATCGCACAGTCTAGCCCCTCCCTGAGGACCTTGCCCCTTTTATATCCGTCGGCAAGACGCTCCAGCCGCGAGGCGGATTCTTCGAGTGTTTGTGCCGCGGCACTTATTTCGAAATCTTCTATGTCCTCGTCGGGATAATCAACGATTGCCTGAAAATGCGCCAGCACATCAAGCAGCCGGTCATATATCGCGCCGAGCTCGCGGCTCAGGGCCCCGCCTACCTGTGCGGCTGCATTAATTGCCGCTTCCTCCGTTTCCGACTCGATCAGGTCGCCCACAGCCTCGGCCTGACTCAGGTCCATTTTCCCGTTGACAAAAGCCCTCTTTGTAAACTCCCCCGCCGCAGCCGGCCTTGCTCCGCTCGAATAGAGCGCCGAAAGGGCGGCGTTTATCACGGCAAGGGACCCGTGGCAATGAAACTCCACAATATCCTCGCCGGTATAGCTGTGGGGCGCCTTAAACCATACGGCCAGTATATTATCCAGCACATGACCTTCAAGGTTCACAAGCAATCCATATGTCATTTTTCTCGGCTTCAGACCGCCCTTTTCAAGCGGACGGAAGACAAGCCCAGCTATTTCCAATGCTTTTTTGCCGGATATTCGGATTACCGCCACCCCGCTCTTCATGGGCGCGGTTGAAAGTGCTGCAATTGTGTCCGCCATGGTTCCGCTCCTTGCGTTAATTATTCTCTGCCGATTAACCTGAAATCCCCGGGAAGAGTCTGCTCCTCCCGAGGATAAATGTTTGTCGTCGCAAATCTGTTTATTCGATAAAGTCCGCTTTACCTTATATATTCGATTCCTCCGAGATACTTGCGCAGCACCTCGGGCACCTTTACGGAACCGTCCGCCTGTTGGTTCTGTTCCACGATCGCCGGAAGTATGCGGGAGGTCGCAAGGCCCGACGCGTTCAATGTGTGGACAAATTCTATTTTGCCCGTATCGGCCCTTTTAAATCTTATGGATCCGCGGCGTGCCTGATAATCCCGGGCGTTGGACGCCGACGAAACCTCCTTGAAGCCTCCCATCGAAGGAATATAGATCTCTATGTCATATGTCCTTGCCATTGAGGCGGAGCAGTCTCCCGCCGCGAGCTTTACTGTGCGGAAGCACAGTCCGAGCCCTTCCACCAGAACTTCGGCCTTCCTTACCAGCTCGTCAAAAGCCGCGTCCGACCCCTCGGGAGTCGTATATTGAACCATTTCCACCTTGTTGAACTGATGGCCGCGTATCATGCCTCTTTCCTCCGCCCGGTAGCTTCCCGCTTCGCGTCTGTAGCACGGAGTGTAGGCGATGTATTTTTTAGGAAGCTCGGCCTCGGTCAGAATCTCGTCGCGGTGCAGGCTGACAAGAGCAGTCTCGGCTGTGGGCAGCATAAAGCGTTTGCGCCCGCTTTCGTCGGCTTCGAGCCAGAACACGTCTCCCTCGAACTTCGGGAACTGACCCGCCGTAAGTCCCGACTCATAGTTCAGCATATGCGGGACGAAAAGCAGTTCGTATCCGTCGGCCAGATGGGTGTCGATGAAATAGTTCAGCAAAGCCCATTCAAGCCTTGCACCCATTCCCCTGTAAACCCAGAAGCCGCTTCCGGAGAGTTTTACTCCCCTCGGATAATCTATAAGCCCGAGATTTGTGCAGAGATCCACGTGATTTTTAAACTCAAAATCAAACAATGGTTTATTCCCGTACTCTCTGATGACGACGTTGTTTTCCTTGCCGCCGGGGACCACGTCCGGATCCGGAAGATTGGGCAGTCCGAGCATTATATCGCGAAGCTCCGCTTCAGTGTCGCGGATCTGTTGGTCGTTCTCCTTAATTGTTTCGGATATATTCTTCATGCGGGCCATTATTTCGCCGGTGTCCAGGTTCTCCTTCTTCATACGCGGAATTTCCTTGGACACTTTGTTCTGCTCCGCTTTAAGCGCTTCGGTGCTTTGTATAAGGGATCGGCGCTTTGTGTCAAGCTCAAGAATACGGTATATCTCGCTTTTCGCGTCCTTTCCTTTCGCGGCCAGGCGCCTGACCACTTCGTCCGGGTTGTCCTTTATGAGTTTCAGATCCAGCATTACAGTTCATCTCCAAATAATAAATCTTTCAACTCCGCATGGAGTATTTGCCTTTTCAGTTTCCGGTTTCATTGAGAATGTTTTTTGCTTTCCATTGCTCGATTTTCTCGGAATCCATATATCCCTTTTTGTCAAGCCATTCGCGAATTTCAAAATATCTGGATATGAGCTTCGAAATCATCTCGCCGGTATCCGCTCCCGAAAAAAGCTCGTCTATATAATTCCCGTTCCCGGCTTCCAACTCCGAGATTTCATAAGCGGAGTATGAATATTTTTTGCCGGAGTACAGTTCGGATATCCACATCATTTTTTCGATTGCGGACTGGCGGTCTTCCAGCACTTTTTTCTCCGATTCGGTCAACTTGAGATTATCCTTTGTCTCAATATACAACGCCTCAAGTTCTGTGACCTTCCGCTCCAGGTCTGCAATACGCTCTTGCAGACCGATGTTTTCATTTGTCAGATTCTCCACCTGTTCTGAAAGACTTACGTTTTCGTCCTGCAGGTTTTGAATGTTTTGCATCGCGCTTATTGAAAACGTTTCCTTCTCCTTTTTAAGATCGGCTATTTCAGTCTGATTTGCCCTTATCTCATTGAAATATGAGAATAAAACAAGAACAAAGGCGACAGCCAGCAGCGTTAATGCGTATATGATCAGAAAACTTTTCTTTCCTTTTATCTGTTTTGGTTTTTCCTTTTCCTCATTGCTTTCTTCCCTAAACAGCGCATCTTCCTTCAATTTCTTATCGGCACCTCCCAAGCTGCTTCCAATATATATTTACGTCCTGAATCTCAGGCCGGAAAGAAAACCGGCAAGATTGTTCAAGTCATCGTTGCCATAGTATTCAATTTCTATACGGCCTTTTCTCTTGCCGTTAACAATTCTGACCTTTCTGCCCAGCCTGTCTCCAAGCTCTTTCTGGAGAACCTCAAGATAGTTTACAGATATGGTCTTCGAGGAATCCTTATTATCTTCCTCGTCTTTTTTCTTTTCTTCAATAATCTTTTTTACAAGCAGCTCGACCTGACGGACGGAAAGCCCCTGCTCGACTATTCTTTTGGCAACGGCGTTCTGGTCGGCGGCCGAAGGCAGCGAAAGCAACGCCCTTGCATGCCCTGTTGATATATCCCCTTTGCCGAGCATGTCGAGCACCTGCCCGTCAAGGGAAAGCAGCCGCAGGGCATTCGCGACAACCGGCCTTGATTTTCCTACCCTTTCAGCAACCTCTTCCTGAGTAAGACCATATACAGAAACAAGCTTGCGATAACCCTCGGCCTCTTCGACGGGGTTCAGGTCCTCGCGCTGCAGATTCTCGATCATCGCAAGCTCCATTGAATGCAAATCGTCGGCTTCGAGAATTATAGCGGGTATCTCCCTGAGGCCCGCCATTCTGGCCGCCCGCCACCTTCTCTCGCCCGCTATAATCTGATATCTTCCGTTATCCATCTTCCGGACGGACACAGGTTGGATAAGACCGTGTTTCGCTATGCTCTCCGACAGCTGCGCCAAACGTTCTTCATCGAAATCGGTTCTGGGCTGTGACGTGTTTGGTTCGATATCTATAATGCGCAGCATCCTGACGGCTTTATCATTTTCCTTTTCGGGCGCGGCAAAACCGGAATCTTCTATTTCCACCGCTTCGAGAGCCTCCTCCCCCAGGAGACTGCCCAACCCTTTGCCGAGGCCCTTTGGCGATTTAGCTCTCATTTTCTACCTCCTGCTTCGATTATTTCTTCTGCAAGCTTCAGATAGCTGTCCGCGCCCCTCGACGCCGGATCGTAGGCAAGCACAGGCCTTCCGTGGCTCGGCGCTTCGCTGAGACGAACGTTCCGCGGTATTACCGCGGAGTAAATTTTACCGGGAAAATGACGCTTTACTTCATCCGCAACCTGAATGGACAGGTTCGTTCTCGAGTCGAACATCGTAAGCAAGATACCGTCGATCTCAAGGTCCCTGTTGAGACCCTTCTTTACGACGCGAATCGTGTATATGAGGTCGCTTAGTCCCTCCAGAGCATAATATTCGCATTGCACCGGAATCAAAACGGCATCCGAAGCACAAAGCGCATTAATTGTCAGGAGACCTAGCGAGGGCGGACAGTCAATTAATATATAGTCGTATTCATCCTTAAGCTTTTGTATCGCATTCTTCAGCCTGTATTCCCTGCCTTCCAGCGAAACAAGCTCGATCTCCGCTCCGGAAAGCGATTTGTTTGCCGGAATAACATCTCCGTATGGAGTATGTACAATGGCGTCTTGTGTGTTTGCAGCGCCGAGGATCAATTCATAGGACGTGTTTTGCGTTTTTTTATCGACCCCAAACCCCGAAGTGGAGTTTCCCTGAGGGTCGATATCGCAGAGCAGAACTTTCTTCCCCTTTTCATTTAGCGCGGCTGCAAGATTGACACATGTCGTGGTTTTTCCGACGCCGCCTTTTTGGTTCGCAATGGCGAGAATACGCCCCATCCCACGGCACCTCTCATTTCTTTTGTTTTTTGCTATTATACTGCAACCAAAAAAACATTTCAACCTATAAATTTCAAACGATGTTTCACGTGAAACATTTCTGGTTTATATGACTTAGTTCTTACTCTTCCGGCGATTCAACGGCAGCTTTCAGCAGATAGTTTATACTGGTTTATATTTTTAATCTGTTTGCCGCACGTCTGTCAATGTTTCACGTGAAACAATAAAAAAGCTCCTCATTACCATACGATATGATCCTCATAAGCAGATACGGAGAATCGTCTGCATTAGGAGGATCATATCGCTCTGGTTGAGGAACATACTCGTTTATACTTCTTTTAGCTTGCTCGCTTTGGTATCCTTATGGTCAATGTAATAGTTTCGTCATCCTCTTCCTTCCCGTAGTCCGCTTTCAGGCCGGAGTCCCTCATTATACTGATCGCGTGTTTTATTGTGTTCTCAAAGATTCTGAAATCTTTTATTATGTATGCGAATGACCTGTTTACTTTACGCGCCGCTTTCGATCCAGGGCTGTTCAGTATCTTTTCCACCAGTTCCTCCGTCTGCGCGACGTTAAGTGAATTCTTTGAGATCTCTTCTATTGCGTCCAGCCTGTCATTCACATTCTCCAGCCTGAGAAGCGCGCGGGCATGTCTTTCGGTTAGATTATACTGTCTTAGCTTTTCCAGAACCTCGGGAGGATGCTTTAATATGCGTAATTTATTCGCCACTGCGGACTGCGACTTTCCGATTTTTCTCGCCGCATCCTCCTGCGACAGTCCGAAGGAAAGTATAAGGCGCGCTATTCCCTCCGCTTCTTCTATAAAATCCAGGTCCTGTCTCTGTAGATTTTCTATCAGTGCCAAAATCGACGACTGTTCTTTATCGACCCCGAGAAGTATGCAGGGTACTTCGTCAAGCCCTGCCATTTTTGCGGCCCGCAGTCTCCGTTCGCCGGCTATCAACTCGTAGTAATGTCCTTTTTTCCGCACGCTTAAGGGCTGGAGAACTCCAAACTTCATAATGCTTTCGGACAGTTCGCGCAGACCTTCCTGATCGAAAATCTTGCGCGGCTGCGTCGGATTCGGTTTGATATTGTCCACCGCTATGTAAATTATTCTATTATTTTCATATAACCCGTTTCTTTTACTAATTTGCATAGACGCCTCCTTTGCAGCTCCGGCCCTACGTCAATTATACCGAATTATTACATTCAGTAAAGAAAAATATATCGCGTTTTCCGAGTCATTCCTTCATATTTCGGCACAGTAAAAAGCTTTGCGGCACGTTTTATGTCGCAAAGCTTATATTCCGGTCTGTATTTATTTCATCCATTACAGTGGCTTCTGCTTGATTTTTGAAAATCTGCGCGGATAGCCATTCGGTGTCGAATGGAGCTTTTTTACCCTTAAAATAATTAACTCCATATCTTTTCCCGGCAACTTGTAATGAAAATCCTCCGAAAAGCAGCCGCCCAATATTCTGACTGCAGTGGCGGCTTCGGCCGCCTCTTCCGCCGCCTGACGGGACTTCATTGCGTAAAATTCCCCTCCGACAGCGGTAAAAGGCAGGCATATCTCCGTTAGAATATTCATTCGCGCAACCGCCCTGCTGAACACATAATCATATTTATCCCTGTGCTCATCATGGCAGGCGGCCTCTTCAGCCCGTGCGTTAATTATCTCAAGCCCGTCAAGACCGAGCTTTTCCTTCACTTCGCTTAAAAAATCCAGCCGCTTTCCCATGGAATCAAGAAGAGTCACGTTCAGATCAGGCCTCATAATTTTAACGGGAACTCCGGGAAATCCTGCCCCCGTTCCCACGTCTATGGCGCTCGCTCCGTTTTTCATGTTCATATGAAGCAATGCGAGCGAATCCATAAAGTGACGCACGGCTATTTCTTCGGGGTCGGTGTCGGCGACAAGGTTTAAGTGTCTGCCGAAATCTTCGAGAAGTTTTGCATAAAGCTCAAAACGGTCGAGAGCCTCGTTGTCGGGATGGATATCCCATGCGGAAAGAAGCGTCGCAAGCTTCTCCTTCATGTTTCTCCGCTCCTTTTCGGCCCGTATCGGTCAAGCCAGAATATCAGCGCGGCGATGTCGGTGGGATTTACCCCGGAAATTCTGGAAGCCTGTCCTATCGAAGAAGGCCGTATCTTCTCCAGTTTTTGTCTGGCTTCTGTTCTTATCCCTGTTATCTCGGAGTATGCGATATCCTCCGGAATCTTCCTGCTCTCCTGTCTGCAGTATTCGTTCGCCTGCGACTGCTGCCGCTTTATATATCCTTCGTACTTAATCCCAATATCTATCTGCTCAATCACGTCCCTGCTCAGGGAGGGGCGGTCCGGATCGAAACGGGCCGTCATGTCGTATGTTATCTGAGGCCTTTTAAGGAGCTCAAACAGGCGTATACCGGTCCCTATTGCTGAAGTTCCCGCTACTTCAAGCATCGCGTTAAGCTCATCGCCCGGCTTGACTGTTACCTTCTTCAGCCTTTCTATTTCGTCTTTTACTGCCTTATATTTTTCTCTTACCTTATCGAGTCTGTCCTTTGAAACAAGTCCTATTTGATATCCGATTTCGGTCAGACGAGCGTCGGCGTTGTCCTGCCTGAGGATGAGCCTGTACTCCGACCTTGAAGTCATCATCCGATAAGGCTCGTTTGTTCCTTTTGTTACAAGGTCGTCGATTAATGTTCCGATGTAAGCCTGGGATCGGCTAAGTATCAAAGGTTCCTTCCCCTGTATCTTCAGCGCCGCGTTTATTCCTGCCATCAGCCCGAGAGCGGCCGCCTCCTCGTACCCCGAAGTCCCGCAAAACTGGCCGGCGCCGTACAAACCGGAGATCTTTTTCAGCTCAAGCGTGGGCTTCAGTTCAAGAGGGTCCACGCAGTCATATTCTATGGCATATGCGGGCCGCATAAACTCCGCTCTCTCAAGTCCCTTTATCGACCTGACAATTTTAAGCTGAATTTCCTCCGGCATAGACGACGACAGCCCCTGAAGATACATTTCTCCAGTGCCGAGGCCCATGGGCTCGACGAAGACCTGGTGCCGTTCCTTGTCTGCGAACTTCACCACCTTGTCCTCGATGGACGGACAATAACGCGGTCCTATGCCTTTTATTTCACCCGAATAAAGCGGGGACAGGTGGAGATTCTCTCTTATTATCCGGTGAGTTTCCTCGTTTGTATATGTCAGGTAGCATGCAACCTTGCTGTCTGGCAGCTTGTCCGTCGAAAATGAAAATGGTGAGAGGTCGGTCTCACCGTACTGCGGCACCATTTTGTCAAAATCGACCGACCTCGCATTTACTCTCGGCGGTGTGCCGGTTTTGAAGCGCCTCAGCTCAATGCCAAGGCGCAGGAGAGCATGCGTCAGCTTATTTGCGGGGAACATGCCGTCGGGCCCTCCGGAAGCGGAATAGTCGCCGATAATAATCCTGCCTCCGAGGTAGGTTCCGCTTGCGATAATCACAGCCTTAACCCTGTGTTCCGCGCCCGTTGCGGTGACGACGGCCTCCACAGCCCCGTCTTTTACTTTTATATCCACAATCTCGGCTTGCCTGATATCGAGATTCGGCTGGTTTTCAAGGACTCTTTTCATCCTCGCCTGGTAAGCCCGTCTGTCGGCCTGGGCTCTCGGAGACTGTACTGCTGGCCCCTTTCCCCTGTTAAGGAGACGGAATTGAATGCACGTTTCATCGGCCGCCTTTGCCATTTCTCCTCCGAGCGCGTCTACCTCCCTTACCAGACAGCCCTTTGCCGTTCCTCCTATCGAGGGATTGCACGGCATGTTGCCGACCGAGTCGAGATTTATAGTGAAGCAAACCACGCTTGCCCCCATCCGCGAGGCCGCGAGTGCGGCTTCTATGCCCGCATGGCCGGCTCCTATAACGCATATGTCATATTCTTTTGCCTTATATACCATCGATATACTTTCCTTTAATTTTGCCAGAGAATTATATAACGCGAATTTATCTGAGATTTACTCGATAATCATGTCGTCATCGGCAATTTCGCCTTCGGCCTCGTCCTCCGAGAGCTTCTTCAGCTGCGGTTTTCCGGCCCGCAGAACGGTGACGTTGTCCGCGTCATAGATTTTCGCTATTGTTTCATTCTCGTCGCTCAGCAGCACCTTCAGCTTTCTGCGCAGGAGGTTTACCTCTATTACCGTTCCCTCTCCGTCCGGGGTAAGTACCAAAGAGCCGGCCCGCGGCGTAATCTTAAGCAAATGGGAGTATGCCTCCTGTTCATACTTAAGGCAGCACATCAGCCTTCCGCATGTGCCGGATATCTTTGCCGGGCTCAGTGACAGGCTTTGCTCCTTTGCCATTTTTATCGAGACGGGATGAAACTCGTTGAGATATGTCGAACAGCAAAACGGCCTTCCGCAGATACCGAGACCCCCCAGCATTTTTGCCTCGTCGCGCACACCGATTTGCCTCAGCTCTATCCGAACCCTGAAAATACTCGCCAGGTCCTTTACTAGCTCCCTGAAATCGACTCTTCCGTCGGCGGTAAAATAAAAAATAATCTTCGAACCGTCAAACGTGTATTCGACGTCCACCACCTTCATTTCAAGGCTGTGTTCGTTGGCTTTTTCCTGGCATATTTCAAGCGCCTTTTTTTCCTTTTCCGCGTTTATTTCAGCCGTTTTAAGATCTTCTTCGGTGGCGACGCGTATTATTTTCCTGAGAGGCTGGACAATCTTTTCGTCCTCGACGAAAATGTTTCCGGTGGAGCATTCGCCAAGCTCGATTCCGCGGCTTGTCTCCACTATAACCTTTGTCTCCGGAACGAGTTTCATATCCTCCGGCGCAAAATAATACACTTTTCCCTCTTTTTTAAACTTGACTCCTACAACTTCCGTCATTTATATAAACCCTCCGATAATAGACTGACAAGTGCGCCCGATATATGTCCCGCGCCGACATACGAATCGCAATATAGCGACAATTTGTCACATTCCGCGCTCAGACTCATCAATTTTTTTATGCTCACTCGCTCCGAAAGAAGCCTCTCCTCTTCCGAAGTGCAATTCTCCTTCTTTTTATACTTCGCCGCGGCGGCTCCCGCAAGCAGCCTTTTCAACTCCAGGAGCTCCCCGGATATTTGCTCCCTTTTCATTCCTTCCAACGCAAGCGCCAGTGTGACTATATCTCTTTTGTCACCCGACAGAACGGCACTAATTAATCCTGAGGCAATACGACCTTCATCCTCAGCGTTAATCAGTTCAAGCGCCCTTCCCAAACTGCCTTCCGACTTCCTTGCGGCTCTTAAGGCAACCTCATCCGAAATGCCGGAAAGTCTCCTTTTGATTTCGTCAATTATCTGTTCATCCTTGAGCGGCTCCATTCTGAAATGCACGCAGCGCGAACTAATTGTAGGCAGCAGCTCCTTATCATTCTCAGTAATCATAATGATCAGGACGTCCGACGGCGGCTCTTCCAGTATTTTAAGCAGGGCGTTCTGGGCGCTGTCGTTCATCCTGTCGGCTTCCTCGATGATCGCGACTTTTCGCGGCGCTTCGTTTGCACGCGTATATAAGGATGCGCGCAGAGACCTCACCTGAAGGACGGAAATCTCCTCGCGCTCTCTCCTTACCCGCTCAATGTCGGGATGTATGTCCTTTTCCGCTTTCAGACACCCTTCGCATTCACCGCACGGAGGATTGCTCCCGAGACAAACGGCGACGGAAGACAAAAAACGCGCAAGCGTCCTTTTGCCGGTACCCCGAGCTCCGGAAATTATACAGGCATGCGGCAGCCTGCCCGCCTGCAGCATACTCTCGATTTGCGATAAAAGCCCTTTATTTCCTAATATCTTCAAGCCTTCTCAAACCTATCCACGTTCAAAACAAAAATCGTAGCTCCGCCGACGCTGACTTCCATCGGCATTGACGGGAAAAATCCGAGCCCCGGCTCGGAAACAGGCGGAATCACCTGTTTGCGGCTGTGGGATGTTTCCTTTATAAGGCTGATGGCCTCGTCCGCCTTGTCGTCGTCCACGCCTACGAGTATGGTTGTGTTGCCTGCCATTAGAAAACCGCCGGTGGTTGCAAGTTTTGTGACGGAAAAGCCTTCGTGCGTTAGCCTGTGAATAACGTCATGTGCATCGTCATGACTGACTATTGCCAGAACCAGCTTCATGTTTTTCCTCCTTTTCCCAAAGAATGTTCTGTATGCGAGTCTAATATATAAATATAATCTGCAGTTTAATTATAATACGGAACAACGCAAAAATCGATATGCTTTTAAGCATTTCTCTTCTATTGCTCTTTATATTATCGAAAAGCGCTTTTATTACCATGTCCAACACGCATATCAGCGCAGACATCAGCTTAGATTTATTCCCTTTTGTATACTTTTTGAATATTATACATAATGTAATTTTTTAGCTAAGTCTGACTCTCTCTATCGCCCGGCATTTTCCGGTGTTTTCGTCAACGTCAAACAGGGCTCCCTGAATCTCGCAAATTCCCGCCGCCGCCTTGTATCGGACCTGCGGAACCCCCAAAAGACGATCTATTGAAATTTCAGGATCCATACCAAGTACGGACAGAGAGGGCCCGGTCATTCCTATGTCTGAAATAAATCCGCTTCCCTGCGGCAATATGCGCTCGTCAGCCGTTTGCACATGGGTATGCGTTCCGTATACAACGGATACCCTCCCGTCAAGATACCATGCCAGGGCGGCCTTCTCGCTTGTGGCTTCCCCATGGATTTCAACAATGGTGACGCGGGTGTTCATTTCCTTCAACACCCTGTCCGCCGCGAAAAAGGGATTTTCCAGATTATGATCCATAAAAACCCGCCCCATAAGGCACAGGACGCCTACTTCTGAACCTGTCCGGGTTTCATAAACACCGCAGCCTTTTCCCGGGTTTAAATACGTCATATTCTGCGGGCGCAGTATATACCTGTCGCTTTCGACATAATCCAGCATTTCCTTTTTTGAAAAGGCGTGGTTCCCCAGTGTTATAACATCGGCGCCTGCGCCGTAAATTCTGCGGGCGTGCTCCGGAAGCATCCCCATACCTGCCGCGTTTTCACCGTTAACTATGGTGAAATCGACGCCTTTCAGCCTTTTAAAGGGCGTAAGCGTCTTCTCCAGGATTTTGATTCCGCCCTCGGCGACGATGTCGCCTACCGCAAAGATAAGCATGCTTTCCCCTTTCTCCGCTCTGTCTTTCGTTCAATTAAAGCGTGCGCCGGTTGGTTCGCACCTTCTTTACCTTTGGTCTTTTTAACTTATTATAATAAGAAGTTTTCTTTTATTCAACCGAAATATGGCGTCTTCTTTATTTTTGCTTTAAAAATGAAATAAAAAAATAGGATTACCCGCATTTTTAACCCAGATTCTTCATTTTTTTCTTGCTTTTTGTCGTAAACGGTTTAATATTAGATATAGTGAAAATTATTTATTTCTCCTTTTGGGTTTCCCAGACAGAGTGATTTTTACGGGGTGTTGTCAGTGCTTAAGAAAAAAATACTTATTATCGATGACAGTGCATTCATTACCGAATATATATCAAAAGTCCTTACTCAAGCCGGCTATCAGGTTTTTTCCGCGGCCGAAGGAGCGGAGGGACTCAGAAAAGTTAAGGAATATGAACCGGATCTTATTCTGCTCGACGTGATACTTCCCGATATGGAGGGTTTCGAAGTCTGCCGAATCCTCAGGGACGACCAGTCAAACAACCTCCGTCCCATCATCATTCTCACAACACAGCAGGACGAGGACGACAAACTCAGGGGACTTGAGCTCGGGGCCGACGATTATATAACAAAACCTTTCAACGACCGGGAGCTTTTAAGCCGCGTGAACAATACTCTGAGGCGCATTGACAGGAACCGTTACGCAAATCCGCTCACCGGACTTGAAGGGAATCTCAGAATAGAAAGTGAAATCTCCAAAAGACTTGCAGAAAACGTAAAGTTTTCCGTCCTCTATGCCGACCTGGACAATTTCAAGGCTTTCAACGACGTCTATGGCTTCGCAAAGGGAGACATGGCGATTAAGCTTACAGCCGACATTATCACCGACCAGGTCTCAAAGCACGGGACTCCGAGCGATTTCGTCGGCCATATCGGCGGCGACGATTTTGTCGCCATCTCAAAGCCCGATCTGATCGACGACATATGCAAGGGAATTATAAATGATTTCGATGTCAGAATAAGGGAGCTTTACAGCGAGGAGCACCTGAAAGCAGGCTACATAGTATCGACCGACAGACAGGGAATCAAAGTCCGTTTCCCGATTATGACGATATCAATCGCCGTCGTATCCAACGAATACCGATGCTTTGAATCGCACATCCGGCTCGCCGAAATCGCGGCGGAACTGAAGAGAAAGGCTAAAACGATTCCCGGCAGCGTGTACTTGAAAGACAGGCGTAAAAGTTAAAAACGAATACTGTAAGTATAATACCTTTTAAAAAACACTAAATGTAACTGCCCTTGCTCGTTTAGTGGAGCAAAGGCAGTTTTTTAGTGCTTAATTCGTAATGCGTTTTTCTTGTTTCTATTAATCAATTGGATTTTTTTCTGCGGGACCCGACGACTGTTCATCCGGATCTTCTCGTTCAAGACGTGCGGCCGATATGACCCTGGACCCTTCGGGAACCCGCATTACGCGTACTCCCTGAGTGGCGCGCGAGTATATATTTATATCCTTCGCCGCCATTCGGATTAAAGTTCCGTCGTCCGATATGATTATGACGTCGTCGGAATCGTCGACAACCTTGACGGCGGCCACAGGCCCTGTCTTTTCGGTTATCCGGTAGTTTACAAGTCCTTTGCCTCCCCGGCGCTGAGGCTGCCTGTCGTCATCGCCTCCGCGCAGGTACTCTTCAATGTATGTCCGCTTGCCGTAGCCATTCTCCGTGATAGTAAGGAGAGTTCCGCCCTTTCGTGCTCTTGCCGCGCCTATGACATAGTCGCCCTCGTCGAGCTTTATGCCGCGGACGCCTCCGGCGTTTCTTCCCATGGGACGGATGTCGTTTTCGTCGAAGCATATAGCCATGCCGTTCCTTGTGGCTATTATAATCGACTGGTTCCCGTCCGTCTTCCTGACGGAAATCAACTCGTCGCCCTCTTCGATCGTAAGGGCGCGGATTCCGCCCTTGCGCACCGTATCGAGCGCCGAGAGCTGAATCCTTTTTACCGTTCCTTTGCGGGTTACCATAACAAGATATTCGTTATCGGTAAATTCGCGAACGGGTATCATTGCCGTCACTTTTTCGTCCGGTTCGAGGGGCAGCAGATTTACTATATTCATTCCCTTTGCCGTCCTTCCGGCTTCGGGAACCATATAACCCTTCTTGTTATAGAGCCTGCCCTGATTTGTAAAGAAGAGTATGCGGTCGTGAGTTGAAGCTATAAACAGAGTCTCCGCAAAGTCTTCCTCACGGGTTGTCATTGCGGATATGCCCCGGCCTCCCCTTCGCTGGGCACGGTATGTGTCGGTGCTTTGGCGTTTGATATATCCCAGATGTGTAAGAGTATATACGCAATCGGCCTCGTCGATAAGATCTTCTATGTCCAGCTCGTCGTCGACCTGCTCGATTTCCGTTCGCCTTCCGTCGCCATATTTCGCGCTTATGGCAAGCAGCTCTTCCTTTAAAATCAGAATTACGCGATGTTCTTTCGCCAGAATGTCTTTATAGTCGGCAATTTTGATTTTCAGTTCGTTTAGCTCGTTCTCGATTTTTTCGATTTCGAGTCCCTGCAATCTGCCGAGTCGCATGTCGATTATGGCCTGTCCCTGCGCGTCGGAAAGGTTGAATCTCTCCATAAGGCGCTCTTTCGCGTCGTTATAGCTTGAACGGATAATTCTTATAACTTCGTCGATATTTTGGACGGCGATGTGAAGTCCTTCCAATATGTGGGCGCGCTCTTCGGCCTTTCGGAGTTCATAGCGGGTTCTTCGGACAATGACCGCCTTTTGATGCTCAATATATTCGTCGATCATTTCGCGCAGCTTCAGGACCTTCGGCTGCCCGTTTACAAGGGCAAGGAGAATAATGCCGAAAGTTGTCTGCATTTGAGTCATCGCGAAGAGACGGTTCAGCACAACCTGGGGATTTGCTTCCCTTTTAAGCTCGATCACTATCTTCATCCCGTCGCGTCCGGACTCGTCGCGAAGAGCCGATATTCCTTCAAGACGCTTTTCCTTGTGCAGGTCGGCAATTTGCTCTATAAGACGAGACTTATTTACCATGTAGGGCAGCTCGGTTACAACAATCCTGTACCTGTTGCCGCCCATTTCCTGTATTTCTGCGCGAGCCTTTACCTTTATCCTTCCGCGCCCGGTGGCGTAAGCCGCTCTTATTCCGGCTCTTCCGGTTATTATGCCTCGCGTGGGAAAGTCCGGCCCCTTGATATGCTCCATTATGTCGTCGAGATCGGCTTCCGGATTGTCAAGTACGCAAATCACCGCATCGATCGTTTCACGAAGGTTATGCGGCGGGATGTTTGTCGCCATTCCTACGGCAATTCCCTGGGAACCGTTTACGAGAAGGTTCGGAAAGCGCGACGGGAGAACCACTGGTTCTTTGCGCTGATTATCGAAGTTCGGCGTGAAATCGACCGTATCCTTATCAATTTCGCTGAGCATTTCAAGCGAAATCTTAGACATGCGCGCTTCGGTATAACGGTATGCGGCCGGAGGATCTCCGTCTATGGAACCGAAGTTTCCGTGTCCCTCAACAAGAGGGTATCTTAGGGAAAAATCCTGCGCAAGCCTTACAAGTGCGTCATATACAGACGCGTCCCCGTGGGGATGGTAACGGCCAAGCACGTCGCCGACGGTGGTTGCCGACTTGCGGAATGACTTGTCGGGAGTAAGGCCGTCCTCATACATTGTATACAATATGCGGCGGTGAACCGGCTTAAGTCCGTCCCGGACGTCGGGGAGGGCGCGAGCCACTATGACCGACATTGCATAGTCAATGTATGATTTTTTCATCTCCCTGACAAGTTCGACCGGAACTATTGTCTGCTCTTCAAAAGCCAGTTTTTGATCTTCAGCCATTTTTATCCTCCTCGCTCAATTCCCTGTCTCCCATTCAGGAGATTGGAACCGCGATTATACGTCCAAATTCACCACATAACGCGCGTTTTGCTCGATAAACTCGCGTCTTGGTTCGACCTTTTCACCCATCAGTATCGTGAATATCTCGTCGGCGTGAGTGGCGTCGGCGAGTTCGACCTTCAGGAGCGTCCTTTTTTCCGGGTTCATCGTTGTTTCCCAAAGCTCCGTGTAGTCCATCTCGCCGAGACCCTTGTTTCTCTGGACCTCAATTTTAGCGTTGGGTTTTTCCTGACGGATGCTTTCAATGATTTTATCGCGGTCGATGTCGCTGTAGGCATACTTGATTGTTTGACCGTGGACTATCTTATACAGCGGCGGCTGGGCGATATATACATGGCCTTTTTCTATTAAGGGCCTCATGAAACGGAAGAAAAAAGTGAGAAGCAGGGTTCTTATATGGCTTCCGTCCACGTCGGCATCGGCCATAATAACCACTTTGTGATAACGGAGGTTGTTTATGTCAAACTCGTCGCCTATGCCTGTTCCCAGAGCCGTAATTACCGGCATGAGCTTGTCGTTTCCATAGACTTTGTCAAGCCTTGCCTTTTCGACGTTGAGCATTTTTCCCCACAAAGGCAGTATAGCCTGGTAACGGGAATCTCTTCCCTGCTTTGCGGAGCCTCCCGCCGAATCTCCCTCTACTATGAAAATCTCTGTAAGCTCGGGGTTTTTCTCGTTGCAGTCGGTGAGCTTTCCGGGAAGTGAAGCCCCGTCGAGAGCGGATTTGCGTCGGGTCATTTCTCTCGCTTTTCTTGCGGCTTCGCGAGCTCTGGCCGCACCGATGGATTTTTCTATAATTAACTTGGCGACCGACGGATTTTCCTCCAAATAGGCGGAAAGATCCTCGCTCACGATATTGTCGACCAGCGTCCTTATTTCGCTGTTTCCGAGCTTTGTTTTCGTCTGTCCTTCGAACTGGGCTTCAACCAGCCTGACCGAGATGACCGCACACAGTCCTTCGCGGACATCCTCGCCTGCGAGTTTTTCCTCACCTTTAAGGTAGTTGTACTTTTTTCCGTAATCGTTAAGGACCCGTGTCAAAGCGGTTTTGAAGCCCGTTTCGTGCATTCCGCCTTCGGTAGTATGGATGTCGTTTGCAAAGGAGAGAATATTTTCGTTGTATCCGTCGTTGTATTGCATGGCGATTTCAGCTATGCTGTCGCCTTTGCTGCCTTTGAGGTAAATTACTTTTTCGTGTATCGGGGTCTTGTTGCGGTTGAGATGCTCCACGAAAGAACGGATTCCTCCCTCGTAGTGCATCTCTTTTTTCTGTTCCATTCCGGGCCTTGAATCTATAAGAGTTATTCTTAGCCCTGCGTTGAGGAAAGCCTGCTCGCGTAGCCTTGTAAGAAGAGTGTCGAAATCGAAAACCGTCGTCTCGAAAATCTGACCGTCCGGCTTGAAGGTTATCGAAGAACCTCTCCTGTCGCTCGGCCCGAGGCTTGTCAAAGGCTTTACGACGGCGCCTCTCTCAAAGCTCATCATGAAGCGCTCTTTACCGTCGCAAACCTCCACCGTAAGCCATTCGCTCAGCGCGTTTACAACCGAAGCTCCGACTCCGTGAAGTCCTCCCGAAACCTTATATCCGCCGCCGCCGAATTTTCCTCCGGCGTGCAATATTGTAAAAACAACCTCCACTGCCGGCTTGCCCGTCTGCTGTTGTATTCCCGTAGGAATACCGCGGCCGTCGTCGGTTACCCTGACCACGTTTCCTTCCAATATTTCAACGGTTATATTCCTGCAATATCCGGCGAGCGCCTCATCTATTGCATTGTCGACAATTTCGTATACGAGATGGTGAAGACCTCTCTCGGAAGTAGTTCCTATATACATGCCGGGGCGCTTTCTGACCGCCTCAAGCCCTTCAAGAACCTGTATATCCGAAGCGCCGTAATTGTCCGAAACAGGACGGTTGTTTTCGTTGTCAAGCTCGGTTCCGTTTATTTTTTCGGTCATTTATTTTACCTCCGTCCAGTGATTTTCTATCGGCGTTCATTTTGCAACCGATAAATTATACCATAAAACCACTGAAAATGCCAGTTGTCCTTTTTATTAATTTTACTTCAATCGGAATACTGATCTTCGTTATAACTGTTGCTTTCGGCCCTTTTAAGCAACGTTTGCGACGAAATCTGAGATATATATACAATGGTTTTTCCGCCTTCGACGCACACGATAAAGGAACGCGGGAGTTCCTCCGACACGTTGACTATCCTTCCCTCTTTCTGGGCAAGCTCAAGATAGCGCCTTGTGTGCTTTGAGACGGATGAATTGTCGAGATCGAAAATACCTATAACATTCCTGAAAGGAACCGCAACCTGTTTTCCCAGATGCAAATACATTTCGGCCCTCCACCTTCCGGATGGAAAATAAATCTACCTTCGGACGCATCCCGAAACGATTTCAAACGATTTTCCGCTATATGAAGACATATCGCCGCTGTCGCAGAGAGTAATAAAAACCTGTCCGGTGGAAATTTTGTTGAGGACAAAATCCCTTCTTTTGCCGTCAAGCTCTGAAAGGACGTCGTCGAGCAGAAGAACGGGATATTCTCCGCAATCCCTGTAAAAAAGCTCTCTTTCGGCAAGCTTCAAAGACAGGGCCGCCGTTCGTGTCTGTCCCTGAGAAGCATATATTCTTGCATTGCTTTGATTAATAAATATATCTATGTCGTCCTTGTGAGGTCCGCTCAAAACGCTTCCCGAAGCGAGTTCAGCTTCACGATGGGATTCGGTATGGCGCATGATCTGATCGGCCAGCACATCGGACGGCGCGAATGGATCATCTATTGTCGAAACTGTTTTATATTCCAATGTCAGGCTTTCTTTTTCCCCCGAAATTTCCCTGTGTATGGATGATGCATATGTGGATATTTTATCCATAAACCTTGCCCTGTATCCTATAATCAGAGCACCCGTTTCCGCCATCTGACGGTTGAACGCGGGAAGAGCGTCAAGAAGGGAAGGCTTTTCCCTCCAGTCCTTCAGAATCCTTGTCTTATGGTCATGAAGACGGTTATATTTGGCAACAAGCTGCGAGTATTTAGGCCTGAGCTGCGAGAATGCCATGTCCATGAATCTTCTTCTCGCTGCGGCTCCGTCCTTTATCAGATATAGGTCTTCGGGTGAAAAAAGCACAGCGCGAAGCCTTTCGGAGAGTTCTCCGACGCTTTTTGCCGAAACGCCGTTTATTTCGATTTTTTTCCTTTTTAAACTGGAAAGCCGGGCATCGATAACGTAACGAAGCCCGGCAGCTTCTATCTCGGCGTTTATTCGTGCGTCAGAAGCACCGTTTTTGATGAGATCGCGGTCCCTTACGCCGCGGAAGGACTTTGCGCAGGTCAGATAAAAAATTGATTCAAGAATATTCGTCTTCCCCTGGGCGTTATCCCCGAATATCACATTTGTTCCCGGAGACGGATCAAATGTTTCATGGGCTATATTTCTGAAATTTTCAAGCTCGATTCTTTTTATGATCATTTTGTTCATCAGGCTTTCAGGCGCACGGGCAAGACCATGAAAAGATAGTCGTCGTTTTCGATCGGCCTGATTATGCAGGGAGAAATGCCGTTTATAAGCTGTATTGACACTTTCTCGTCCGGAACGGCTCTGATTGCATCCTGAAGATATCTGTTGTTGAAACCTATTTCAATATTTCCGCCGTTTCCTTCAATTTTTACTTCGTCGTTTGCGCGTCCAAGCGGGGTGCTGCAGGATAAGCGGAGATTTCCATCCTCAAAAAAGCAGCGTATAGGATTTTTCAGCCTCTCGTTTATGATAAGCGAAACGCGTTCAACGGCTTCGTGTAGAGGTTTTGTTTCTGCAATAACATTTACTTTGGTGTCTCTCGGTATTGATGCTTCGTAATTGAGAAAATCTCCTTCCAGGAGTCTTGAAACCAGCGTGACGTCGCCTATTTCAAATGTTATGTGTCTTCTGCCGAGATTGATGTTCACGGGATCTTCTTCTTCGCCGCAGAGACGCTCAACCTCGCGCAGCGCGGGGCCCGGGACGACAAATGACATCTCGTCTACCGTGGATGTAACCTTTTCCCTTCGGATTGCCATTCTGTAGCCGTCTACCGAAACGACGTTAAGGAAACCGTTTTTGACATCAAACAGTGATCCTGTGTGGACCGGTTTGTTTTCATTGTCGGATACGGCGAAAATTGTCATTGAAATCATTGACTTGAGCACGCTGCTTCCGATGGAGAGGGACTTTTCGTTTTCGGGGGAAGGCAGTTCTGGGAAATCCTGGGGAGAAAGGCCGAGTATTGTGAACTCGCTCATTCCGCAGGAGATTTTTACAGATAGGTTATCGTCCGCTTCGAGCGTAACAAAGTCGTCGGGGCTTTTTCGTACGATGTCGCCGAAAAGGCGGGCGTTGAGGACTACAGACCCGGTTCTGGCGGGTTCGGTGTGTATTAATGCCCTGACACCGGTGGAAAGGTTATATCCTGTGAGGGTTACGGATTTATTTGACGCTTCGATGAGGATTCCCTCGAGGGCGGGAATGGACGAGCGGGTGGATACAGTTCTTGAAGCAGCGTTTACAGCGCTTAATAATATGGCTTTTTCGCATGTGAATTTCATTTGGCACCAATCCTTTTATTTAATAATAAAACACTTAACATTTCCACAACCGGTTTTTTTTCGAAAGGCGGAATATTTTGATTATATGAAGCATAGAATATTAGATTAGTAGAAAATAGGAGCAGGGGCTGTGGATTGTGGAAAAGCGTGTATAAGGACGAATATGAAAGGATTTCAGGATAAGGACAAGCTGTGGAAAACATTTAATATTTTGTGAAAGTAAAAAGCGAGAAAAAGTTTTGCACAGCTTTCAACATGATTTGCTTTGTGGAATTTACAAGAGATGTGGAAAAAGAAAGCCGATATTGTAAGGGAATGTTTAGTGATGGTTTTTAATGTTGTCTATAAGGTCTTTTATGTCGGCGTCAAGTTTTGGATCTTCCTTGCGCATGTTTTCGATTAGTTCTATCGAATGCATGATTGTGGAATGATGACGCCTGAATGATGTGCCTATATCCGGAAGAGAGAGCTTTGTAAGTAGCCTTGCGAGGTAGGCCGCGACATGGCGGGCCTGAGCGATCGTTCTTCCACGGTTGCCTCCGATTATCTCTCCGGGATTCAGGCCATAAAACTTTTCCGTTTCTTCGATTATGATTTCCGCCGTCGGGTTGAGGCCGGGGTTTTCATGGAAGATGTCCCTGATGGCTCTTGAGACGGCGGTAACGTCTATGTGGGCGCCGAGAAGGCTTTTGTATGCCTGCAGTTTCTTGACGACGCCTTCTATCTGTCGGACGTTTGCCGTAATGTTTTCCGCCATGAACATAACCGCGTCGTCGTTTATTTCGAGACCTATTGCTGTGGCCTTGTTGCGGATGATGGCAACCCGGGTTTCAAGGTCCGGCGGCTGAATGTCGCAGAGGAGGCCCCATTCGAAGCGGGATTTGAGTCTGTCCTCGAGACGGGTCATTTCCTTGGGAGGACGGTCGGCGGTAAGCACTATTTGCTTTCCTGCTTCATAAAGAGTGTTGAAAGTATGGAAAAACTCCTCCTGTGTAGAATCCTTGCCGGCGATGAATTGAGTGTCGTCTATGAGGAAAAGGTCGGCGCTCCTGTATTTTTCCCTGAACTCGACGTTTTTACCGGCGCGTATAGCGGCGATAAGTTCATTTGTAAAATCCTCTCCGCGCTTGTATATAATTTTCTGCGAGGGGTTTTTTTGACGGATTCTGTTCGCGATGGCATAGAGAAGGTGCGTTTTTCCGAGACCAGAACCTCCGTAAATGAACAGAGGATTATATGAAGCCGCGGGGTTTTCGGAAACGGCGACCGCGGCGGCGTGGGCAAACCTGTTGGAAGGGCCCACGACGAAGTTTGAAAAAGTATACTCGTTTGAGGCGATAAAGCTTCCGTCTCCCGATTTTGCCGAAGTATAAGCCAGTATCTCTTCGTCTCCGGCAAGAAGAACGCATGAAATGGGAACCGAAAAAAGCTGATAGAGGCATTCTTCTATCATTTTTATGTAATGAGTGGAGATAGCGTCTTTGGCTACGATCGATCTCACCGACACTGCAATGGAACTGCCGGTGATATCTATTCCTTCGGTACCCTCGAAAAAAGTGCTCATCGTTGTGGAAGTGAGCTGCTTTGAAAGCATGTCCAAAACCTTGTTCCATATAACGGCCGCCTGCGTCATAAAGGCTCCATTCTCCGCGTGTTTATTTTTCTTTAAAGATCAGTGCGTTCCGCGCGGAAAACCACAAGATCAAGTAAATAATATCACCAGAAATTATAGCATATTCTGAGTTTATCTGCAAGCGGACAGCAATTTTAAAGCGTTTTATTATTTAAGGGGAAAAGTGCCGGATTTACAAAACGTTCACAGTCTCTTCATTCTTTTCTCAAAAATAACTGTTACAATACGATCGTACAAAGGGAATAGCAAACTTGCAAAGGAGTGTTTTGCATGATTGAAGAAAAAGATTTCTCTCAAAACGATCAGTCAAATACGGATGTCAATAATATAAACCAAAACGATTACGATAATCAGAATACCGTAGGAAACGGCGACATGTTGCAGCCGCCGATGCCGGTTTATTTCGTGGAACCCGACAAGGAAAGCAGACCTAAGGACAAAGCGAAGAAGAAAAGAACGAGGAAAATCGTCGCCGCTGTGGTTGCGGTTGCAATTATAGCCGGTTTATTGGGAACTTTCTTCACTTTCTACGAGATTGTTCCGGGTGACGGAAACACCTTGTTCTCCATGTCCCGCAGAAACTGGGGGGAAGACAACAAATTCCTCAACCTGATCCCGGACATCGGACAACGTGACGAAGCTGACGACGATTCCGAAGACAGGCTGGAAATTGACAGGAAGAACGACGGACCGGAGATGGTGATAAACAGCATTCCTTCCGAACCTTCTCCTTCCAGCCTTGCAAACGGGAGCAGAAGGGAACTTACCATCCCCGAGATAGCGGAAAAGGTTATGCCTTCCACTGTCGGAGTCGTAACCACCGTCGGATCGGTCTACGGAACAACCAACTATTCCGGAACCGGCATTATAATGTCTGAAGACGGATATATAATTACAAACAACCATGTTATCAAAAACGCCGACGTCATTACGATAACCCTTATGGACGGCACGAATTATGAGGCAAAGCTTGTCGGCGGCGACGCCCGAAGCGATCTTGCGGTCGTAAAGATCGATGCTAAAGGGCTTACACCCGCGGAGTTCGGCGATTCCGACGCCCTTAGGGTCGGAGAACTGGCCGTTGCAATAGGAAACCCGCTCGGTCTTGAACTGATGGGCACGGTAACCGACGGCATAATATCCGCTATCAACCGCGACGTTGTGGTCGAGGAAAGAACGATGACCCTCATTCAGACAAACGCGGCCATTAACGCCGGCAACTCCGGAGGCCCCCTGATCAACAAATACGGTCAGGTAATAGGAATCAACACTCTTAAGATGCAGGATTACTACACGAACGTTGAAGGTCTCGGGTTTGCGATTCCTACAAACACGGCAAAGGATATTATCGACGAGCTCATAGCATACGGTTATGTAAAGGGAAGACCTGCAATAGGCATCAGCGGATACACGCTCGATATTTACCGCGTAAGGAAATATAATTATCCTCTCGGCGTTGTGGTAACCTACGTAAGTCCGAATTCCGACGCGTACGCAAAGGGATTGAAGGTTTATGACATCATCACCAAAGCCCAGGGGCAGGAAGTAAGATCCACCGAGGAAATAAACAGGATAAAGGAAAACTATGTCGCCGGAGACAACTTCACATTCACGGTTTATAGGTCGGGCAAATATTTCGACATTACCTTCAAGCTGATGGATGAAGCCGAGATTGACATTGAGAAGGAGATAAACCAGCTTCAGCCGTAACAGCAAAACAGCTAACCTCACTCTTTTATATATACGGACTCCCCAACCTCTCCAAAAAGAAACTGTCTCACCTTGATTATCAGGGTGAGACAGTTTCTTTTTTATAGCTTTTTAATATTGGAGGAAATTTCGCTCAGGGCTTTGGAGGCTTCCATATCGAATTGCTGCGTCCTTGCGAGATCGCCGAGTGAAAGCATTCCGACGACGCGACCTTCCTCGACCACGGGAAGCCTTCGGACCTGACCGGAGGCCATCAGCCTCGAAGCCTCCCTTATATCGTCCTCTGGAGATACCGTAACAACTCCGCGCGTCATAATATCCTTGACGCGAGTCTGCTCAGGAGAGCTGTCCGCGGCCACGCAGCGCAGGACGATATCGCGGTCGGTCAGAATTCCGCGGAGTTTGCCGTCGGAAGAACAGACCGGGAGAGCGCCGATATTGTGCCTTGCGATAAGACGCGCGGCCAGAGAGGCGTTTTCTTCCGGTGTTATGGAAATTACCCCTGAGCTCATTAGGTCCTTAACCTGCATAAAAGCCCCTTTTCTCCGGCGAGCGGAATGTATTCGGCTGCATACGGCGCCGGCTTGATGCAGCCGGTCTTTATACAGATTAAGTATTTCCCGGACCGTGATCGTTATTCAATCGATAGCGAGAAGCCTGGCAAGAGACGGGGAAATCCCCCAGAAATCCGCAAATTTCCTGAATTCGTTAAGGGCTGTAAGGTTGAGTTTTCCGGTTTTCCTTGCCCTAATCATCACGTTTTTCGGAGTATGTTCCATGTCAATAAACTCGATTACGTCGGTTTTGTATCCTACGGCCTCGAGAAGCTGGGCACGCGCCGCGTCGGTCACGAGGGCCGAAAGCCTTTCCTTCAGTATGCCGTGTCTCAGAAGCGGCCGCTGTATGTCGGAGCGTATCTGACCGAACAACTCATGCTGGCAGCATGGAACCGTAATAATTGTAGAGGCTCCCCATGATATTGCCTTCGCAATGGCGGCATCCGTCGCAGTATCGCAGGCATGGAGCGTTACGACCATGTCGACGGGTCCGTCTTCGTTCCATTCGGCAATGTCGCCCCGGTGAAAATTAAGTCTGTCATATCCCAGATCATACGCGACTCCGGTGCAAAAGGAAATGACGTCGGCTTTGAGATCCAGTCCCGTAATCTCGCAATCCCTCTTTTTAACTTTCGTCAGGTAATGGTAGAGAGCAAAGGTCAGATAAGCCTTTCCGCAACCGAAATCTATTATTCTGAGCGGGCGGTCGCCCGGAGAAGGCAGAAATCCCACGATGACTTCAAGGTATTTGTTTATCTGCCTGAACTTGTCATACCTGCCCTTGATCACGGCGCCGTCCTTGGAGCTTACGCCGAGGCGGATAAGAAATTCAGCGTCTTCCTGAATAATAGACGTTTTTGCCCGGTCATGCGAAAGAAGCGGGGCGGGTTTTTTAGTCGGCGGCTTTTTATGAAACTTCATTCTTCCGAGCGAGGACACATGCCAATCGGCATCGGCCGTGCACAGTATTGCCTGAGAAAAGCGCTCCCGCAGCAGCCGGTCAGTTTCGGCGGAAGCCTCTGAAGGAGAGAAATTTCTGTGGATCTCACGATCGGGAAGAGTATATGAAAATTGATATAACACCCCGCCCTTTGAGGAAAAGGGGTGGATCCGGACCTTAACGGATTTGCTTCCGGCATCTCCGTTTTCATTATCGGCCTGAGATATCCCGGCTGTCTTTCTGACGCCGCTTATCGTGCCGGAAAGAACGCCGCCGGAGAATATTTCGTCAAATCTGTTGTTCATGACAGTTTTCGCTTCGGCAGTATTATGCCGGGCGTCTCCTTTTTTAAAGTATAGTATCTGCGCCGGAAGTTATTATATCACATTTGCTTCTTTTTGAGAAAAGAGATAAAAAATACATTCTTACGTTCAATAAAAAATATACCGAAATGTTGTGAATACAATGCAATATAGTAAAATTATGTGACTAATCTATAAAAATTATTTGAAATAATGCTTATATTTCCCTATTTTCATTGACAAGTTCCCATATAAATGCTATTAGTTTAGTACTTAAAACTTATGCATCAAACACCAGGGAGGTTTAAAATTGAAGCTTATAAAAAGAACACTTTCCCTCTTGCTGGCGCTGTTGCTTGCAATGGGGTTTGCTTCTTCGATATCGGTCCTGTCGGCGGAGGGAGCCGAAAAATACCGCGGTATGGAATCGATAGGGCTGCTTAAGAGCCTGGGAATAATGGAAGGATATGAGGACGGCCGCATGGACCTTGAAGGGTTTCTCACCAGGGCGCAGGCGGCCAAAATAATATATACCGCACGTATGGGAGCCGGCGATAATGCCAAGATGTTTGACAGGCCCGAATTTGTGGTTTTCGCCGACGTGCCCGGCGGATACTGGGCGGCCGGATATATAAATTACTGCGCTCTGCAAGGGTACGTATCGGGCCGCGGCGGCAACAGGTTTGATCCTGAAGGGAAAATTACCGGGTTTGAGTTCATGAAGATTTTGCTGGCCGCGCTCGGGTATGATGCGGAAGCGGAAAGATTTTCAAACAACTCCGGGTGGCAGCTTTATACGGTGACGGCCGCGGCTGAAGCAGGTCTGGCGGAAGGCTTTTCCGGCAATCCGGCAAGCTATGTCACACGGGGTGAAGCGGCAATTCTGACGGCAAACATGATATTTGCCAAAACCGTTGCATACAACACAAAAAATCAGCGCGTAACAAGTGAAAATACTTTTGGCGAGAAATATCTGAAATTGAAAGTAAACACCGGCGTTGTTGTCGCTAACGGTGTAACGGACTCTTCCCTTTACGGAAAGACGGAAATCCGTGTCCCCGATAACCGTGCGGGGTCTTCCGGTGTTTACTCCGTTGGCTCGGGTCTGGACGAAATAGGACAGACGGTTACTATATATACGAAAGGAAACAGTTTCACCGACATATACGGCACCGTCAATATCAGCCCTGAAAATAAAGTGCTGACCACATACTCAAGGCTGTCCGATGCGGACGTTTCGGAGGAAGGTTCTTTCAGAAGATGGCTGAATGAGAACGGCATCGAGATCGGCGAATCCGAGCCGGTTTACATAACAAAAGGGACGGGACCGGAATCCTCCGCACCGATCGTGTCAAACGCTGCCGGAGAGCGGCTTAGGGTAATCGACAACAACGGGGACGGCAAGGCCGATTATATTATTAAGATTAAAAAAACGGCCGCAATGGTCCTAAGCATATCCGTGGAGGAGAATACAGTCGAATTCGACACTCTTGGCGGTGTCTGGAACATGAACGATACGGAAGGGTTGACCGGCGTTGCCGAGGGGGATATAGTGCTGGCCTTTGAATATGGCGGCAAGCTCCGGCTGAACAAGGCGGGAAGCGTGTCCGGAAAGATGAGCCGGTCCGTTCCGCTGCTCGCCAAAGCGACTATAAATAATATAGAATATATTTCGTCCGACCTTGCTTTTGAGGATATAGACGGAAGCGAAACAGATGCCGAGACCTTTACGCAGTGGATTTCCGACCGCTCGAACTTCATGAAGGAGAGGGTGTTTTTCCTTGACGACGGAGGAAACATAATTTATATAAAAACGCCGGAGTCGGAAAAACCCGCATTTAAATACGCAATGATTATTGATTCCGGTTGCTCCCGCGGCAATGAACCGTTCAGGCCGCAAGCCGCCGCGGTGAAACTCCTGTACGCGGACGGATCCTCCGGTACGGCTCAGGTTAACGAAATAGACGGAACCCTCGTCAGATATATGCCGGAAGAGGACCTTTTCAGGTTGTTCGATCCCGAAACGGCGCATGAAAGCCTCGTGACCGGAAGAGTATTCGGCTATACGGGAAATGCCGACGGGTCGGTTAACCTCCGGACGGCCCGGAATCAGACTGAAGCACCCGGGACGATCACGAGAAGCAATCCGAATCTGGTTCCGAACAGCATCTACGCGGACGCCAAAACGACCTTTATAAGCTATAACGCCGGAAAAGATGCTTCGATTACGTATACCGGAATTAAAAACGTGCCGTCATATTCGTCGGTTTCCGGAGCCGTGTTGTATGAAGGAAAAGTGGCGAAAACAGTCTTTATAACTTCAGCTGTTTCGGAGCCCGTCGATCCCGTCTATACTTATATTACCGGAGGATCGACGGCGTTTTTGAACGAAGATGGAAATGTAGTCTATTCATACCCCGTATTTGAAAACGGAAAGGCGGGAACCCTCATTGTGGACGAGCCAAACGGAGATTTGGATGTCGGCTTGTACTCCTATACCGTTTCCGAATGGGGCGTTTTCAGTTTCAGACCCGCCGGAGACGTAAGGGGGACGATATCGTTTGCGGGCGACGGGATTATCGCCGTGGGAAACACCGCCTATGTTGCCGACGATACAACACAGGTGAACAAGGTAAACCCCGACGGGACCGTCGTAAAATCGGGTTTCTCAGCCCTCAGGGAAGGGGCCGAGGTACTGATGGTGCTATCCCCAGGAGTAGGTTCCGCCAAAGCCGCTATGATATTCGTTTCACCGTAGCGCGGGGCTTGACGGAAAGGGAGCTTTAACGTATAATACTGGAATTACAGCAGTGTTTGCGATAATTTGTATGAATGGGCGATGATGGATCTATGAAAAACACCGAAAAGAGCATGGACAAAATCGTTGCGCTGTGCAAGGGGCGCGGTTTTGTCTACCCGGGATCGGAAATCTACGGGGGTCTTGCGAACTCCTGGGACTACGGCCCTCTCGGAGTGGAATTTAAAAACAACGTAAAAAAGGCATGGTGGAAAAAATTCGTTCAGGAGAACAGGTATAACGTGGGGCTTGACTCAGCCATTCTTATGAACCCCCAGGTCTGGGTTGCGTCCGGGCACGTCGTGAATTTCAACGATCCCCTGATCGACTGCAAGAGCTGCAAGATGCGTCACCGCGCCGACAAGCTCGTTGAAGATTATAACGCCGAGCACGGCATAAAAATAGCGGTTGAGGCCATGTCAAACAACGAACTTTCCGCATATATCCGCGAACACAATATTCCCTGCCCTGAATGCGGAAAGTCGGAATTTACCGATATACGCAAATTCAACATGATGTTCAAAACCTTCCAGGGCGTGACCGAGGAATCGGCATCACAGATTTATCTGCGCCCCGAAACCGCGCAGGGAATTTTCGTAAACTTCAAGAATATCCAGCGCACATCAAGAAGGAAGATTCCATTCGGTGTGGCTCAGATCGGTAAATCCTTCAGAAACGAGATTACCCCCGGCAATTTTATTTTCCGTACGCGGGAGTTTGAGCAGATGGAGCTCGAATTTTTCTGCAAACCGGGAACCGACCTCGAGTGGTTTTCCTATTGGCGCGAGTTTTGCAGGAAATGGCTTCTGGATCTTGGAATGAAGGAGGAGAATCTCCGCCTTCGCGACCACAGCAAGGAGGAGCTCAGCCATTACTCGAAGGCGACCACAGACTTCGAATTCCTGTTCCCGTTCGGTTGGGGAGAGCTCTGGGGCATCGCCGACCGCACCGACTTCGATCTTACAGCCCATCAGACCCAATCCGGCGAACCGATGCAATATATCGATCCCGAAACGAACGAGCGGTATGTTCCCTATGTAATAGAGCCTTCGCTCGGTGCGGACAGGGTTGCGCTTGCCTTTTTGGTGGACGCGTATGACGAGGAAGTCCTGGACGCCGAGAAAAACGACGTGCGCACCGTGCTTCGCCTGCATCCCGCGCTGGCTCCGGTCAAGGCGGCTGTGCTTCCCCTGTCGAAAAAGCTTGCGGAGGGCGCCGATCCGATATATGAAGCCCTGTCGAAGAAGTTCGTCGTGGAGTATGACGACGCAGGATCCATCGGCAAGCGTTACCGCCGTCAGGATGAGATCGGCACTCCGTTCTGCATCACGTTCGACTTTGATTCGCTCGAGGATCACTGCGTAACCGTCCGTTACCGCGATTCCATGGAACAGGAACGCGTTGCGATAGACGCGCTTGAAAAATGGCTTGAGGATAAGCTCGCATACTGACCCGAATCGCCATATAAACGCAGTGCCATAAAGGATAAATTGCCCGCGATTTCCGGGGAAAGACAATATTTCCGAGGAAATGCGGGCTTTTTATCGCGCTTTTTCCGTTGTCATGGGTTATCGCCATGCAGGTTATATAAGCGAAGAGCTTCTTTAATGAGGACATCTTCACTGTTTTCAAGGGATCCCTCTATTACAAGCGAAAGGAGCCTGTCGAGAATTTCGCCGAGGCGCACCCCACGGGGAATCCCGCGGGAAATCAAAATATCGCCCGTTACCGCAAGGTCATGGAGAGAAAAACATTCCTTGCGTTCAAGCACCTCTTCAAGCAAAGCTTGTATTCGTTTTACCATTTCGATGTTTTTGTCGGCGTACGCAGGATTCTGGGCCAGAGCGTCCGCCAGCCTGACTTTCAGGAGCTTTTGCAAAAAGGCTTCCCCGTGTTTGCTGAGAAATCTTTTTACCCCGGCGGCGGTAGGTGTGATCGTCGCGTTGTGGTATCGGACAAGTTCGACTATTTCCTTTCTGTCCTGAGAGGGGTAGCGCAGTCTCTTCAGAATCTCGTCGGCCATTTGAGCGGATACTTCGTTGTGCCCGTAAAAATGGCCTCTTCCGTTCCCGTCTATATGAAAGCAGACAGGCTTTCCGATATCGTGGAGCAGCATTGCCGTCCTCAGCACGGGGTCGTTCTCAATGTTTTCGACGGAATGGAGAGTATGTTCGAAAACATCATAAATATGATACGGGGAGCGCTGGTCAAATCCTATTGTCGGCTCAATCTCGGGAATTATTCTGATCAGTATTTCCCTGAAATCAGAAAGCACTTTTTCGGCTCCGGCTCCCGCAAGGATCTTGCCCAGCTCCGCGGTTATTCTCTCCTGCGAGACGTTTTTCAGTAAATCGGCGCATGACAGCATAGCTTCGCCCGTCGGTTTGTCAATATCAAAACCAAGAGTTGAAGCGAAGCGGAGTCCTCGGAGTATTCTTAGGGCGTCCTCGCGGAATCTGCTTTCCGGATCTCCCACACAGCGAATAATACGCTTATTGATGTCGTCGGCGCCTCCGAAAGGATCAACGACGCCCTCCTCTCCGAACGCACATGCATTGATCGTGAAGTCCCTTCGCGCGAGGTCCGTGACGATGCTGCCCGTGAACTGCACCGAATCCGGGCGTCTGCCGTCGGAATACTCTCCGTCGATGCGAAACGTAGTAATCTCGACGGGCTCGCCGTCGATCACAACGGTGACGGTTCCATGCTTCAATCCCGAATAAACCTGGCGATAACCTTCGAAAACGGCCATGACTTCATCCGGGACAGCCGACGTTGCGATGTCCCAGTCGTAGGGCTCTTTGCCCATCAGAGCATCCCGTACGCAGCCCCCGACGATATATGCCTTGTGGCCCGCATCCCTCAGGATCCCGAGAGCCGTTGCTATCCGCCCGGGAAGCGTTATCTGCTTTTTTTCCATAGACCATTCACATCCTTTTATCGGGGCCTGCGAATTTGTTATGATATTGTTTATGATATAATATAACAATATAAGGTATTTCTCAATAGCGGCAAAAAGAAAACCCCGCGGCTTAATAACCGCGGGGTAGTTTGGTGGAGACAACAGGACTCGAACCTGTGACCCCTTGCGTGTGGAGCAAGTGCTCTACCAGCTGAGCTATGCCTCCGGAAAGGGAAATTTAGCAACTGACGAGAGAAACGGTTAAGCGTAACTCTCGTCAAGTTCCCTGATGGTGACCCGTAGGAGAATCGAACTCCTGTCTCCGCCGTGAAAGGGCGGTGTCTTAGCCGCTTGACCAACGGGCCGTATGGTAGCGGCAGTCGGATTTGAACCAACGACCTGTCGGGTATGAACCGAATGCTCTAGCCACTGAGCTATGCCGCCGTGTCGCTTTTTTGCAGTGCAGAAACCATTATATTAGATGCATTGGTTTTTGTCAACAGAAATATTATGCTTTTTTCTGCCGGTTATTAGCCCGTAATTTACCGGCAGATAGGGGTTCGGAAAGAACCTAAGCTTATGCTTGAGCTGGCTTTATAAAACATACCGATTGCTTTGGACAGGATATACTTGCCGTAAAATTCATATTGTTGTATACTTGCCGTATGGTTGTGAAGCCGGTTCGAAGCTGCGGGAGGTTGAAGCTTGGAGAATCTTATGTTTGGGACGGAACAGGCCGAATATTATATGCGGGAAGCGCTGGAGCTCGCGCGTATTTCAGCGTCCGAGGGCGAAGTGCCGGTCGGATGCGTGGTTGTGTGGGACGACAGGATTGTCGGCCGCGGGCGGAACCGCAGGGAGATCGGCAAAAACGCGCTTGCACACGCGGAAATTGAAGCGATAAGCGATGCCTGCCGAACACTCGGTGGATGGAGACTATGGAAGGCGTCGCTGTTTGTTACGCTCGAGCCCTGCCCCATGTGTGCGGGCGCAATAATCAACGCGAGAATTCCGTATGTCTATTTTGGCGCCGACGACCCGAAGGGAGGCGCCTGCGGGAGCATTATAAATCTTTTTGACATGAAGTTCAACCACCGGCCCGAAGTGATAAGAGGCGTGTTGAAAGATAGCTGCTCGGAGCTTTTGTCCGAATTCTTCAGAAAGCTGAGAAGCAGGCCGGCGGAATAGGGAGAAAGGGAAAAAACGGCGTTGATTACGGTGAAAATTCCCGTGAAGAAAAGTGTTGACACAAAAAATAGTATATGTTATTATGATAAGGCCGTTCTGGAAACGGAATTGAAACGCTGGTGTAGCTCAATCGGCAGAGCAGCTGATTTGTAATCAGCAGGTTGATGGTTCAACTCCGTTCACCAGCTCCAAACGGAGGAGTTCCCGAGTGGCCAAAGGGGGCAGACTGTAAATCTGTTGTCAGTGACTTCGGTGGTTCGAATCCACCCTCCTCCACCAAAATATGAAGCCCTGCGGTTCAGCGAACCGCAGGGCTTAGTTTTAGTGTATTTTTTGATCTGCCTGCCATTATAAAACAGAAGCCCCTATCCTTTCCTCAGGATGGGGCTTGTTTTATGATTCAAAGCCGTATACTACGCAGTTATACTTCGTAACTTTGAATGAGAGCTTTAAGGTTGTCCGCATATTGTGCGAGCTCCTGGCTGTTGGCCGCGCTTTCCTCGGCGGCGGCGGAGTTTGTTTGAACGACGTCCGAAATCTGCCCTGCTCCGGCGTTCAGCTGCTCGATTGCCTGCGACTGGGCTTCGGTGGCCTCGGCGATTTCGTCTATAAGCGAGGACAGGGCCTGGATATTTTCGACGACATTGGCGAGCGACTGAGCGGTTGTCTGAACGGCGTTATTGCCTTCGTCAACGGCAGTGACGGTGCTCTCTATCAGGGAGGTTGTGGTCCTGGCGGCTTCGGCGCTCTTAGACGCGAGATTGCGCACCTCGTCGGCGACAACCGCGAAGCCTTTGCCGGCGTCGCCGGCCCTTGCGGCTTCCACAGCAGCGTTGAGGGCGAGAATATTCGTCTGAAAAGCTATGTCGTCGATGGTTCTAATTATTTTGCTTATTTCTCCGGAAATTTGCTCTATATGGCCCATTGCCATAACGAGAGACTGCATTTCCCGGTTGCACTGCTCGACCAGATTGTGGGTGTCGCGGGTTTTCTGGTTGGCCTTCTTTGCATCGGAGGCGTTTTGCTCAACCTTTTTCGAGATCTCGAGCAATGTGGCGGAGAGCTGCTCAATCGAGGCGGCCTGCTCGGTGGTTCCGGCAGAGAGAAGCTGCGAATTTGACGCGGCCTGGTCGGCGGCGTCGTTGATTTTGCCCGCGGATTCCCTGATGTTAGTTAAAATCGATTTGAAGGACCTCTGGATATTGTCGAGGGAAAGCTTCATCTCATAGAAATCGCCCTTGAAATCGGTTGTTGTGGTGAAAGTGAATTTGCCTTCGGACAACAGGGATAGCCCTCTGGTTATTTCGCTTATGTATTCCCTGAGATTGTCCCTTGACCGTGAAAGGGCTTCGGCAAGCCTCGCGATCTCGTCGTTTCCGCCGCCTTTAATCGAGAAGTTGAGGTTTCCCTCTGATAATTCGATCGCCGCCGCTTCAAGCGATTTTATTCTTTTCAGAATTGACTTTGATGAGAAGACGGCGAAGATAACTGCAAGCGCTATCAGGAAAACCGTGGGTATGGCCAGAAACCAAAGGTTCTGAACTTTCCCGGAAGCAGATTCCCCTCCGATATCGAGGAGATGTAAGGTGAGCATACTGTAAACGAGGGACGATATCATAACCAGTATAATCGATGGGATGGAAATCCTTTTGCGAATGTTTTGGTATTTTACCAGGTTAGTAAGAAATCCGAAAAACTTCAGCATACCGCAACCTCCAGATTTTATCGTAAGCCACAGATAAAACGAGCGAGAAGGCTCAAGCAATCGCTATAAAGTAATTATATGTCATTGTATAACATATTTCAAGGAGGTTTGCTAAAATCAGACATTTCACTGCTCGACTTGCGCGCGGATCATGTCGGCATATATCCCGTTTTTGTCGTAGAGCTCGGAGTGGGTCCCCTGTTCGACGATTTTTCCACCGGCAAGAACGAAAATTACGTCGCAGTTCCTGATGGTGGAAAGCCGGTGGGCGATAAAGACGGAAGTCCTCCCCTTTGAGATGCTCTCGATCGAACGGGAGATCAGCTCCTCGGTTTTTGTGTCGATATGGGCGGTCGCTTCGTCAAGCACCAGTATTGAGGGGTTGTGCGCAATAGCGCGGGCGAAAGACAGAAGCTGCCTCTGCCCTGTGGAGAAGTTCAGACCCTGTTCGGTTACGGAAGCGCCGGGGCCGCCGAGCTCGTTTACAAAAGAGTCCGCGCGGGCGTTTCTTATTGAGGCGCTGATCTCCTCGTCCGGCAAACCGGAATGCATGTCGATGTTTTCGGATATGGTGCCGGAAAAGAGAAACACGTCCTGAAGAACCGTGCAGACTCCGCGGCGCAAATCACGGAGCTTCCAGTCCTCCACCGGAACGCCGTCCACCAGGATCTGACCCTTCTGGACGGTGTAGTAGCGGCTTACGAGGCTGATGATCGTAGATTTCCCGACTCCCGTCGCTCCGACGAAAGCGACCTTCTGCCCCGCTCTGACGGTGAAGCTCACATCCTTCAGCACCCATTCCTCTCCCTCGTAAGCGAACCATACGTTTCTGAACTCAAGGTCTCCCCTGACGGGGCCTCCCTTTGTGCCGCGGTCGGCGTCCTCAAGATCGGTCTCTTCAAGGATTTCATAAATGCGGTCGGTGGAAACGAGCGCGGATTGGACCGTAGTGTACTTTTCGGCGAGGTCGTTGATGGGCTCGAAGAATTGCTTAATGTAATTTGTGAAGGCGTAAAGGACGCCGATTTCCAGCAGACCGCCGCTTATGCGGTGATATCCGTACGCGACCATCAGGGCGATAACAAGGCTGTTTATGACTTCCATCGACGGACGCAGGAAAGAGTTCAGGAAGACCTGTATTTTCGTCGTTTTGAAATAAGCCGAATTGAGGGTTCGGAACTCCCCCAGCTTGTCGGCCTGCCGGTTGAAGGCCTGCACTATCCTCATACCGGCGATGTTTTCGGCGAAAAACCCGTTTATCTGGCCGATGATTGATTTCATGTTCTTGAAATTGCGCTTGATCGCCCGCTTAAGGGACAGCGTCAGAATAACGGTGAGAGGCACGCCGGTAAAGGCGACCAGGGCCAGCGTCGGGTCCATGAGGAGCATCGCGGCGACAATGCCGGCCAGCATAAAGACGTCCTTGAAAAGGTTGAGGAAGACATCGGAATAAAACTCGTTGACGGTCTCAACGTCGTTTGTCGCCCTGGTGATAAGTCGGCCGGTCCCATACCTGTCGAGGACCCTCATCGGCATGCGTAAAATGGTGCCGAAGGTATCCAGACGGAGCTTGTTCAGGATATTCTGCGAAATGCGGGAGATGATCCTGACCTGAGTCATCGACAAAAGAGCTCCCCCCGCTGCGGCAGCAAAATAGAGAATGCCGATCCCGGCGATTGAGTACAGCCCCTTTTGCTGCCTGCCGCCCACAAGGAAATCGTCGATGACAATCTTGGAAAGGTAAGGTTTCAGAATATCGGCCGCGTTTACGACAATAACGCAAAGCATTGCGATTATAAGCTGCCATGCGTACGGTTTCATCAAAAGGGCGAGACGTACAAAACCCGACTTTCGCTTATTCACTGCTCCCACCCTCCTTTGACTGCTGTATATAGGTTTTAGCGTATTCCCCGCCGAGCGCCATAAGCTCGTCGTGAGTTCCGGATTCGGTAACCTCTCCGTCCTTGAGCCACAATATGAGCGAAGCACCTCTGAGTGCGGAAAGGCGGTGGCTTATGACAATTGATGTTTTCGAGGAAAGAACGCCGTGCAGATTTGAGACGATGGTCTGCTCCGTCAGGTTGTCGACGGACGACAGGGTGTCGTCGAGGATGAGGATTGCCGGGTCGCGGATAAGCGCCCGCGCAAGGGAGATCCGCTGTTTCTGGCCGCCGGAAAGGTGGGTTCCCCTCTCGCCCACCATGGTCTCATAACCGTGCGGGAATGTCTCGATTTCCGAACCGATGCCCGCAAGGTCGGCCGCCCGCCTTATTTTTTCCTCACCGGCGCCGGGCTCGAAAAAGGAGATGTTGTCAGCGACAGTGGCGGAGAAGAGAAAACCATCTTGAGGAACATAGCCTATGCTGTTTCTGACGGCCAGAGCCGGAATGTTGTTTATATCTTCGCCGTCTATAAACAGGGTGCCTTCGGGCGCATCGTAGAATTTGAGAAGAAGGCTTGCCAGCGTGGTTTTGCCGCTGCCGGTTTCGCCGGCGATTCCCAGTGTCCCGCCCGCGTTGAGGGTGAAGGTGACGTTGCGCAGCGCCGGCTTTTTCATGCCGGGATATGTAAACGTAAGGTTTTTGGCTGAAATGGATCCGCGTATTTCCCGGGCGTAGGGCATAAGCTCCTTCTCCGGTATGCCCGGCTCGCTGTAAACCGCGCTCAGCCGCTTGTATGAAGCAAGGCCCCGCTGAAGCATGTTTACTATCCTGCCGAGTTGGACGATGGGGTTCTGGATAAGGAGCAGGTATCCCTGAAACTCGACAAGGCTTCCGAGCGGAAGAGCGCCGGCAGCGACAAGGCTTCCTCCGTAGATCAGGCTTATGGCGTAGCTCAGCCCGAAGGATATGGCCGTTATGGGGCCGATCCTGGACGAGGTGTCGGCCAGCCTGACGTTGGCGTCCCGCATGTCCGAGGAAACGGAATCGAACTCTCCAAGCCACTCGTCCTCACGCGCAAAAGTCTTGATTATACGGATGCCCATTATCGATTCGTTGACAAAGCCGGAAAGCTTCGAGAAAAGGGTCTGGACAATGCGGAAGCGATGCCGGACGATATTACCCGTCACGAGAATGCCGGCAATCGCCAGGGGTACCGGAAGAAGTGCAAAAAGGGTCAGGCGCGGATCGACACGCCCGGTCATTGAAAAAATGGAGAGGCTTCCGGTAATTATTCCGTTCAGACCCATAGCCAGAACGGGGCCGAACGTCTGACGCACCGCGCCCACGTCGTTTATCGCATAAGCCATAAGATCGCCCGACTGCCTGTTAGCGTAAAAGGACACCGGAAGGCTCTGAAGCTTTTTGAAAAGTTCTTCGCGAAGGAAAACTTCCATGGTCCGCGCGTTCATTACAATAAACATGCGCCATGTGAACCGGGTCACAAATACACCGACAGCGATCAGGACGATCAGCCCTGCCTGTCGGTATACCTCCGCTCTGACGGGAGACTGACTCCCGAGAATGTCAATCGCCCTGCCGAGCGCCGCGGGGGCCAGAGTCTGGATCCGGGAGTTGAGAGCCAGAAACAACACTCCCGGAATGTACTTCCAACCGTGTTTTTTTAAAAACCTGCCTATCAAATGACTTTCCTCCAGGACGGCTCGTGTTCCGGGCCGGGTTAGTTGATTTAGCAACAATTATACCAGAAGTTCCCTACAAATGTCAAAAACCCTGAACGGACAAATAAATCGCGAGTCGGTATGGATTTACAAAATGTTAATTGTTTTTTCTCCAAATCATAATATAATATGAAATAAGTGCAGGAATAAATGGATTTTGCCTGTTTGAGCGAACGGAGTTGATATTCATGTCGAGAAAAATGCTGATCGTCGAGGACGACGAAAACATATCCGAACTTCTGAGCCTCTACATGCAGCGGGAAGGCTTTCAGACCGAAATCGCGCCCGACGGGGAAGCCGCTTTGCGTCTTTTCCGCGATTTCTCTCCGGACATCGTCCTCCTTGACGTAATGATTCCGAACCTGGACGGCTGGGGCGTGCTGAGGGAGGTACGGACATTCTCGCAGACGCCGGTAATAATGATCACCGCAAAGGGCGAAACGACCGACAAGGTCTCCGGACTTCAGATGGGCGCCGACGATTATATTGTCAAACCGTTCGAAATGAAGGAAGTCATTGCGAGGGTTTACGCAGTGCTCCGCAGGGCCGGAGGAGAAAAAGAAAAGGAAAAGATACTCACATTTGACAATCTCGTCATTAATATGGAATCCTTTGAGCTGATCGTTTGCGGCAACAGGATCGACACGCCGCCGAAGGAGCTTGAGCTGCTTTTTTTCCTCGCTTCGTCCCCCAACAGAGTATATACCCGCGATCAGCTGCTCGACGAGGTTTGGGGCTTCGATTACTTCGGAGACAGCCGGACGGTGGACGTCCACATCAAAAGGCTCCGCGAGAAGCTCGAGGGGGCAAGCAATCAATGGTGCCTAAAAACGGTCTGGGGCGTCGGCTACAAATTCGATCTTAAAGCATAGTCGCGTGTTTTCCCGGGGCACCCGGCAAAAATCGGCAATTATTTCGCCGGACAAGGGCATATAATATGAAAAGTACTTTTTTTAAATCTTTTGTCGTCACATCCCTGCTTCTTCTTGTAAGCTTCGTGATTCTCGGGACGTCTTTTGCGGTCTTCGCCTACAGGTTTTCCGTAAACGAGCGCACGGAGTCCCTCAAGGCCAACGCGGATATCATAAGCCAATATGTATCCGCGTCCGTCTACAGCGGCAAGATATTGATTTACAGGGATCTGAAACTGCTGATATACAGAATTGCCGAGATCTCCGGCACATATGTGATCATCACGAACAGCCAGGGTGAGATAATCGACACATCCGACTCCATCACTTTCGGGCTCTTTTCACCGCGCCTGAGCGTCGGGGAAGAGATCATGAGGGAAACCTTTGTCGGCAGCGGATACAGCGGTTTCGGCACCCTCGGCGGGCTTTTCGCAAATGAATATTACTCGGTGGGCGTTCCGGTCGTCGCTTCCAACGGCAACATTGTCGGCGCTGTGTTTGTTTCGGTCTCCGGGGACAACCTCCGCCAGATGATCATGAACTTCCTCAGAATATTTATATCGACCGCCGGCTCGGTTCTGCTCCTGTCCTTTGCGTGGGCATATATTGCAGCGCAGCGCATGACCCGTCCCCTGGTCCTCATGTCCTCCGCCGCGAGGGAGTTCGCGAGAGGCAATTTCTCCGTCAGGGTTCCCGATGAGGGACTCACGGACGAGCTGGGACGGCTTGCCGTATCCTTCAACAACATGGCGGGAGCCCTTGCAAAGACGGAGGAGCGCAGGCGTGAATTCATCGCAAACATATCGCATGAGCTGAAAACGCCGATGACTACCATCGGAGGGTATGTCGACGGCATTGTCGACGGTGTGGTGCCTCCGGAAAAGCGGGAGGAGTATCTCAGGATCGTCTCGTCCGAGGTCAAGAGGCTGAGCCGCCTTGTCACGCAGATGCTCGAGATCAGCCGGCTTGAGTCCGGGGACGATATTGAAGTCAACAAGCAGAAGTTTGATATCTGCGAATGCGCCCGTATCGTGTTATTGGGGTTCGAGCAGAAGATAAACGAGCGGAATCTCGACATTGAGGCCGACTTTGACGGCTCCATAGAGGTGTATGCCGAACCGGACAGCATCACGAGGGTTATTTATAATTTGCTCGACAACGCAATAAAATACTCCTATGAGGGGACAACCATAAAAATATCCATAAGGCAGAAGGACAAAAAGGTCCATTTTTCGGTCACCGACATCGGCAAACCTATTTCTCCCGATGAGCGTGAACTGATTTTCGACAGGTTCCATAAAACGGACAGATCCCGGAAGTCGGAAGGTCTCGGGCTTGGTCTTTATCTGGTAAAAAAAATACTGACAAAGCACGGTGAAGACATCTTCTGCGAATGCGAAGGAAGCACGACCACCATGAGATTCACCCTGCCCTCCGCAAACTGAGATCTGTCGGAATCGAGGCATGCGTATGAAAGAAAAGAAATGGCTGAAGCGAGCGGCAATAACCGGCGGCGTGTTTTTAGCGGTCGTCGCCCTTTGCTTTGCCCTGGTTGCGCTTTATATAAGGGCTCCGGAAATCGTCATGAGTGAACCCGGTGAAGACGTTGAGCCTGCGGAAAACCTTCTTCAGAACGGGAAGGATCCCTCAGCTCCGCCTGCCGGGGAAACAGGCGCGGAAGAATCGGCACCCGCAGGGACCGGCGCTCAGGAGCCCGAGCCTGTGGGAGGAGACCGGCGCGCAGGGACATATACGATTCTTTTAATTGGCACAAGCGATAATTACTCTGCCGATACGATTATGGTAGGCACCGTCGACACGGTCGCAAAAAAAGTCCACGTGCTCGGCATCCCGCGGGATACCAAGGTGGAAGCCGCCCGCTCGGTGAAAAAGATCAACGGCGCTCTGGGCGTCGGGGGTGTGGAGCTTCTTAAAAAGGAGACGGCGGGCATTTTGGGGTTTAAGCCCGATTTCTATATAAAAATAGACCTGCAGGGACTTATAAGCCTTGTGGATGCGATCGGCGGCGTCGATTTTGATGTCCCGTACAAGATGAATTACGACGATCCGTCCCAGGATCTGCACATTCATTTCGAACCCGGTCCCACGCACCTGGACGGACAGTCCGCAATGGAGCTTGTCCGCTACAGGGGACACGCCGGAGCAGACCTGAGCCGCATGAAGATCCAGCAGGATTTTCTCATGGCTGTGGCTAAAAAAATGATAACCCCTGCGAACATCACCAAAATCGGCACCTATGCCGAAATCTATGCCAAAAACGTCGAAACCGACCTGACGGTCGGAAACCTCATATGGTTCGCGCTCCAGGGATTTGAAATAGGCACCGAAAACATCCACATGTACACACTGCCGACCTACACGAAGGACCATAAAGTCAATCCGAGCTATTATCAGTTCGTGAGCAGCGAAGAGGCAATAAAACTGATTAACGAGACGGTCAATCCCTACAAAAAAGAAATAACCGGGAAAAACGTCAATCATGTACCCTTTGTCGCTCCCGTATCGGCTGCGACCGGCACGGACACTGGCGCAGCCGGCGAAGGATCCGCGACTGACAGTGCAGGCATGACGGACGGAAGCCTGTCCGGTGAAGAAAACTCCGGAGAAGAGGTCTTCCGGGAGGATGGCGACGAGGCAGATGCCGGAGTTGTCGACACGGGCGGAGACGATACAGAAGACGGCGGAGTTTACGGATAAAAACCTCTGCAGGCCGGAGGTTTTCAAGGTATGGAGAGATCCGGCGGGATGTCAGTCGAGGGCTTGCCGAAGGAGATTATAGGTATGCCATCCGACGACTCCGTCTGCCCTGATCCTGTGGTCACGCTGAAACTGTTTGACGGCGAGCATTGTTCCGGTGCCGAACTTCCCGTCCGGAATCCCTTTATAATATCCGAGCTGCAGAAGCATCTCCTGCAGCTCCAGCACGTCGCTTCCGATGTTCCCGTGCTTCATGGCACGGAACGGCTGGTTGTCGTATTTTATATATACCGGGGTGCCCCATCTTACGTATTTTTTAAGCTCCCGAACGTCGGAGTTTCGCATCCTGATGCATCCGTGAGACACATTCCTCTTCCCTATCGTCCACGGCTCATACGTGCCATGGATGCCGTATTTCCCCCATGGCACGTTGAGGGAAATCCAGCTTCCTCCGAAACCCTCTCCCCAATTCCCGATTCCGTTGACCTTGTAAAGACCGAGCGGGGACGGGGAGTTTTTATCACCCCCGCTGCACGGCCATTTTTTAAATACTTTTCCGTCCTTATAAAGCGTCAGCTGCAGGATGTCGAGATCGACGTACACCGCATATCCTTCGTCGGGTATTTCGAAAGCGGGATAAATGGGATACATGTTGTGCCAGGGGTAATTTTCCGGGTCGGGGAAATAGCGGTGCATTATCCAGGCTTCGGCCAATCCGAGGCCAATGCTTAATACGGCGATAAGTATAACCACCGCGATGACGATAAGAATCTGCTTTATTCTCGTTTTTGAAAGCACGAACATACGGACCTCCACGCTTGTTCCTGCCGGAAACATTATACACGGCAATATAATATATGAGGAAAGTCCGCGGGGTAGAAAAGTTTTTCACGCATGCCGCAATTGCTTGAAATGTATATTCGGCCTATAGTATAATTCCTATATCGATCCGGTGAAGTGAAGGAGTGAAAAACATGGCAGCCAATGTTCGGACGGCCGCGGTACTGCGCATATGCGACGGGGAAAAGCTGCGGTTTTTAAAGGAGGAGCTGCTGTTCAAGCCCCTGATAAGGTGGCTTGCCGACGAGCTGAGCGCCGGAGGCGTGGACGAGCTTCTTTTGATCGCGGATGAGGAGGACCCGGGGCTCTTCAATTTCGGGCACAAGTTCCGCACGTTTGCGATAACCGATCTGAAGGGAGAACGGGAAGCGCTGAAGGGCCTTGCAGCCGCGGGAAACATCAAAATAATCACCATCGCGGACACCGTATTTTTTAATAAGGACGTCGTGATCGAGCTGATTACCACATTGAGCTCCCGCAGCAAGGTAATGCTCACATCCGGAGGAATGCCGCTCGGAGTATGCGGTTTTTCCGGCGAGGACGCCGCGGACAGCAGCCTTGTCGAAGGCGCTCTTGAGGACCTGGCCGCACATGACGACTTCTATGAGCTTGACTGCCTCGATACCGGAATACTCGGCCTTGAGATCCGCACCCTTGAGGACGTTTCAAGGGCGGAAGAACTGCTCCGCGATATGGTTAACCGCACCCATATGGCAAACGGAGTCCGCTTTGTCGGCGCGGAAACATGTTTTATTTCACCAGACGCGGTTATCGGCGCCGGAAGCGTCATCCTTCCCAACACGATCATCAGGGGCGAAAGCGTGATCGGCCGCAGCTGCAGGATCGGCCCTAACTCTGTCGTCATTTCCTGCACGGTGGGCGATATGACCGAAGTCAACTCATCGCAGATAAACGAAAGCAAAATTGGAGAAAAGGTTAAAATCGGTCCCTTCGCGTATATCCGGCCGGGCTGCACGATCGGAAACGGCATTAGAATAGGCGATTTTGTCGAGCTCAAGAACTCAAAGATCGGAGACGGCACTAAAATATCGCACCTCACATACGTAGGAGACGCCGAAGTCGGAGAGTCAGTCAATTTCGGCTGCGGAACGGTTACCGCAAACTATGACGGAATTAGCAAACACCGCACCGTAATAGAAGACGGCGCGTTCATAGGATGCAACACCAATCTCATTGCTCCCGTGCGCGTGGGAAAGAATGCGACAACCGCCGCGGGAACCACCGTTACCGAAGATGTGCCGGAGGGCAGTCTTGCCATCGGAAGGGTTCGCCAAACCATAAAGCCCGATTGGAATAAATACAGGAAAAAATAGATTATTCACATAAATATCATTTGCAGGATTGAGACAAAATGTTTTTTGGAAGAAAGCCGGGTCCCGTCGATTATATCGTCGCGGGTCTCGGAAACCCCGGTCCAAGGTATGCCGGAACCCGGCATAACGTTGGGTTTCGCGTTATAGACGAGCTTTCCGGAAGGTACGGCATCAGAGTTGACAGGAGCAGGTTCCGTGCGCTTACCGGTACCGGCGTGATAAACGGTGCGCGCGTGCTTCTTGTTAAACCGCAGACCTTCATGAATTTAAGCGGTCAGTCTGTAAAGGCCGCCTCGTCGTTCTATAAAATTCCCCCCGACAGGATCATTGTCGTTTTTGACGATGTGTCGCTGCCCGTGGGGAAGCTCCGTGTCAGGAAGAAAGGCTCCGACGGGGGGCACAACGGCATCAAATCGATTATTGCCGAGTGCGGGACGGATGAGTTCCCCCGTCTCAAGGTGGGAGTCGGAAGCCCCGGGTTCCGCGACATGGTCGATTGGGTGCTCTCCCCTTTCGAAGGCGCCGAAAGGGAGCGCATGAGCCGGGTCTTTCCCGCCGCGGCGGACGCTGTCGAGCGAATGCTTTCGGGCAACTATGACGCCGCCGCCAATGAATTCAACGGGATAACTATCGAGTAAGGAGATTCGATGCAGGCACTTTTGGAAGCCCTGCGCGGGCTGAGAGAATTTGAGGAACTGACCGAGGCGATCGAAAGGGGCAGGTGCCCCGCCGCGGTCGGAGGCCTGAACGCCATCCATAAGGCACACATGGCGGCTGCTCTGTCGCGGAGGACAGGCAGACCGCTCTTTGTTCTGTGTCCGGATGAGCTTGAGGCCAAAAGCATCGCAAGCGATATCGGAAGCTTTTTGGGCATTAATGTTCCCATTCTGCCTTCCCGCGAGTTTAATTTTCATACGACCGAAGCCGCGTCGAGAGAGTGGGAGCACAGGCGGATCGCTGTTCTGAGCGGAATGGAGAAGGCGCCGGTCACTGTGGCATCCTATGAGGCCGCGGCAATACGGACCATGCCCAAAAAGCTGCTTGATAAAATAACCATAGAGCTGAAGCCGGGCGACAACACCGATATCGATACCCTTCTGGACCTGATGACCATGGCGGGCTACAAAAGGGCTTCGCTGGTGGAAGGAGAAGGACAGGTGTCGGTGCGCGGCGGAATCATGGACTTTTTTTCGCCGGGAGCCGAGGGGCCGTACCGTATCGAGTTCTTCGGCGACGAGATCGACACCATATCCTTTTTCGATCCCGTATCGCAGCGCCGCACATCAGAGGTCGGATCGGCGAAGATCCTCCCGGCCTCAGAGACGCTCCCGGCGTACGCTCCCGGCGGCATAAGCGGCCTTTTAAAGGTTATGGAAGCCCTGAAATCCCGCCAAAAGGGCCATGCCGAACTGAATAAAACGATAGATTCGGATATTGAGCGGCTTGAAAATGAAATACTGTTTTCCACAGCCGACCGATATATGGATCTTATTTATCCGGATTTTACGACCGCCGCCGATTATATTCCCGACGAAGCGATCGTAATTCAAATCGATCACGGAAGGATCTCCGACAGGGCGAAAAGCTTCGCGTGGCAGCAGAACGAGGACATAAAAGCGCTCCTTGAAGCGGGAAAGCTGCATCCCAGGCTTGCGCGCTTTTCGGCTGACATTGCCGGCCTCAGCAAAATGCTTTCGCTTTATCCGGTGGTTTATCTCGACACCTTCATCGGAGCGCAGTATCCCCTTCCGCCGCTGAGAATCTTCAGCTTCACGGTAAAGCAGCTTCCGTCCTACGGGGGCAGCATCGACACTGCGGTAATGGATATACAGCATTACATCGGCAGGGAATTCCGCGTAGTGGTCCTCTGCCGCAACGAAACGCGCGCGAAAAACCTCGCTGCCATCCTTGCCGAAAAAGGCATACCGGCGGCCCTGGATCTGGGACTGCACGGTCTTCCGGGAAAAGGCTCCTGCCATATTGCGCTGGGTTCTTCCGCCGCCGGGTTTGAGTACCCGCCCATAAAGCTCGCGGTAATCACCGAGGGACAAATTCTGGCGGAGCGGACAAAGGCGCGGGGGGCGCATAAGAAAACCTCCCGGGAGAGGGTTCGCTCCTATGCGGACCTCACGCCGGGAGATTATGTGGTGCACGAGCATCACGGTATAGCCCGTTTCCAGGGAATTGTCCAGATGGTTGTGGACGGCGTCGAGAGGGATTACATCAAGCTTGCGTTCTCGGGGACAGACACGCTGTATGTGCCGGCCACGCAGCTTGACCTTGTTTCGAAATATATAGGCGCGGGAGAAAGCGAACACGTAAAGCTTAGCAAACTCGGCGGGGCGGAGTGGCAGCGTTCCAAGTCGCGGGCGAAATCCGCCGCAAGGGAGCTTGCCAAGGAGCTCATAGAGCTCTATGCCGAGCGGCGCCGCCGGCCGGGATTCGCATTTCCCGCGGACGGGGAATGGCAGCGTGAGTTTGAGGAGGGTTTCGAGTACGAAGAGACTGAAGACCAGCTGCGTTCTGTAAAGGAGATTAAGGCCGACATGGAATCTGGCTATCCCATGGACAGGCTTCTTTGCGGAGACGTAGGCTTCGGAAAGACGGAGGTTGCTCTTCGCGCGGCCATGAAATGCATACTGGCGGGAAAACAGGTTGCATTTTTGGCTCCGACGACCGTTCTTGCACAGCAGCACTATCTCACCGCGACGAGAAGGTTTTCGGGTTTTCCGGTTGAGATTGACGTGCTGAGCCGTTTCCGCTCGCCGAAACAGCAGCAGGAAACCGTGCGGAAAATAAAGAACGGCACGGTGGACCTTGTGATAGGCACGCACAGGCTGCTCCAGAAGGACGTCCGTTTCAAGGACCTTGGACTTCTGATCGTGGACGAGGAGCAGCGCTTCGGAGTTACCCACAAGGAGAGGCTGAAAGAGATGAGCCGGATGGTCGACGTGCTGACCCTTTCGGCGACCCCGATTCCCCGCACGCTCAATATGGCGCTTTCCGGGATAAGGGATATGTCCACGCTTGAGGAAGCCCCGAGGGACAGGCATCCCGTGCAGACATATGTGCTTGAGCATGACTGGGGCGTCATACTCGACGCCATACGAAGAGAAATCGGCCGCGGCGGCCAGGTATACTATCTGCATAACCGCATCGAATCGATCGAACAGACGGCCTCCAGGCTTTCCCGCGAGCTAGATGGGGTTGTTATCGCAGTGGCCCACGGACAAATGAGCGAGAAAGAGCTGAGCGAAGTCATGCAGCGAATGGACCGCGGTGAAATACAGGTTCTTGTCTGCACCACGATCATAGAGACAGGCATAGACATTCCGAATGTAAACACTCTGATAATAGAGGACGCGGACCACCTTGGCCTTGCGCAGCTTCACCAGATCCGCGGGCGGGTCGGGCGTTCCCAGCGTCACGCATACGCCTATTTCACCTACCGGCGCGGAAAGGTCCTGACCGAGATCGCGGAAAAAAGACTTAACGCCATCCGTGAGTTTGCCGAGTTCGGAGCAGGCTTCAAAATCGCGATGCGGGACCTGGAGATCCGCGGCGCGGGCAATATACTTGGTCACGCCCAGTCAGGCCATATGATCAACGTTGGATACGACATGTACCTCAAGCTCCTGGAGGAGGCGGTGCTTGAGGAGCGCGGGCAGGAGCCGGAGAAGATGGCGGAGTGCACCGCGGACCTGCTTGTGGCCGCGGGGATTCCGGAGAAGTATGTGCCGGATGCGGGCCAAAGGATGGACCTGTACCGGAGAATTGCGCTTGTCAGGACCGACGAAGATGCGTCCGACCTTATAGACGAGCTTGTGGACCGTTACGGCGACGTCCCGAGGAACGTCCATGCCCTGATCCGCATAGCGCTTCTGCGCGCTTCGGCCGGCGAGCTCGGAATAACCGAAATCGCGCAGCGCGAGGGGCACCTGAACTTTATTGCGGCGAAGCCGGACATCCATGCCGTCAGTCTGCTCTGCAGCGACAAACGCTATAAGGGAAGGCTCTTCTTCAGCGCCGGAGAAAAGCCATACCTTTCACTAAGGCTGCAGGAAGGCTCCGACGTTCTGGCCGAGGCTGAAAATCTGATAAAAAATCTGAGAGCCGTGCTGTCCGCTGAATAAAGGAAGCGTCGGGGACGCATCCGATACCGCGGCCGAACACGGCTCGGGGGATCAACTTACCGATTGACAACAATCAAAGCTTTGTGATATCCTAAGCATTGCGATATATGCGCCGGAGTGGCGGAACAGGTAGACGCCCGGGACTTAAAATCCCGTGGGAGCAATCCCGTGCCGGTTCGACCCCGGTCTCCGGCACCACAAGAACAATAGGGAAAAAGCCAGTGAAATCAAGGGTTTCGCTGGCTTTATGGTTGTAAAAAATGTAACCGCACATGCAAAAATATTACCTCAAAAACCGGCTTACTTGGGATTTACTTGGGAATGATTTGGTATAAAAAAAGCCCTTAATCTATACCAAAATATGGTATATAATGTTTACAATTTTTCTAGGGATGGCCCACAACCCATTTCCAATATACCCCTTTTGCCTGCCTTGTGCAGGGATTTATGCAAAAATACGAAAAAAGCTGGAGGAATATCCCTCCAGCTTTACTTGTTTATTGAATTAAGCAACTTTATGCCATCTTCTATACTATATACTTCTTTCGTAGCTGATTTCAGTATATTCATAATGTAATGAAATATTATATCATTTTTCTCGTCCGATTTAACATAATCGTAAAAAATCATTGTTTTTACTAGATTTTCGCTATGTTCGCAATTCCAAGCCCATGCTTTTACATCATTTAATAGACGCCTAAGGTTTTTATCAGTAAAAGAAAAAAACTTAACTCCATAATCATAGAAAAAGTAATCATATGATATGGGCTCAGAATATTTGCCAGCTCTTTGAATGTTCCGTTTAAAGGGCACTTCACGCTCAGTGAGTAGCTTAGCTAAAAAAGCAATTTGCTGTTCATGCGTTGGGCGCTTATTTTTATCAAAATCATAACGCAAATACATTTTAAGGATCTCGTCTGCGCAGCACTCGTAGTTTTCGTAGGTTATTTCAATCGGCGTATCGAAGTGGAATTCATTTACGTAGTACTTAATAAACGAAAGTAAATCAAATTTAATATTGTAATTATAGATAGTTATATTAATTTCGTCTTTAATTGATTGTAGAAGTAGCCTTAAATTGTCAATGTTTAGTTCATCATCGAATTTTCGAACACGCGAAAAATTCTTTGTGTATCTGAATTCTCTGATACCGCTTTCCTCATCCGAAAAGAGAACGCCTAAGTTAATGCTTTCTCCTGCAATAATTGATGGATAATATCGAAGAACAGAATATTGCAGTTTACCCATTTTTACGTCTCCTTTCTATACAAATCATTTCGCAGATATTATCTAAATTGTAGGACTACAATACATATTGGACAGCGCGGAGAAAAAAATAGTGCAGGAACAAGGCACATCGATTAGAATTGAGTTACCACACAAAATTCTGGTCGAAAGGAAGTGCCTATCCCTGCA
>Ga0134099_1000208_pt1 | contig 74405 bp, 69 predicted proteins | sample 10_taG_2_FD_105482 | JGI IMG/M metagenome (GOLD analysis project Ga0134099, IMG submission 105482) | Switchgrass degrading microbial communities from high solid loading bioreactors in New Hampshire, USA - 10_41_5_180_A2 metaG | ecosystem: Engineered > Bioreactor > Semi-continuous > Anaerobic >...
GGAACCACGATATGACCTCCTCTACTTTTTCTTTTTTTGGTTTCTTAGTTAAAGTAGAAATCATATCGTGGTTTTTGTCAATTATTCTACACGATTTTTACACCACTACTTGAGACTATAACGTTAATTAATTGTCTGGATATGAACAGAAAGTTGAAATTAATAATAATAATAAAATAAAAAAAAGAATATTAGATTCTTTACTATAATGTTACAGGTCACAAGGTTGATATGAGATTAGAATCAAGTATAAGCAATAAATCACCTTATATTTCATAAATTAAGGGACATCCATTCTGTCTCCCCAACCCTATGAAAAAAGGCCGTTATCTATTCTGTCAACTCAACCCTACCTATTTTCGAGTCAAATTTCGCTCCAAAAGTACCCCCTCGATATGTTTCCATGTACGCATTTTGGCCCTTTAGGTTGAGTAGACAACTTGGTTATAATTCCGGAAACCCAGTAAAATCAAGGCTTACAGCCTCGTAATCAATACGACACTCTCCACATGTGATAGTTAGGCTTTTTCGGGAACAAGTCCTAAAACAACCAGAACTATTGATATTATTAGCTTTTCCAGACATTTATCAAAACCTTGATATCTAACTTATCGCTTCGTTTAAGTAGGCTATTTGTGTTTTTGACAGGTTCAAAAAATAAAATCTATTGTTTTATAAATCAGAAATCAATAATTATTTTTCTGCACTTCCTGCATGTAAAGGCAATGGGGTATTCTGTTTGTTTTGGAAGAATAGTTACATAAGGCGGCAGCCTGATTGCATTATGCTTATTAAATTCTTTTTCAGTATATAGCTTTGGTATTGACTCGCCGTCAGGCAAAAAATATACTCCTCCGCGGCTCCTAACAATTCCTTTTTCCATTTCTTCATTACAATATGGACATCTCATTCATCACACCTCACAAATTCTAATATTCCTGTTTCTTTTTCGAACTATATTTCTGACTACTGCGACGCTTACCGTCGCCATCCGTGACGATATTGCTTCGCTTTTTCTTTTCGTCCTGAACCGCCCTGAACTCGCTCTCCGTTATAATCGGCGGATGACATTCTTTCATCTGAAATTCATATTTTTGTGTAGCAGAATCCAAAAGTGTAACCGTACCTGTGTACTTCTCATTTTCAAGCATCTTCTCTATAGAGCGTTTGCTCCATGTTTCTTTACCGGTAGGGGAAGGAATGCCTGCGTCTGATAATTTCTTTATGATACCAAGCACACTGGCACCATCCAGATACCATCTAAAAATATCTCGCACAACCTTAGCCTGTTCATTGTCAATTACAAGCTCACCATCTTTATTCTTGATGTAGCCGTACAGCTTTCGTTTGTAGAGTCCAGAGGTACCGTTTGCCGCTCTCATAGCAAGTCCCATGCGGATGTTTTCGCTTCGGCTCTCATTTTCGGCCTGAGCGAAGGATTCCATCACCGAAATCATAAGATTGCTGTCAACTTCATCGGTATCCAGATTTTCTTCTTCAAATATGATTCTGACGCCTGCTGCTTTCAGCCTATTGAGTGCTGATAAGGTCTCTACAGTATCTCGGCCAAATCTACTGATGCTTTTTGTCAGAACGACGGAGATGTTGTGAGCTTCGCATTCTTTAATCAATCGTTCAAATTCTCTACGTGGAACTTCTCCCTTTGCTGATGCAATGTCGATAAAAACATCTGCCAGCCTCCATTGGCTAACATTCGCAACCGCTCTTGTCAAAGCGGAAATCTGTGCTGCAAGGCTATATAACTGTTCTTTTTCGTTCTTACTTACCCTGCAATAGATTCCAACTTTCCTTTCCAGACGGTCATTCTTTGCCGGAATATACCAAATCTTTGAATCCACAAGCTCACCTCCTGTCTAAATATAGCCTAATTATATCACGCTTAATCGCAAATGATAAGTAGGCAATTATTACTCTCTAAATGCACAAAAACACAATATGTTGTATGTTGGTAATGGATTTTAACTACATATTGCGTGACATCAATACCACACACTCAACGTGCGGCGTCCTGGGAAACATGTCCACAGGCTTGACGCGGTGGACGGTGTAGCCATCCTCCGCGAAGAGCTTCAGGTCGCGGGCTAGGGTGGCGGGGTCGCAGGAGACGTAGACTATGCGCTTTGGGGCGATCTGGAGAATCGCGTCGACGGCGGCGGGGCTGAGCCCTTTGCGCGGCGGGTCGACGGTTACGACGTCGATGGGTTCGTCTCGGGTTTTGATTTGCCCGGCGGCTGCGGCGGCGTCGGCGCAAATGAATTCGGCGTTGGAAATGCCGTTTATTTTTGCGTTCACTTTAGCGTCCTCGACGGCTTCGGGGACGATTTCGGCTCCGATAACCTTATTCGCAAGCCGCGCCATGCAGAGAGATATCGTTCCAATGCCGCAGTACAGGTCAAAAACCGTCTCCGTCCCGGATAATCCGGCAAATTCGGTTGCGATGCGATAAAGGTTTTCGGTTTGGTCCCGGTTGATCTGGAAAAACGACAACGGCGAAATCCTGAATGTCAGGCCGCAGAGTGTGTCGGTTAGATAAAGCTCGCCCCATAACACCTCAATTTCGCCTGTCAGTGCAACGTTGCCCTTTTCCGGGTTATGGCACAAAAGAATGCCTGTCAGTTCAGGGCATTCTTTTTTCAGCGTCCCGACAAGAGCTTCCTGATTTCTAATTTTCTTTTCCGCAGTTACAATGCAAATTTGCGCCGTACCGTTTGACGACGATCGATAGAAAATGTATCTGATAGTTCCCTTGCCTGATACCTCATCGTACATCCGGACGCCGTTTTCACGCGCAAACCGCTGCACAGCCTTTGCCGCCCTGTCGGCGTCCGGGCTCTGCAGAGTGCAGCAGTCGGCGGCAACAACATCGTGCGATCCGCGGCGATAAAAGCCGATAACAGGTACTCCGTTTATATCAGCTGTCTGGTATATAACTTTGTTGCGATATCCCTCCAAGGCGGGAGAAGGCAATATACTCTCCACAGCGGTGTCAATCCCGCCTATCCGCTTCAGAGCGTCGGCAACACGCTCATGCTTCATGCGAAGCTCCTCATCGTAGCTTACATGGCGAAGCTCGCATCCGCCGCATTTGCCGAATACCCGGCAGTCGCTTTCAATGCGGTGCGGAGATGGCTCGATGATCCTTTCGATCTTCGCATAAGCATGGGATTTCAGAACCTTGAGTATGCGGACATCGCACAAATCGCCTCTGACCGCGCCCCTGACAAACACGGCCATACCTTCGATACGGCAGATTCCGTCTCCTTCCGAGCTCCACGCATCTATTTTAGCCTGATAAATATCGTTTTTCTTCATGTTTAGCTTCCATTATATATCTATTTCATTTATCGAATATGAAGTTTGCTCAGCAATATCAGCAGCAATCTATGCGTTTATTCATGGTCTTGTCGCGCAAAGCGATTTTTACCAGCGGTTATAATGAAGCTTCTCGTATTTTAAATCCCCATCTTCATAAGGCTTCTTTTCTTCGGCCGGATAACCGATTGCGATCAGACACTCTATTTCATACTTGTCGGGTATCGATAAAATCTTCTTCACAATATCTCCGGATTTAACCCGGTCGGCTCCATATCTGTTGCGAACCTGAATCCAACAGGATCCGAGGCCTAATGACTGGGCAGAGAGCTGTATGATAGTCGCGGCAATCGAAGCATCCTCCGTCCATACGTCGCAAGCTTCGGGATCGGCTGCGACGACGATGCATAACGGGGCTTCGGCAACATGCTTCGAACCGTGCTCCCTGCACTCGGAGAGTTTTCCCAGCGCTTCCTTATCGGTTACGGCTATAAATTCCCAGGGCCTAATTGAGCGCGAGGACGGAGCAAGCAATGCGCTTTTCAGGATTATATCAATTTTTTCTTTTTCAATTTCTCTTGGCTGGTATTTCCTTATGCTTCTTCTGGACTTCAGCAATTCATACATAATGCAATCTCCTCCTGATTTCATGAAGTTAACCTGATTATAGCAGAAAAGCGTTATTGGGAATATAGAAAAACATCAGTTTAGGTTAATGCGTGCATTATTAGTGTGAGCTCTAAAAGCAAATTATCTTTGAAAAATAAAAGATTACGGTATATAATCTTTACATCTGAATTTTTTGTCAAAGTCATGGGATTCTTATCTGAATACGAGGAGGTTAATTATGAAATGTCATGAAATTCCCTTTGGGACTCTTCCAACGGGAAAAAGCGTCTTTCTTTATCATCTTGAAAACAGCAGCGGCATTCAGGCAGAAGTAATCAGCTACGGCGGCATTATCCACCGTCTTGTGGTCCCGGACAGATCGGGAAACATGGCCGACATTGTTATGGGTCAGGATACTCTCGAAAGCTATGTCAAATATCCAATGTGTTCGGCCGCGGTCATCGGCAGATGCGCGAACAGAGTCGCCGGCGCGACCTTTACCATTAATGATAAGACTTACTTCCTCGAACGAACCATGGGGGATGTAACCCTGCACAGCGGCAGCGGAAACTATGCAAACAAGCTTTTCACAGGCAGGCTGTATGAGAATGGGACCGAAGCCGGAGTGGAGCTGTATTACAAGGATGACGGACGAGGCGGCTTCCCGGGATCAATGGATGTGTGGATTACATATGCCCTCAATGAAGACGGTGTATTCGAAATAAGGTATAGGGCGCTGCCGGAAATGGATACGGTTATAAACCTGACTAATCACGCTTACTTTAATCTCGCAGGCCATGCGTCCGGCCCGGTCGGCAGCCAGCTTCTCAAGCTTGAGGCGGATTTTTACCTGCCGAACGATATAAGCGGAGTACCGACCGGCGAAGTGCTTAAGGTTGAAGGCACCGATATGGACTTCACAAGCCTGACGCCCTTTGAGCGCGGATTTGCCAGCAGCGATCCGCAGCTTTCCCGATATGGCGGATATGACCACAATTTCTGCCTGCGCGGAAGAGGCTTCAGAAAGGTTGCGGAAGCGAGGGATCCGGCAAGCGGCCGCGGTATGGAGGTATTGACCGATCTTCCCGGACTTCAGCTTTATACGGCAAACTTCATGAGAGGCGATACTCCGTGCAAGGATGGCGCGAAATATCAAAAGCGCGGCGCTTTCTGCCTTGAAACTCAGCATTTCCCGAACGCGGTCAATCAGTCGCAGTTCCCGTCCCCCATCTATCTTGCAAAGCAGGAGTTCAACTCAAAAACAGCCTTCAGGTTCTTCACATTTTAATGGCGCTAAACTTCCTTAATCTCGCAGCGGATTTTTCCGCCTGCAATCTCAATCGCACCATATGTGGCTTTAGGCGAAAAAAAGGATTTCAGGCCTATTGTTCCCGGGTTCATAATCCACATATCCTGTCTTATAAATAAATACGGTATATGCGTATGCCCGAAGAGAACAATGTCGGCCGACTCATCCTTCCCTTTATCGGCAATCCGTTCAACTCCGTTTTTTACTCCATATTGATCGCCGTGCGTGATAAAGAGCCGCTTTCCGTCAATCACAAGGAGCTTGCTTACGGGATATCCGGACATAAAATCGTTGTTTCCCTTTACTATATCCATCGGGATTTCCGGAAATCTGCGACGCAGCTCCTCTGCGTCTCTTGAGTAATCACCCAGGTGAATAATATGGTCGGGCTTTTCCTTACTGACCGCCTCATGCATTGATCTGATCTCTGAATGTGAATCTGACAGCACAATTATTTTCATTACATAACGACACTCCGGAGCCTTACATAAGACCGGAGATTTGCCGTCCTCCCTTCGAAAAGATGATCATTAAGAGGTTATTCAACAATATGTATTTTAAAAGAAGCGACAAGGCAATTGACCAAGTCGCTTCATTTTTTATGCTTTGGAGTCTAAAGCTCCGCTTTTGGAATTTGCGCTGACTTTGGGTTCCGGGTTCTCTAATTAGGCCGCCGCTTCTTCTGATAAAGGCCGGAAATCATGATGTCGGCTTATTGGCTCTTCTTTTCTTTTCGGAGTATGGAATATTGCGGCGCTGCTGCGGGTAGCTTTGCCCGATAGAGTCGGTGCGGATGCTTTGCGTCGTCGGTCGGTGTGCCATCGGTGTCATCGACAAGCTCTCCCATGGTAAAGGTTATGGTCTCTCCGCGGGGGATCATCAGCTCCAGAGTTTCGCCGGTCCTGAAGCGGTTTTTGTGGCGGACGACCGCGTTCCCGTCGGAGTCGCACCGCTCGACAACCGCGGCCACCTCCCAATCTCGAATGTAGGAGGAATCGGAATAATGCTGCATCGGTTCCTTCGGCTGTCCGAAAAAGAACCCTTCGCAGTATTCGCGATGGCTGACCTTTTCAACCTCTTTATACCACTTTTCATTGAAGGGACGGCCGTTCTTAAGGTCGTCGATCGCTCCGCGATAAGCATAGGTCGTTGCCGCGGCATAATATTCGCTTTTCGCCCTGCCTTCGATCTTGAAGCTCCGGACTCCCGCCTGCGCCAGTTTGTCCAGAAAACGAATGGCGCAGAGGTCCTTTGAGTTCAGTATATACGTGCCCTCTTTATGCTCTTCGATTTCATAATACTCGCCTTCGCGCTTTTCCTCGCGCAGGTAGTATTTCCACCTGCAGGGCTGCGCGCAGCTGCCGCGGTTCGCGTCGCGGCCGGCCATGTAGTTCGAAAGCAGGCACCGGCCGGAGAAGGATACGCACATGGCGCCGTGGACGAAGCACTCAATGTCCAGCTCCGGCGGCGTTTTTGCACGTATGTCCGCGATTTCGTCTAAGCTCAGCTCGCGGGCGAGTATCACACGCTTTGCACCGAGCTCGTACCACATTCGGGCGGCTTCATAGTTCGCCACCCCCGCCTGAGTGCTGATGTGGACTTCGAGCCCCGGAGCGAAGCGCTTTACCATGCCCATCACGCCGATATCCGTTACGATCGCGGCGTCCGCTCCGCATTCCGCGATATACCTGACGAACTCTCCGAGCCGGGCTATTTCGTCGTTTCGCGGAATTGTGTTCACCGTTATATATGCCTTTACGCCGTTCTCGTGGCAAAACGCGATTGCGCCGCTCAGCTCGTCCCCGGTGAAGTTGCCCGCGGCAGCCCTCATGCCGAATTCGTTTCCGGAGAGATACACCGCGTCGGCTCCGTAAAGCACCGCCATCTGGAGCTTCTCCGCATTTCCCGCCGGGGCGAGCAGCTCGATATCGCTATATTCGGTTTTTGAATCCTGCTGAAACTTCATACGCACATCCTAACCCTGAGGCCTGTATACGCCCGGATTCGCATCTATGATAGCCTGATGCTCCTCCGCCGTTCTCGCAAACTCGTGATGTCCCTCTTCGGTAAGCGCGTAGTAGTAATAATTCGTTTGATCCGGATTCAGGGCGGCCCTTATCGATTTGATGCCGGGATTGCAGATCGGTCCGGGCGGCAGCCCTTCGTACATGTACGTGTTGTAGGGATTGTCGATTTTTGTGTCTTCTATGCTTAGTACCTCTTTGCGTTCGGGCAGGATATACTGAATCGAGGCGTCGATCTGCAGCTTTTTCAGATTCTTGCTGTTCAGGCGGTTATGGATAACGGAGGCGATTTCACCGCGCTCGTCGTCGTTTGCAGCCTCTTTCTCTATCAGAGACGCGATTGTAAGAATCTGCTGCATGGTGTAGCCCGACTCCTCAATCTGCTGTCGGAGTTCGGCAGTCATCTTCTTATTGAAGTTTGCAAGGAATTTGTTTATTGCGCTGACGGGATTCTCGTTCACATAAAAATTGTACGTGTCGGGGAACATGAAGCCCTCAAGCCGGTTTTCGGAGGCCGGCAGTCCTTCGAGGAAGGAATACTCAAAATCATAATTTTCGCAGATATCCGCAAGCTCCTCATAGGTGTTTACCCCGTTGTCCGCAAGCCGCTGAAGGATCTGCTTCAGCGTAAAGCCCTCGGGAATCGTAACGCTTACAACAGTCCGGTAGTCGGATGTATCGCGCATTGCGGATACGATGGCCCTGTAGTCCATTATGGCGCTGACTTCATAGCTGCCAGGATCGATTTTCTTCTCGGCTTTTGAAAAGGCCGCGTATAGTCTGAAAAGGAACGGATAGCGAATTATGCCCGCATCCTTCAGCTTGTCGGCAATATCTCTTATCGAATCCTGTTCTGTGATCTCTATTGAGGCGGTTATGTCATCCTTTGTAAGCGAAAGGACATCGTCCGCGGCAAGCCAGCCGAGCCCCGCGAGCAGGGCCGACGCCCCTATAACAAACAGAAAATAGATGATAGCGCTGAAACATCCTGATGTCTTCCTTGCGGTCTTTTTGGGCCTGCCCGCATTCTGCGAGTGCGGCTGTGGAATCCTTCTATTGTCGGGCATGAGTTTCCTCCATCTTGTCAAATCGTATAAGCACCTTGTCGGTCAGGACGATGTCCATTCCGACATCGGTTTTACCCATGGGCAGCCGGTCAACCAGCATGCGGTCGAAACAAACACCGCACTTGATCGCTCTGCATTTCCGCAGATATCGGTCGTAATAACCGGCGCCCCTGCCGATCCTTCCGCCCCGCCTGTCGAAGGCAAGGCCGGGAATTATTGCAAAATCTATGTCGCCGGGCTCCACAAGCCCGAAACTCTCGTCGGGTTCCGGTATGCCGAAAGGGGGTTTCGGCGTGAGATCGGCCATACTTCTCAAAACTCTTGCGTCCATCTCCCCATCCTTCATGCAGCGCGGGACACAGACCCTTTTGCCTTTTCCCAGCAGGTATTCGATGATTCCTCGGGTTCCCACCTCATGAGGAATGCTGACATAGCAGAAGACAGTCTGCGCCCGGTTAAGCTCCGGTATGGATACAAGTCCTTCAAAAATAGCGCCGGAAGCTTCCCTGCAGGCGTCATCATCCATGGAAAGGAGCCTGCTTTTCAGTATGCTTCTCAGATTCTTCTTCTCTTTTTCCAGCGCTTCGTCGATATTTTTCCCGGTCATCTGAAGCAGATTTTCTCCGCTATGGTTTCGGATTCCCGGGCTCCCTTCAGCGCTTCCACAAGCTTCAGCGCAAAGGGGGTCGCCGCGCCCGCGGCACGGCCCGTTATTATCCTGCCGTCCACAACCACGTCGGCGTCGACAATTTCCGCCCCTTCAAGCATGTGTTCATGGCCCGGATAACATACCGCTTTTTTACCCTTCAGCAGGCCCATTGAACCGAGAACCGTGGGAGCCGCGCAGATTGCGCAGACCCAGCCGCCGTTTTCATAAACGCGGCGCACAGCCTCTTTAACGCGTTCGCTTTCGCTTATCGCTTTCGTGCCGGCAAGACCGCCGGGGAGAACTATCATTTCAAGTCCGTCGGTACGCATCTCGGTATCGACGATGTCGGCGGTTACCGGTATATCGTGTGAGCCGACAATGTTTTTCGATCCGACTCCGACCGTAACGACGTCGACTCCCGCCCTTCTGAGCAGGTCGATCGGAGCGATCGCTTCCATCTCTTCAAATCCGTTTGCCAATATCACATAGACCATTTTATTCTCACCTCTTGTAATCACCCGGGCCCTCAGCTGAACATCAGGTTAATGTACGGGATCGGACCTGCGCCGAACAGAATCTCCGCCAGCTGGGACGGCGTGATAAATGCCTTGCTGTTTTTATATTCCGAACGGCTTACAACGCCGCCGTTTATTTCGAACCTGGCGGTGTTCCATCCGGCCTGCTTGTCGAGCAGATCGAACGAACACTCCATGCCGCTCCTGTATGCGGCCGCATAGGCGAGCATCTTTTCCGCGTCGATTACTCTCACCATGCCGAAGCGGCACGCGTCATGCGGACAGGCCGGGGTGAGCATGACCGCCCCGGATACTCCCATCCGGTCGAGAACCCCAGCGCGAAGCGCGTTGAAGGAAATCTCGTCCTCGCAGAGGAGCTCATTTATGAGAAGACCTTCTTCACACATCTCGCAAATTGCGTATCCCGCCGCAACCCCGTCCTTTTTCAGGACGAACATGCCGCCTCCCGCAATCTCGGCTATTTTCACGGCTCTGGTCCAGTGCTCGTCCGTCCGTTTGAGATGGGTTCTGAATATCATTACATTTTCATATATCGTATTCGCCGAAGAGATGTCCTCCACTGACGGAACGACGTCTTCTCCCGCGGAGCGGGATGCAAGATTGCTTCGCAGCAGCATATAGTCCGCATCCGGCGGGATGTCCGGCAGTTTTTCCCTGACGAGCCTTTCGCGGCTTACGCTGAAAATGCCGGCAAACCCTGAGCGCCGGTAAAACTCGAAAAGGCTGTCCTTCTGCGGGACGAGAACCGCCAGCGGTATATCCATTTGACGAAGCTCCGTGAAGATCCGTTCCATAAGGATTGATGCAAGGCCCTTCCCGCGATGGTCCGGATCGGTGCCCACAGCGAAAATATATCCCGCGGGAATTACTTTCGTGTGATAATCGACATGCGCCGGCAAAACATGCGCCATCGATACGACCTGACGGTTGTCCTCGCAGACCAGGGTTCTGCCGGGATCGAAGATTTCCGACAAAAAGTAGTCCCTGAAATCCTCATCCCCGGGAAAGCATTTATCCCACAGGCTTGAGATGCCCGCGATGTCTTCCGTTTCTGCATGCCTGAAAATCATGGTACCTCCGCGCTTACAGACAGCGGCCGCATCATTTTTGCCCGCCCGGCCATTATGAGCAGGCCTTCGGTGTGCCGCTGTACTTCATTATTATTTTATCGGGATAATATGAAAGCTTCGCCTTCCGCAGGCCTTCAAGGCCCATATCGTCTTCGCGGTTGATATATTTATAGCCGGCGCAAAACGTCTTTGCAAACTCGTTGTTGAGAACCTGATAAGCCCCCGGTATTTCCCATTCGGCTTTCTCGATCTGTACGTCGAACACTTCTTCGTTTATCGCCGTCCCCAGTGAAAACCCGATTATCCTGCCGTCCAGCCGCAGAAGGCCCCCGACCGCTTCCAGGTAATCCATATTTGACAGGAGCTTTTTAATTACCTGCTTTTCCGCCTCCAGATCGCCTTCGGAGGTGCGGTTGTCCCTCTGCCAGCGGTTCTCATATTCGAAAACCTCGCAGAGATTGTCCGGTCCGATCGGCTCGAAAGCCCAGCGTCCTTCATAATCCTTTCTGAACCGGTTGACAAAGTTCCTTTTTGAGTGAAGCTTTTTGCCGGAGAGCGTGATAAGCCTTTCGGACAGATAAACGTAGTCCGCCGCGTCTCTGTCGGGCGTAAAGTCGAACTGCCCCGGGAACACTTCGTTTATGGCTTTTACGACATCCTCGGTAACGAATGAGAGCAATAAGGGCTCGCCGAGCTCATCGCAATGTTTCCTCAGCTCGTCGACGGCCGCGGCAAAGTCGCCTTCACCGAAAGGCGCGTGGTAACGGTAACCCTCCCTGTGCCGGGTTCGGACGAAAAGAAACCCGTCCCTGAAGCAAATCTCAAATTTATATTTATCGTCCCATAGAAAATATGTTGAATAGGATTCTTCGGTAACACCCGTTTTCCTTGCCGACAGGCAGGCCTCCATAGCCGCCCTGTCATCCGGTCCCATTCGTCGAAACGAAAGCAAATTAACACTCCTTAACCTTGCTGAAATAGCAGCCTTACCTTGTCGTATATCTCCCCGGCGATATCCTCCGGCGGGCGGAGCTTACCGTCCCGTTCGCATCCGATCGAAATCCACCCGTAATGTGAAGCGATCCGGCGCGCAGCATCCGCCGAGCGGGCGAGAAAACCGACATCGGCCTCCTGAATATCTTCCCCCTGCCCGCGCTTCTTAATCAGCCCGGCGCTGAGTTCGGGCGATATGTCAAGGAAAAAGACCGCGTCCGGTTTCGGAAGTCCAAGCTTGCAATATTCAAAATCAAAAAGCCAGTCGGCGAAGGGAATCTGCTTCTCCGGCGGAAGCTTTGCCGCCTGGTGGACGGCGTTCGAGGTCGTAAACCTGTCGCAAAGAATAATGCCGCCGTTATTATAATAATCGTTGAGCCCCTGCAAAAAAGCGGCGGCCCTGTCGACGGCAAAAAAAGCCGAAGAAGCATACGGGTTAACCGCGTCGGGATCGGTTCCGAACTCTCCGCCCAGGTACATTCGGAGAAGCTGGGACGACGGGTTGTCATAGCGGGGGAACTTCTGGTAGCGAAAGCTTTTCCCTTCCCGCTCGAGCCTCATCCTCAGTTTGTCCACCTGCGTGCTCTTTCCGGAGCCGTCTATTCCTTCTATAACAATAAGTCTGCCAGCCATAATCAAATTCCTTCCCGGCTATTTAAATTCCCGGTCAGCCTGAAGCGAACCGCCGTGAACAGGTATGCCGGCAGACGCATCATGCGTCCGAGCCTCGACGGCTGCTTGATCAGCCGGTGAAGCCATTCAAGGTTCAGCTTTATAAAAATGTCCGGAGCACGCTTCGCCTCGCCCGCGAATATGTCGATCGTGCCGCCGAGGCCCATCATGGTGCAAGGCACGATATGAGGGGCGTTATCCCGCATCCAAAGCTCCTGCTTCGGCGAACCGAGGCACACGAACACAACATCGGGGTTGGCTGCGTTTATTCTGTGCACGGCAACTTCGTCCGACTTGAAATAGCCGTCGCATACGCCGCATATATTAAGGTCCGGAACCTTTTCGCGCATCTTTTGCGCCGCAATTTCGGCCACTCCGGGTTTGGCTCCCAGCAGAAAAAGCCTCTTGCCCTTTTCGGCGAGCTTCCAGAGCAGCTTCTCCGCCAATTCAACCCCCGCGACTTTCTGTTTGAGCGGTTTTTTCAATATCTTCGACGCAAGCACCACGCCGGCGCCGTCGGGAACGATCAGGTCGGCGTCGTTTATAAGCTTTCCAAAATCCTTGTTTTTCAGACAGTCATATGCAATTTCGGAATTCGGTGTTACAATAATTGATGCCATTCCGCTTTCGACAAGCTCCATGGCGCGCGATACCGCCTCGTCCATTGTAACGTTGTCAAAATTAACGCCGAGTATTTCCACCCGATCCAATCAAATCCCTCCAACCCAAAAGGGAGGCCGTCCCCCCGTTGGATCCTTCTTCATATTATACTTCAGGTGATATCAAATGTCAAAAGATGAACTTCTTTTTCATACCATCCCGCCGGTATACGACGAAAACTCGAAAATACTGATTCTCGGCTCCTTCCCTTCCCCGAAGTCAAGGGAAACCCTCTTCTATTATGGACATCCGCAGAACCGTTTCTGGCCTGTGCTCGCGAGAATCTTCGATACGGCCGTTCCTTCGACCAATGATGAAAAAAAGAAGTTTCTTCTGGCCAGGCATATCGCGCTGTGGGACGTCCTGGCCTCCTGCACAATACGGAACGCGGACGACTCGAGCATAAAAAATTACACTGAGAATGACCTGACCGAAATACTGGACCGTGCCGATATACGTGCAATCTTCACCACAGGCGGGCAAGCCAACCGGCTATATACCAAGCTATGCTACCCAAAAACACATATTCCCGCAATTGCACTGCCTTCGACAAGTCCGGCTAACTGCCGCATGCAGATAGATAAACTCGCTGAGGAGTATATGGTAATATTGAAGTATCTGAAATAATGTAAGCCTGTCTGTCAAGTTTGGTGACTTCACTGCAAGTTGAAAGCAAACTGGTGTGTATTATCGTTACAGTACTATAAATTAAAATGAGAAATATAAAAGCGAAAAAGATAATACTACACCGAATTTATAGTAAAAACGGAGCAGAAATACACTGCTCCGTTTCTCATTCCGATTATCGCCGCTTCCAGGCAGCCCTGTCTGCAACCCTGCGTCTTTACTGTTTAGCCGTCTCCACGGTGTCAGCTTCCGCGGGAGGTTTGCTCTCAACCCTTGTACTCTCAACCTTAGGCTTGATAACGGTTTTCCACGCGTGCATTGCAAGCGAGAGTGCTATAACGCCATAGCATACGAACACGCGGAAATACTCGCCGATGAGTGCGCTACCGAACAGATTGCCCGCTGAAAGGGGCGCCACCACGAACAGCGTGTGGAACAGGACAACGCCGAGGATCGCATGCTTGTTGTTTGCGGACTGGACGCTCGCCCCTCCGACCAGAAGCGCCGCGATCGCATACTGCCCGACCATCGTATGGGCGCCGTATGTGGAGAATGTCCCGAGGTTCTGCAGATAAATTATCTGCCCCCACGCGGCAAGCACAGTCGAAATGCACATGGCGATAATACGAGTCTTGTTGACATCTATACCCGATGAGTTCGCCACCGTCCTGCTCTGTCCGACCGTCCTCATGTTCTGTCCGAGCCTGGTGCTGAGGATCCAGCGGTTGAAGACGCAAAGAAGGATTATAAGAGCATATGTGGCTACAGGAAGCAATACTGCGGTCAACAGCTCGTAGATCGCCTGTATGTAGGTCAGGGCATATGCTATCACCGCAACGATGGCTATAGCGGCAAGCCGCTTTGCATTCACATCCTGTTTTTGAATCAGCTTAGTTATCACAAACTTTCCCGCGGCATAGACAACAGCCGCAAGGGAGGCAAGCTCGACCGCATTGAGGAGCAGCAGCCTGTCGGTTCCCATAAAGCCGCTCACCGCCGGTATAAAGGTCAGGCCGAATACCGCGGCGCACGCGGCCATTTTAATAGCTGTCTTCTTTACATCCGGGCTTTTGCTCTTCATCAGGCGCACTATCATGGCAATGGCAGATGCCGCTAGATATACCACGGCCGCCGTTCTGACAAGCAGCAGCATGCTGAGATTATCAAGCGAATACTTGAGGTTTCCCGCAAGGTCGATCGTATTCTTAACTCCCACCCCTCCTGATATGAGCAGCGAACTGTTGCCAAGAGGAATGACTCCGCCTATCACAAAAAGGAACAGGAACTGATAAAGACCGTCCGCAAAGTACCCCAGGACCATACCGGTGATCATTTCTGAGCCTTTAGTTTTGTTATACAGCCGGCCTACAAGATAACCCAGCAGTATGGCTATCGGAGTTGATATCAAAAAGCACAGCAGCAGGCCGCCGATCCCCGTGAACCCCCAGTATACTACCCAGAATATTGATATTTGCGCGGCCATGGCGCCGACAACTATGCCGAAGTTCAGTCCAAGCCCCGCAAGGACAGGGATTATAAGCGCGAGAACCAGAAATGTGTTTCGTCCGAACCGTGTGAAGACTTCAGAAACCGTGTATGAAAGGGGCTTGCCGGTGGTGCAGATGCCGAAAAGGCAGAGGATCAGGAACATTAGAACTACCTTGTTCGACAAAAGCGCCTTAACGGCGGATACGATCCCTTTCTTTGCCGACGCAAAGATGCTATTCTTCATTCACGGCACCCCCTTTCGCTTTTGTCAGGGCATAGATGATAATTCCGTTCGATATGATCATCCTCATGATATCGGAGAGGTCGGTACCCGAGAGAATCCTGTTTGCGACGGGCAGAGCCACGACAAGTATGCCCTGGAAGAGGAACGTACCTATAATAACGTTGCTGATTTTCGCCCGGGTCGTGCTCGCACCGCCGATGAGGACCGCGGCGACGCAGGAGAATCCCATCATAAGCGGCGCGTTGTACATCTGAAGGAAGCCGAAGGCCTGGGCGTATGTAATGATTCCCACCGCGCCCAAAGCGGTAGACATCGCGGTGCCGAGGATCCTCATCTTGTCCACGTCGACGCCGCTTGCTCTCGCAAACACAGGGTTCGCGCCCGCGGCGCTCATGGCCTTGCCCTTTTTGCTGCGCATGAACATGAAAATGAAAAAGCACATGAGGAAGAAGAAAATCAAAAGCCCCGTGGGCACATACATACCCGTCTCTTCCGTACCGAAGAGGCTGAAGCCGAGCGTGTCGGTCAGCACTCCCCTGAAGCTGTTTTCAAGAGTGATGGTATTTCTGGCGCCCTCACCGCCGATAGGCCACTTAATGTCGCCGCTGGTAAAGGGGAGGGTAACCCACATGATGTTCATGAACGCAATGATGGAAAAGCCCACGTAAGTGGAAACCGTCATTTCGGAGCCTTTGACATGGTTGAGCAAAACTCCATAGCCCACTCCGACAAACCACCCGATCACCGCCGCCAGGACCATTGCGAAAAGCATGGACGCCCATGCTCCAATCTGCGGATGGCTTTCGAAAATCGGCAGGTTTGCTATGTCCAGCTCTATTGCGACAAGCGAGCCGAAAAGACCGCAGACTATGCCCAGGCTGACGCCGAAGTTCGGGCCGTTTCCGCTTTGGATGCTCGGGACCATGGCCAATACGAGGATACCGTACATGCCCCAGCGGCGAAGTACATTCCCCATCAGCGAAGGAAGGCCGAGTCCATATATGCCCGCCAATACGAAAACAACAACGAAGAAAGCAAAAATGATCAATCTGGGAAGACCTACGGCTTTATATAAACTTTTAAGTCGTTCGCTCATACTCTTCAACTCCTGTCGTGATGCCCGCCATCGCAAGGCCGTAATCCGCGTCGGAATCTTCAGGTCTCATTATCCGGCACAGCCTGCCCTCCGAGACGATGGCAATCCTGTCGCACAGGCTGCACAGCTCATTAAGCTCGGAGCTCACCATTATAATGGTAATGCCTCTCTCGCGGTTCAGCTTTGCCAGAAGCTCGATCACCAGCTTCTTCGCGCCTATATCGATGCCCCTTGTAGGCTCGGATACGATGAGAAGCTTCGGATCCATCGATAACGCCCTTGCAATGCAGACCTTCTGCTGGTTTCCGCCGGAGAGCCTTCCTACGGCCTGATCGGGGCCGGTGCAGCGGATGTCCAGCTTCCTGATCATCTCCAGGGCATGAGCCTTAGCGGCCCTGCTGTTGTATATCTTGGCGATCCCGAGGTTGTGCAGGAACTTATTCTGTACCTGCATCGCAGTAAAAACGATGTTTTCCTCTATAGACTCCTCAAGAAGCAGACCGACGCCGCGCCTGTCCTCCGAAACGAACGCGATGCCTTTTTTCAGGGCGTCGCCGAGCACCTTCGGAGAAATGGGCTGCCCGTCGAACTCGATAGTTCCCGACGTCTCATACATTCCCATTATCCCGTTTGGGATACCGATTTTGCCCTGTCCCGCAAGGCCGCCTATGCCGAATATCTCTCCCCTGCGTATATCAAGATCGATACCCTTTACGCGTTCACCCGGCATTTCGACTCTGAAATCCCTGAGCCTTAGGACTATATCGTTCTCATCGATAGTGCGGCTGTCCTCGGTTTCGTCGAGCAGCTTTTCAACGCCGCGGCCGATCATCATCTCCGCGATCTTCACCGCGGTCGTATCCTTTGTGGCCACACGCGCCACAAAACCGCCGTCGCGAAGGACGGTCACCGTGTCCGAGATCTTTATGACCTCGTTTATCCTGTGAGTTATGAATATAATAGCGATGCCCTTGGAAGCGATCACGCGCATTGCATCCAGAAGCCTGTCGGCTTCGCTTTCAGTCAGAACCGCGGTGGGTTCGTCAAATATCAGGAGCCTTATGTTTTGCTTATCGATTTCGCGGGCGATCTCGATAAACTGCATATATCCAACCGGCAGTCCCTTGACCCGAACATATTCCTCTATATTAAGTCCGATAGTGTCCAACGCTTTGCGGGCATCCCTGGACATTGCCTTCATATTGAGCTTTTCAAGGCTTTTCCCGAAAATCTGGCTGATTATCGTCGGCTCGGATATCTCTCTCCCGATCTTGATATTCTCGGTTATGGTGAAGTTGGGCAGGAGCATGAATTCCTGATGCACCATTCCGATACCAAGCTCCATAGCCTTCTGCGGACTGTCGATGTTTACAGGTTCGCCGTCTATTTCAATCGTCCCGGTAAAACCGCCTGTATTATGTATTACCGGCATTCCAAACAGTATATTCATAAGGGTGGATTTGCCCGCGCCGTTTTCCCCCATCAGCGCGTGGATCTCACCCGGGGCAACCGTCAGGTTTACGTCTTTGAGGACCTTGTTGCCGTAGTATTCCTTGGAGATGCCCTCCATCTTCAGCACATATCGGGCGTTCATCCAATGCCTCCTTTTTTATATCTGGCTTGATGCGCATTAGCTTTATCCGATGCCAATTGAAAACGGGTGCCCGCTTTGAGCGGGCACCATTTAATCATCAGATTTTAGCGTTATGGATTAAAAATCATAATACGGGCACAGGAGGAGATAGAAGTTCTCCAGAGTTCCCGCGTTCTCGTCCTCGTATTTGGTTACCTGTACTTCGGATCCGCCCGCAACATCGTTGAAGATATCGAAGAGGACCTTTTCGTCAACTCTTCCGTCGGTGCGGCCTTCAAGGAACTCAATGGCGTATCTGACGCCCGATTCGACCATCAGCATGTTTACAGGCACGGTCCATGTGGACATCCTGCCGCTGTTGCCATACTCCGCGACCTTCTTTTTGGTTTCGCTGAGCATGTACTCGACATCGCCTTCGTGTCCTTCAACATCGATACCCATAGCTGCGGGATAGCCGTGATACGGTGACGGGCAGCACTGCTGCGGGAATATGGCCTTCTGCTCGGCAACCGTGCGGATCAGGGGCTCCTGCATTGCGCAGTTCGTGCTGAAGAACGCAGTGTTTTTGCCATACTGCTTTACATACTCGGGGATGTTTTCGATGATCCACTGCTGTGCTCCGGAAACGCCGGCGTCGCCTGTCGGATCGGGAGCGGTGGCTTCCACATACTGGATGCCCAGTCTTTCGCAGTTCTGAATGAACAGCTCGCGGCGGGCGGCGATCGTAGCATAGGACAGATGGCGCGCAAAGGAGATGTGTACAAAGGTCTCGGCGCCCTGCTTCTTGGCCTGCTCAATGACGGAGGTTCCCATGGAGATCTCGTCGACCAGCAGGCAAATATCGGATTTGCTTGCAACCGTTGCAGGATCTTCGGCAACTACGCCGCAAATGAACAGCATATCCGGACGGGTCTCGCGGACCTTGTCTATGGCCGCCGCGGCTCCGGGTACGGCCTGAACGAAAACAATGGCCTTGACCTTCGGGTCGCTTGCAAGTCCGACGACCTGAGCGATGGTGGCTTCTGTTTCGGTCGAGAAGTTATCGGGATATGTAGCGGTTACGATCTTGTCTTTTCCATACGTCTCGACCATCTTCTGGGCCGCCTGATATTCTTCCTCACCCTGTGAGACGGTTCCGGTGATTATGCCGATCTTGTAATCGCCGCCACCGGATTTGCCTGCTTTTTCGTTGTTACGGCATCCGAACAGGGAGAATACCATAACAACCGCAAGGAGCAATAATAATGCGCGTTTCATTCTTTCAACCTCTCTTCTCTTTCATGATGCTGATTTGTTGTATTAATCTGATAAAGCATAAGTGTATTTGCAATTATACCATTAAAATGATGCAAAATCAAGAAAAATGTTAACCAAACGGATGGAAAATTTGCACAAGCAGGGGCAGCTTCTCACGAAGCTGCCCCAATCGACGGATTATAACAAATAATGCTTAATTGTTGTCTTTTGTCTGCCTGGCGTAGGTATCTTTCAACCCGACAATACGGTTGAAAACCCCGGGTGCTTTGTCGCGGCAGAAGTATCCCAGCCTGACGAACTGAAACCTTTCCCCTTCCTCAACTGCATCAAGAGAGGGCTCGAGCTTGCAGTTTTTATATGCATGAAGGGAATCGAGGTTGAGGTAATCTCTGAAATGCTTATCCTCGGGTATATCGAACACATTGGGCTGTGTGAAAAGATAGTCGTACAGGCGAAGCTCCGCGTCCACGGCATGTGCGGCCGAAACCCAATGGATAGTGCCTTTTACCTTGCGGCCGTCGGGCGGGTTCTTTCCGCCGGTTTCCATATCGCAGGTGCAATGAATTTCGGTTATATTTCCGTCAGCGTCCCTGACAACATCCTCGTATTTTACAATGTACGCGCCCATAAGCCTGACTTCTCCGCCGGGCTTCAGGCGATGGTACTTCGGAGGAGGAACCTCGGCGAAATCTTCCCGCTCGATATATACTTCGCGGGAAAACGGCACCTTGCGCGTTCCGGCCTCGGGGTCGTTCGGGTTGTTTGGGACTTCAAAATACTCAACCTTGCCGGCGGGATAATTCGTCAGAACAAGCTTTACGGGATCCATGACAGCCATGCGGCGGGGCGCCGTGGAGTTCAGTTCATCCCGTATGCAGTGCTCAAGCAGCCCTATGTCGACTATGCTGTATGCCTTTGAGACGCCCGCACGTCTGAGGAACTCCTTGATGGAGGAGGGAGTATACCCGCGGCGCCTGAGGCCGCATAACGTCGGCATGCGCGGATCGTCCCATCCGTCGACGGCGCCGGTTTCGACAAGCTCGCGAAGGAAACGCTTGCTCATAACCGTATATGTGAGGTTAAGGCGCGCGAACTCGTACTGGTGCGGCCTGTCCTCAAAACCGATGTTTTCTATGACCCAGTCGTACAGGGGACGGTGGTTCTCAAACTCGATGGAGCAGAGCGAATGCGTAATGCCCTCGAGCGCGTCCTGGATCGGGTGCGCGAAATCGTACAAAGGATATATGCACCATTTGTCTCCCTGGCGATGGTGACGGGCATGGACGATGCGGTATATGGCGGGATCGCGCATGTTCAGGTTGGGTGAAGCCATGTCGATCTTCGCCCTCAGCGTGCGGCTGCCGTCCGGGAACTCGCCGTTTTTCATCCGCTCGAACAGGTCGAGGTTTTCCTCGACGGAGCGGTCGCGATACGGGCTGTTACGGCCGGGCTCTGTCAGCGTGCCGCGATACTCGCGCATCTCCTCCGGCGAGAGGTCGTCCACATAGGCTTTCCCTTCCTTAATGAGCTTTACGGCAAACTCATAGCACTTATCAAAATAATCAGAGCCGTAAAATATGCCGCCGGTGATCTCGAAACCCAGCCACCGGATGTCGCGCTCAATCGACTCCACAAACTCGACGTCCTCCTTAAGGGGATTGGTGTCGTCATAGCGGAGATTGAACAGCCCGCCGTACTTCTCAGCGGTGGTCGCGTTAATCCATATGGCTTTGGCGCTCCCGATATGGAGATAGCCGTTGGGCTCGGGCGGAAAACGTGTGTGTATTCTCCTTGAAAAACCGTTTTCAAGGTCCCTGTCTATGATATCGTGTATAAAGTTGGATACCGTTTCTTCCATATAACCACCTTTACCTGTGTAATTTCAGTTCGTCTATGGCGCGAACCAGGCGGTCGTCAACCCTTACGGGTCCCATAACCCGCATGACCTCGCTGAGATCGGGCGTCTGCTGCCTGCCGCAGACCGCGACTCGGATTACCATGCTCACGTCTCCGACATGGGCTTTGTATGCCTCGGGGTTCTGTTTGTAGAGCTTCATGTCGGGGCAGCAGCCGTGCCTCGAAGCCAGCTCCTTAACCTTTTCGAACCATTCGGCATTGTCGTCCTCAGGGCTATAAACGCCCCTGTAGTCGTTAAGAATCGCAAGCAGCTCATCTGTGTCAAAGACTTCGGGATATATATATTCCGGCGAAAAAATTTCGTCGAAGAAAAAGCTCACGGCGTGTCTGAATTCGCTCCACACGGCGACGTCCTTGCGCGGCTTTTTCCCGCCTCTGCCGATGCTCAGAATATTTTCGGTATATTGCGGATCCTCGGTAATGAGCGAGTAAAATTCTGCGTCGTACTCCCTTGCCCAGTCCGCAAGCAAATCATATACCGTCTCGGCGTCTTTCATTGCGATGACGTTCTTGGAGATGTCGCGCAGCTTGTCGAGGTCGAACAGGGCTCCGGAAGGGCTCATCTTCTTTACTGAGAATTTAAACTCCTTCGCCGGAACGGCGGGGTTTGCCTTCCGCCACTCCTCGAAATTCGAATTGAGCGTATTCATCACGTACTCGTAAACCGCGTCGATCGGATAGCCTTCCTCATGATAATAGGAGAGCGCGGCTTCGGGGTCCTTCCTTTTGGAGAGCTTTCGCTTGGAATCGCCGTCCATTTTCATCAGCGGGGAAATATGGAGGTATTTGGGGCGCTTCCACTTTATCGCGTCGAAAAGCTGCAGATGGAAGGGAAGGGTGCTGAGCCATTCGTCTCCGCGCACCACGTGCGTGGTCCGCATCAGATGATCGTCGACGACGTGGGCGAAATGGTATGTCGGTATGCCGTCGGATTTAAGGAGCACATGGTCGATGTCGTTTTCGGTGAGGAGAAGCTCGCCCCTTACAAGGTCGGTGAATTTGATTTTATTCTCGGAGCTGCCGCTGCTTCTGAATCGGATTACATAGGGCTGTCCGCTTTCGATTCTCCGTTGTATTTCTTCGAAGGAAAGGTCCCTGCAGCGGGCCCATTTGCCGTAGTAGCCGAAGTTTTCCTTCCCCTCCTCCTGCTTTTCACGGATACGGGTCAGGTCCTCCTCGGAGCAGAAGCACGGGTACGCCAGGCCCTGCTCGACAAGCCTCTTTGCAACCGCGTGATAAATGCCCGTTCGTTGTCGCTGCCGGTAAGGGCCATAGGCCCCGCGATCTCCCCCGACTGCGGCGCCCTCGTCAAATTCTATGCCGTATTTTGAAAGGGAACTTATAATCAGCTCGACCGCCCCGGGAATTTCGCGTTTTGCGTCGGTATCCTCGATTCGCAGGTAAAAAACGCCCCCGCTCTGATGGGCGAGGCGTTCCGATACGGCGACGGGAAACAGGCCGCCGAAATGCATGAATCCCGTCGGGCTGGGCGCGAAACGGGTGACCGCGGCTCCCTCGGGCAGGTCGCGCGGAGGATATTCGGCCTCCAGATCTTCCGGCGTTTTTGTTACGTCCGGAAACAGCAAGGCTGCGAGTGCGGAATAATCCATAATAAAACCTTCTTTCGGAGATCAACGAATTATAAATGTCATTGCCGGGCGTTAATATAGGATATGCTTAAACCGCGCCGGCTCCGAACCGCGGATCGAGAATATCGGCAATGGTTTCATACGGTATCGTGAAACGGATCGTTCCGGCGGCGTATGGCGCAAGGTCATAGACCTGGAAGTATATGCAAAGGCCTTCTTCGGTGAGAACAAAGTTCTCCTTGTCGAAGGTTTGCTCCACCAGCTCATCGTAATCCTCGTAGAAGAACATGGAATCGCTTCCGGACTGTTCGTCTATCTGCTGCAGTATAAGGTCCTTCAGCCTGCGGCTGTAGGTTTCCTCGTTCACGGTGAAAAGATCGTCGGCGGTGATGCGGACTCCTTCGCCGAGGTCGAAGGTATCGCTCTTAAGAGTGATCATGTCGTGGGCTCCACCGGAATAAGTGACGACGGAGAAGCTGAAGCTTATAATGTTCCCGCGGTTATATTCCGTCCGGAAAGACACATCCATGTATCGCGGGATCTCTTCTCTGTCCGCCTCATAATCCGAGATTTCCAGTTCCTCTTCAAAACCTTGCCTGTAGCTTTCCTTAAGCTCTTCAAAGTAATCGTTGATGGAGTCTGCGTTTTTCTGATAAACTTCCGAAGTTAATCTGGGAACGGAAATGAAAAGGTCTCCCTTTACCTTCTGACCGTTTTCAAGGTCGAGCTCATATTCGTTATCAAACACGTTCTCATCAACCGATACTGCAGCGTTCTCCTGCGGGACATCGGGAGATGCCGGAGGTTCGGAAGGCATATCCGGAGATTCGGCAGGTTCCTGCGATTGCGTCGGCGCCGTTCCGGACGGCTCGGGCGAAGCTGCCCCTTCCTTCGAGCAGGAGCTCAATGAAAACATCATAATTATTGCCAGGGTCAGAATGAATATTGCTTTTTTCATATTATCTCCATTTCCGCTTTGCGGCCCGTTCAATCCGTTCATCCGGTCTTACGGCAGGCGGCTAGGCAAGGTTTTTATATTCGCAACTTATTTTAACAAATTTCAACTGTTTTAACAATACAAAGAAAAGCAATATTTAATCAGAACAAATGTTTGCCTTTCGGGTCAATATGTGCTATACTATTAATAATAAATATTGATACAAGAGCCATCCATGGCGGGTCAGACAACAGGTGATTTTATGCTCGAAGAAAAGCTGAAGATTCTCGGAGACGCCGCGAAATATGACGCATCCTGCTCCTCCTCGGGAAGCGGCCGCGCCGGCAAGGACGGTTTCGGAAACGCCCATATGGCCGGCATCTGCCACACATGGGCGGCCGACGGGCGCTGCATTTCGCTTCTCAAGGTGCTAATGTCCAACGCGTGCATATATAACTGCTCCTATTGCGTCAACCGCTGCGAAAACAATACCCCTCGCGCGGCCTTTACTCCCGAAGAGCTCGCCTGCCTTACCACCGAGTTCTACCGGCGAAATTACATCGAAGGCCTTTTCCTCAGCTCGGCCGTGGTACGCTCGCCCGACTACACCATGGAACTCATGCTCAAGGCGCTGCGCATACTCCGGAACGAATACCGCTTCTACGGCTATATCCATCTCAAAGTCATCCCCGGCTGCGATCCGCGGCTGATCTATGAGGCCGGCCTTCTCGCCGACAGGCTGAGCGTCAACATCGAGCTTCCCTCCGAATCTTCGCTGAAGCTTCTCGCCCCGCAGAAGCAAAAGCCCGCCATCCTCTCGCCCATGGACTCCATAAAGGCTCTTAAGCTTCAGAACGCCGAAGAGCGAAAGCTTTTCAGGTCCGCGCCGCTCTTTGCTCCCGCCGGGCAGACCACGCAGATGATCGTCGGCGCGACCCCCGACACCGACCTTGCCATACTTAAGCTTTCAAAAAGCCTGTATAAAAGATATCAGATGAAGCGCGTCTACTTCTCCGCGTACATTCCGGTCGGGAACCATCCCGTCCTGCCCGGGCCGGACAAGCCGGCTCCTCTCCTGCGCGAGCACCGGCTCTATCAGGCCGACTGGCTGATGCGCTTTTACAAGTTTGACGCCGACGAGATAGTCGACGGCAACCACCCGAACCTCGACGCCGACGTCGACCCCAAATGCTCCTGGGCGCTCCGTCATCCCGAATTCTTCCCGGTCGAGGTCAACAGCGCGGATTACGAAATGCTTCTCCGCGTCCCCGGCATCGGCGTCAAATCCGCCGACCGCATCGTAGCCGCGCGCCGTCACAGAAAGCTCGATCCCGAAGACCTCCGCAAAATGGGAGTCGTCATGAAGCGCGCCCAGTATTTCGTCACCGCCAAGGGCCGGTATATCGGTTCGGTGCCGTACGACAGCCCCCTTCTCCGGGATATCCTCGCCGAGCGGCTTCCTTTCGCGCAGATGTCTCTTTTCGACCCTCCGGGCGCTCCCCTTCTTCGCGAAGCGAGAGGTCTTTCGCTCTCCGATTCCACATTAGCCGCTCTGAACACCCTTCCCCTTTTCTCGGCGGCTAAAACGGAGATATGAGAGCATACCCTGTCATGTACCATATAAAATATGCCTTACGGACATGTATCTCAGGAGGCTCCGGTGCTTTACGTCTACGACAACACCTTCGATGGTCTTCTCACAGCGATTTTCGATATCTACGCTTCCGGCGACCGGGAAGCGGTCATCGCCCCGTCCGAGAAATTCGACGGATTCTCCCTTTACGATACCAGAAACGTAACGACCGACCCCGCCAAATCCGCCAGAGTCCAGAAAGGCCTTTACAGGCTTGGCAAGGAAGTTCCGGCCAGGATTTACAAAGCCTGGCTCTCCCGCGCCGACGGCGTGGAAGACCTTATTCTCGCCGCGGTACGGGCGGGTTTTGCCGAGGGCTGCGATCCCTTTGCCCTTCGCCACGACAATGCCGTCCGCCGGCTTGACGACATTTGCCGGAAGGTCGGCTCTGAAGCCGAAAGGATGCTCCAGTTTGTACGTTTCGTAAGGCTTTCCGAAGATATGTACGCCGCGGATATTGAGCCGGAATACGATGTCCTTGAGCTGATAGGCGACCATTTTCACTTGCGTTTTCCCCAAAACCGCTTCATCATACGGGACCTGCGCCATCGCCGCGCCATCGTTTCGACATCGTCCGGCTGGCACATCACGTCTCTTCCCGAATCGAATCCGCCGCTCCCCAAAGGCGGGGAATATGAGACCCTCTGGAGGACTTACTTTAAAGCCATCGCTAACGAGAGCAGGATCAACCTTAATCTGCAGCGGCAGCATGTTCCTCTCAAGTACAGAAAGCACCTCACCGAGTTTAGCTGAGCAATAATATTCAAATTGCCGATTATGTTTATTTTTTAACAATAAAACATATGAAAAGTCTACAAGAAAAACGTTTTTCCTGTAGACTTTTTTTATTGTTGCAGTTATAATTTTCTTTGGGTTTGCCTTAAACGGTTTTTCTTCCCGGTAAAGCCCGGGTGATATTGCCGCAGGTGCGAGCCAGCATTATCAGAAAGGCGGTGAAATATTGTCGCTTGAAGATATAAAAGCCGTCGCGGAATCGGAGAAAAAGGCGGCCGACATCCGCAATCAGGCGCTGATCGACGCAAAGCAGCTGATATCGGATGCCGAACGCAGGGGGAAAGAATATGACGCGAAAGCCCGAGCCGAAGCCGAAGCAAAGGTAAAAGACCTCCTGAGCGAGGCGCAGGCGGAAGCCGATAGGCGCAAAGCGCTCGACAAAGCCGAAGCCGAAAAGCGCTGCGAAGATCTTGAAGCTCTGGCCGACTCAAGGCTCGATAAGGCTGCAGCAAAAATCGTCGAAAGGATTGTGAACGCCTGATGTCCATTCTCGCAATGAAGCGGCTTCGCGCGATCGCCCTTTCGTCGGAAAGGGACAAGCTCCTGCAAAGCCTCATGAAGCTCGGGTGTGTCGAAATTTCCTCTCCCGAATCCGAAGCGTCCGATCCCGGGTATGCTTCGCTGGCATCGCCCGACGAAAGCCGCGCTTCCGAAGTCAACGCGAAGCTCAACGAAATCACAAACGCTTTATCCGCCGTTGAAAAGTACGCAGGGTCATCCGAAGGGCTTTTCGCTCCCCGAAGGGCGTTGCCGGCAGACCGTTTCTTCGACGGAAGGCAAATCGAGGAAGCCCTTGCTACGGCCCAAACCGTAAACCGGCTTGTCCGCGAAATTTCATCGCATCAGGCGGAGCTGAGCCGTCTTGCCGCGCGCAAGGCCTCCCTGATGCCCTGGATAAAATCCGACGTTCCTCTCGATACCCCCTCCACTCACTCTTTAAGCGTATGTTTCTGCGTATGTCCCAACTCGGTCCCCTTCGGCGGGGTCGAAGCTTCCGCAGGCTCCGTCTCCGACGCTTTTAAACTGGAGCTCTACCACACGGATTCCGAACAGCATTATTTTCTGCTGCTCTGCCACGCGCAGGATATTCAATCCGTTTTGTCGCAGATGAAAGGCCTCGGCTGCAGCACGGTCTCGTTCAAGGACTTTAAGGGCACCGCCGCGGAAAACATCAGAGAGATTGAAATACGCGCCGGAGAGACGGAGAAGCTGATCGCCGACGCAAACGGGCAAATCGCCTCCTTTTCAAACCGAAAAGAGCTCCTGGAAAACGCCATCGACGCCCTGAACTCGGAGCTCGAGCGCGAAAACACCCGCCAAAACCTGCTCCGCACCGAGCACGCGGTTTTCTTTTCCGGCTGGGTCCCGGAACGCGATATGGCGCGCGTCGAGTCCCTTCTCCGTAAATTCGGCTGCGCGTATGAATTTTCCGATCCGGCCGAGGGAGACGATCCCCCCGTCCGTTTATGCAATACACGCCTCATTTATCCGTTCAATATGGTTACCGAAATGTACAGCCTTCCCCAATACGGAACGCTCGACCCGAATCCTCTCATTTCTGTTTTTTTTGCGCTGTTCTTCGGCCTTATGTATGCGGATATCGGCTACGGCCTGGTTCTTCTCGCAATATCGATCGTCGCCGCAAAGAAATTCAACCTCCGGCGAGGGTCAATGTCGGAGCAGCTCTTCTTGCTGATGGGCATTTGCGGCGTCGCTTCGGCGTTCTGGGGCGCCATGTTCGGAAGCTTCTTCGGCGACGCCGTCGGCGTGTTTACCGAAAGCTTTCTCGGCAATCGCGTGGATCTCAAGCCTCTCGCCTTCAATCCCCTTTCAGGCAGCGGTCCTCTCATACTGCTGGTGTTGTGTCTGGGGCTCGGCGCTGTTCAGATAATTTTCGGTATGGCCATAAAAGCCTATCTGCTTATACGCGACGGCAAACCATGGGATGCCCTGATGGATGTAGGATCATGGTGGCTGGTGTTTGCCGGAATAGCGCTGCTGGCACTGGGCCGCGGATGGTATGTTATGGTCGCAGGTTTTGCGGCTGTGGTCCTTACACAGGGTAGGCACTCGAAAGGCATCTTCGGAAAGCTGTTAAGCGGTATCGGCAAGCTGTATGATATCACCGCTTATTTGTCCGATGTCCTGTCCTACTCAAGGCTTATGGCCCTCTGCATGGCGTCGGGCGTCATTGCCAGCGTGTTCAATATTCTCGGCGGTCTCACCGGACCGATATTCTTCTGGCCTATCTTCATTATCGGCCATGCTTTCAACATGGGTATAAATATAATCGGAACCTATGTTCACGGCGCCCGTCTCCAATATCTTGAGTTCTTCGGCAAATGGTATTCGGACGGAGGGCGGCCTTTCAAACCCCTTCAGATTACGACAAAATATGTTGACGTTGTTAAAAACGAACAGGAGGAAATCACGCAATGATCGACTTTATTACATCAATCTTTACGGGCACCAATATCGCTCTCATCGGCATCGCCCTCGCTGTCATTCTTCCCGGCATCGGCTCTTCCAAGGGAGTCGGCATGGTCGGTGAGGCAGGCGCAGGCCTGATTACCGAGGATCCCGGCAGCTTTTCCAAGGTCCTTATCCTGCAGATCATCCCCGGCACTCAGGGGCTTTACGGCTTTGTCGTAGGCCTGTTCGCCCTGATTAATCTGGGCGTCTTCGGAGGCTCGATGCCAAGCCTCTCCTTCACCGACGGAATGTCGTACTTTATGGCATGCATGCCTATCGCCATCGTCGGACTCGGTTCCGCTATCTATCAGGGCCGCGTCGCCGCCGCCGGCGTCAGCATCATCGCAAAGCGCCCCGGCGAAGCGTTCAAGGGCGTAATGCTTGCTGTCATGGTCGAGTTCTATGCAATTCTGGCTCTTCTGGTTTCGATGCTTCTCATCCTCTCGCTGTAAGAGGAGATTGAAATGAACGGAATCGACAATATCATTGAGCGAATTCTGAACGAAGCGGATCTCGACCGGAAAAGCATTCTTTCAAAAGCCGAGGACGAAGCGAACGAGATTTACCAAAGTCTGAAGGAAAAGGCCGACGCCGCTGCCCTTGAAATTGTCAGCCGCGGAAAGGAACAGGCCCATAGAATCATCGAGCGGGCACAGGGCTCCTCGGAGCTCGAGAGCCGCAGCATGCTCCTGGATACCAAGCAAAAGCTCATAGACCGCGCCTTTCAAAGGGCAAAAAGCATGCTGCTCGGACTCCCGGACGACGAATACACCTCCCTGCTCGCCGAACTTGCTTCTTCTTCCCTGACAACGGGCAGCGAGGAAATCATACTTGGGCAAAACGACCTGCGCCGCGCGGACGCGGTCAGGCTGAAGATAAACGGCAAAGCCGCCGGGAAAGGCCTTCCCGGCAAAGTCACCGTCTCGCCTTCTGCGGGTGATTTTGAAGGCGGTCTCATCGTCCGTCAGGGCAATATAGAAACAAACTGCACCTTCGACGCCATCCTGCGCATGCTCCGCGACGGCATGGCGGCAGACATTGCAGGCATTCTCTTCGGTTAGGGGGAATGTGCATGGGCAAGCCAAAAGACACCGATTACCTCTACTCGACCGCGAGAGTGCGCGCACTTGAGCGTTTTTTGCTGACCCGCGAGCATATGGAACGGATGCTTGAAGCAAAAAGCGATGAGGACGCGTCGAAAGTGCTTATCGAATGCGGTTATGAAAATGCCTCGATAACCTCTGTCAGGCAGCTGGAGGAACTGCTCAGCCGGGAGAGGCACTGCGTATACAACCTGCTTCTTTCGTTCGTTCCGCATCGCGGAGTTGTGGACGTTTTTCGCATCAAATACGATTATCACAACCTCAAGGCAATCATCAAATCGGAAGCCCGCCGTACAGACGCCGGACACCTTATGATCGATTCCGGCAGGTTCGACCCGTCGCTTCTTTTGGGCGCGGTGCACAAGTCGGATTATTCGGCGCTGACAAAGCGAATGCGCGACGCCGCTGTTGAAGCCGTCGACCTTCTCGCCCGCACATCCGACCCGCAGCTTTCTGACATTTCTCTCGATAAGGCTTGCTATGCCGAGATGCTGGAGGCCGCCGCGGAATGCAAATCGGATTTTCTTGCGGCATATGTACGCCTGTCGATCGACGCCGCGAACCTTAAGACCATCGTCCGCTCCGAGCGCACGGGCAGGAGCTCAGATTTTCTCCGCCGGGCCCTGATCGAGGGCGGAAATATAGGCATTGATCGGCTGACGGCCTTTTCTTCCGATATGCCTCTTGAGAAAATATTCGTTCGGACACCGCTGGAACGCGCGGCCTCATATGGCGACGAGCTTCTTTCTTCCTCCGGCGGCGCGTCCCTCTCGGACCTTGACAGCCTGTGCGACGCCGCGCTCTCGGCCCATCTGGGCAAGGCTCACATGGTGCCCTTCGGCGAAGCTCCTGTCATCGCTTATATGGCCGCAAAGGAAGAGGAATATGCGGCGATCCGGACCATCCTTTCAGGCAGGCTTTCGGGCGTCCCCGCGGATTACATCCGCCGTCGCCTGCCCTCCGCTTCCGTCGTCAAAGTGTAAAGGAGTATCTCATGTACAATATAGCTGTTATCGGAGACCGCGACTCGGTTCTTGGTTTCAAGGCGCTCGGCCTTGAAACCGTCACGGCGGAAAATGCCGAAGAGGGCCGCGCGGCGCTCCGCAGGCTTGATAACTACGGGATCATCTATATCACCGAAAATCTCGCCTCCGAATTGAAGGAAGACATCGCCCGCTACGCGGACAGGGTCACTCCCGCCGTAATTCCCATCCCGGGGAAAACCGGATCGCTCGGGATCGGATTGAACGCGCTCACCAAAGCGGTGGAGCGCGCCGTCGGCGCCGATATCCTGAAGGGTTGACGGGAGCGGGCGTCGATTGCCGGTCAGGCTTGATCACCAATCTCAGAAAGGTTTGTTGAAGTGTGGAAAAGTTGAAACATTCCCGGAGAGTTCGAATTGCAAAATCAACGTGTGCCGGAGGGATGGGGGAACAATATGAGCACAGGTAAAATCATCAAGGTATCGGGACCGCTCGTCGTCGCATCCGGAATGCAGGACGCAAGCATGTACGACGTCGTGCGCGTCGGCAGGCAGCGGCTCATCGGCGAGATCATCGAGATGCGCGGAGACAGGGCGTCCATCCAGGTCTATGAAGAGACAACGGGGCTTGGCCCGGGCGACGAGGTCGAGACCACCGGCGCGCCGCTCTCGGTCGAGCTTGCCCCCGGCCTGATAGGAACAATATATGACGGCATACAGCGTCCCCTCGAGGAGATTCGCGAGATAAGCGGAGCGACGCTTTCCCGCGGCATAGAAGTCTCTCCGATCCCTCACGACAAGCTCTGGACCTTTGTACCCAAGGTTTCGGTCGGAGATCACGTCGAAGGCGGGACTATTATCGGCACCGTCCAGGAAACGCCGGTGGTCGAACACCGCATCATGGCGCCGCCGGGAGTATCCGGCACCGTGGAGTTTATCACGGACGGCGAGCATACCGTCGACGACGTAATCTGCAGGATTCGCAACGACAAAGGCGGCTCGTCCGAGCTGACCATGCTCCAGCGCTGGCCCGTCCGTACCGGCCGGCCTTACAAGGAGAAAATGCCTCCGATCACCCCTATGATGACCGGACAGCGGATCATCGACACCATGTTCCCTCTCGCGAAGGGCGGAACCGCCGCGGTTCCGGGGCCGTTCGGATCCGGCAAGACGGTCATACAGCACCAGCTCGCCAAGTGGTCGGATGTCGACATCGTCGTATATATCGGCTGCGGCGAGCGGGGAAACGAAATGACGGACGTTCTCCGCGAGTTCCCGGAGCTTGTCGACCCCCGCACCGGCGAGACGCTGATGAAGCGCACCGTCCTCATCGCGAACACCTCCGACATGCCTGTCGCCGCGCGTGAGGCCTCGATATATACGGGCATAACCATTGCCGAATATTACCGGGATATGGGATACGACGTCGCCATCATCGCCGACTCCACGTCGCGCTGGGCGGAAGCCCTCCGCGAAATGTCGGGACGCCTTGAGGAAATGCCGGGCGAAGAAGGATATCCCGCCTACCTCGGTTCGAGGCTCGCGCAGTTCTATGAACGCGCAGGCAGCGTCGTCTGCCTTGGCGGCGAGCGGAAGGGCTCGCTTACCGCGATCGGAGCCGTCTCACCTCCCGGAGGAGACCTTTCGGAACCGGTCTCCCAGGCCACCATGCGAATAGTCAAGGTTTTCTGGAGCCTCGACGCGTCGCTTGCCTATGCCCGCCACTTTCCCGCCATCAACTGGCTAAACAGCTACTCCCTTTATGTCGACAGGCTGAGCGAGTGGCTTAATTCAAATATAAACCGCGATTTCATGCAAAACCGCAACACCGCCATGAAAATCCTGCAGGCGGAAAACGAGCTGAACGAGATCGTAAAGCTGGTCGGACTTGATTCCCTCTCACCCGACGACCGCCTCACGATGGAAACCGCCCGCATGCTGCGCGAGGACTTCCTGCAGCAGGATTCCTTCAGCGATATCGACACATACACCTCGCATGACAAGCAGTTCAGGCTTTTGTCCATGATACTGCTGTACGACAGGATTGCCCGCGAAGCCATCGCAAAAGGAGCGGACATGAAGGCAATATTCGAAATTCCCGCGCGCGAACGCATCGGCCGCGCGAAGAACGTCCCCACGGATGAATACCCCGCTGTGTACGACTCCATCGAGCGGGACATCGCGGAGCAGATCGACGCCGTTCTGATGAAGGGAAGTGAGTCTTTATGATCAAGGAATACAGGACCATTCAGGAAGTCGCCGGTCCTCTGATGCTTGTCAGCGGCGTCGAAGGAGTGACATACGGCGAGCTCGGGGAGATTCAGCTCCCCAGCGGCGACCTGCGGCGCTGCAAAGTGCTCGAGGTGGACGGCTCAAACGTGCTTGTACAGCTGTTTGAAAGCTCTGCCGGAATAAACCTCGCAAACTCCAAGGTGCGTTTTCTCGGCCACGGGCAGGAGCTCGGGGTGTCCATCGACATGCTCGGGCGCGTTTTTGACGGCCTGGGACGGCCCGCCGACAACGGACCGGAAATACTCCCCGAAAAGCGCATGGATATAAACGGTCTCCCCATGAATCCCGCAGCGCGCGATTATCCATCCGAATTCATCCAGACCGGCATCTCTTCCATCGACGGACTGAACACCCTCGTCCGCGGTCAGAAGCTGCCGATCTTCTCGGGCTCGGGCCTTCCGCACGCGAACTTCGCGGCGCAGATCGCCCGCCAGGCGAAGGTTTTGAATTCCGAGAGCTCGTTTGCGGTCGTTTTCGCCGCCATCGGAATCACGTTTGAGGAAGCGGATTTCTTCATTTCCGACTTCAAACGCACAGGCGCCATCGACCGCACGGTCCTCTTCATGAACCTGGCGAACGACCCTGCGATCGAGCGCATTTCCACCCCTCGTGTCGCGCTTACCGCGGCGGAATACCTCGCCTTTGAAAAGAACATGCATGTCCTTGTCATCATGACGGACATCACCAACTACGCCGAAGCCCTCCGCGAAGTCTCCGCAGCCCGCAAGGAAGTGCCGGGACGCCGCGGCTATCCGGGTTACCTCTATACCGACCTTGCCACGATGTACGAACGTGCCGGCCGCCGGCTTAACTCCGAGGGTTCGATCACCATGATCCCGATCCTGACGATGCCCGAGGACGACAAAACCCACCCGATCCCCGACCTCACCGGCTATATCACCGAAGGCCAGATTATCCTTTCCCGCGAACTTCACCGCAAGAATATCCAGCCTCCGGTCGACGTCCTTCCTTCCCTGTCGCGCCTTAAGGACAAGGGTATCGGCCCCGGAAAGACACGCGAGGACCATGCAAACACGATGAACCAGCTCTTTGCCTCATATGCGCGCGGCAAGGAGGCAAAGGAGCTTATGACCATCCTCGGAGAAGCCGCTCTTTCCGAAACCGACCTTCTCTACGCCAAATTCGCCGACGAATTCGAGCGCCGGTATATCAATCAGGGTTACGACGAGAACCGCTCGATCGAGCAGACGCTCGACCTCGGCTGGGAGCTTCTCACCATTCTGCCGAAGTCCGAGCTCAAGCGCATAAAGCCCGAGTTTATCGACAAATATCTGCCCGAGGCAAAAGAATGACCGCCTATCCAACCCGCAGGGCAGTTCAACCCGTAATGGAAGGAGGAAGCCTTATTGGCCAGGCTTAACGTAAACCCGACGCGCATGGAGCTTTCGCGTCTTAAAAAAAGGCTCGCCACCGCCCGCAGGGGTCACAAGCTCCTGAAGGACAAGCGCGACGACCTTATGAAGCATTTCCTTGAAATAGTCCGCGAAAACCGAGCCCTCCGCCTGCGTGTCGAGGATTCCCTCATGAAGGCCCACCAGAGCTTCACCTTTGCCGCGGCCCAGATGTCCCCGGAGATGCTGGAGCAGGCGCTCATCTATCCCAAGCAGTCTGTCTCGCTCGATATGACATTCCGCAACATCATGAGCGTCAACACGCCTGTATATGATATACGGATGAACTCCGACAAATCTGGAGACATATATCCCTACGGCTTTGCGCAGACTTCGGGAAAGCTTGACGACGCGCTCTCCGAGCTTTCGGGCGTTTTCAGCGACATGCTCCGTCTCGCCCAGATCGAGAAAACCGTCCAGCTGCTCGCAATAGAAATCGAGAAAACCCGCAGACGGGTCGGGGCCCTGGAATATGTCTTGATCCCTCAGCTTGAGGAGACCATAAAATTCATAACTATGAAGCTCGATGAAAACGAACGTGGCAACCTTACACGCCTGATGAAAGTCAAGGACATGATGCTCGAAAAAGCCCACCAGTTTGAAGCGAAAAGGAATGCCGCATCCCAATAAAACGCATCATCCCCGCGGATCCGTTTTGCTTTCGGTACGGTAAATAATAAAGGCTGATAGCCAAGGAACTGTTGTTCCTGGCAATCAGCCTTTTTATTGTCAGTGTTGGCCTGTCGGGCCGAGTATTTTAGTCCAGATCGGGGTGTCCGGCACGCTCTTCCTTGACGAACATCCGATAATCGATGCTGGAGTTTGCGTATCCGAGACCGACTATTGTTACATTAATATAGCTTTTGTCGTTCATAAGGTCGACATCGCAGAAATGGGTATCGTCGTCGGCGTTAAACATGCGCACAACGGGGCGCAGTTTATTTTCGTTGGTCTTAAGAACAATGGCGGGGCATCCGTTTGACAGCTGGACCAGCGTCCCGGCAGGATACGGTACAACTATTTTCAGAAACTCGTTGACTATCCGGGGATCGAAATAGATTCCGCCGCAGCCGAGTATATATTCGAGAGCTTCGTTCGGGAACCAGGCCTTGCGGTAAGGTCTGATCGTTGTAAGCGCGTCATAAACATCCGAGACGGCGAGAATGCGTGCATACATCGGAATTTCGTCGCCGGAAAGACCGTTCGGATATCCCGTTCCGTTATAACGCTCGTGATGGCTCAATATACCCTTAAGTACGGCATCCGGGAGCTTTTTGCATAAGAGGCGGTCATATGCTATTTCCGGGTGCTTTTTAATTATCCCGTATTCTTCTTCCGTAAGCCTGCCCGGCTTGTTTATAAGTTCTATCGGGATTTCCGTCTTTCCGATGTCGTGAAGCAGGGCGCTTGTGGCGATATCGGTAAGTATGTCGACGTTGTAGCCGAGCTTCCTGCCGATGGAGATGCTGAAGACGGCAACCGAAAGGGAATGCCTGTATGTGTAGTCGTCGTAATTTTGAAGGTCGATGAAATCAATAAGCACCTCGTCATGCGACAGGACTTCTATTACAAGCTCGCGGGCGATTTCGGAGATTGACCTGGTGTTTTCGATTGACACCTTGTTATATTTGGTTATATCATCAAAAACCTTTTTTATTTCGACCAGCGCTTTTTGCCTTACCTGAGAGCTGATGATCTCGCCGGGCATGATATCGTCGCTGAAGGCGGTGTCGATATACGCTCCGGATATGTTTTTTGACCTAAGTTTGTTTATAAGCCTCTCGGTAAGGATTTGTCCCGGAGCGAGCAGCGGTATCGGACTAATCTCACCGTTCGATTCGATGCTCTTTGCTATAACCATACCCACTCTGAGCTGCTCGATGGGAACAAAAACCATAACTTAAATCCTCTCAACCGTTTATTATTAATAAACCGTCATTCCATATCTAAAAGTATAATAAAATAAGAGATATTGTCAAGAAGCAGTTTCACCGGCATAAAACCTGTCAAAAATAATTAAAACATTTAAAAACGGCGCATATCTTTAAATTTCTATCTTTTTTACTTTTTAATATTGCGCATCATATAAAACATATATATAATATTTTTATAATGGGAGTGTCTGGCTTGATTGAGATGAAAAAAATCACAAAATATTATCAAACCGGCGCAAATCCGGTCGAAGCGCTCAAGGGAATCGACCTTGTAATCCGCGACGGGGACTTTATCTCAATAGTCGGCGCGTCCGGTTCCGGCAAGACCACTCTTATGAATATCATCGGGTGTCTTGACACGCCCACAAGCGGACTGTACAAGCTGGACGGCGAAGTCGTCACATCGCTCGGGCGCGACAGGCTCGCGGAACTTCGGAGCCGCAAGATCGGTTTTGTCTTTCAGAACTTCAATCTCCTTCCGCGCCTTACGGCGCTCGAAAACGTTGAAATGCCTCTCATTTTCAGGGGCGAGGCTCCCGCTGTCCGAAGGGAAAAAGCGGCGGCGGCGCTGGAGCGGGTAGGCCTTGCCGACCGGCTCTCGCACAAGCCGCACGAGCTTTCGGGAGGCCAGCAGCAGCGCGTAGCCATAGCCCGTGCGATAGTAACCGAGCCTTCGGTCATCCTCGCCGACGAACCCACCGGAAACCTGGACAGCGCTTCCGGCCATGAGGTTCTAAAGCTCCTTATGTCCCTCAACTCAAACGGCACGACCGTAGTCCTCATTACCCACGACCAGCAGATAGCATCCCTCAGCCGCGGCAGAGTGCGGTTGTCGGACGGTCTCATCGTTGCCTGAAAATCCGCCGGCCGCGGCGCCGGAGTCAAATCCATAACGTTCGGAGGTTCCCAATGACTCGACGTGATAAAATAAATTACTATCTTGACATAGCCGAAACGGTCCTTGAGCGCAGCACATGCCTGCGACTTCATTACGGTGCGATTATCGTCCGCAACGACGAAATTGTGTCGACCGGCTACAACGGGGCTCCCCGCGGCCGGGCAAACTGTTCCGATCTGCAATACTGCGTCCGCGAAGAATTGAAAATCCCTTCCGGAATGCGCTACGAGCTCTGCCGTTCGGTCCACGCCGAGGCAAACGCCATCATCTCGGCCGCCCGGGAACAGACTCTGGGCGCCACGCTTTATCTCGCCTGCCGGAATGCAAAGACGGGCGAGCTTGTCTCCGGAACCACTTCCTGCGCAATGTGCAAGCGGCTCATCATTAACGCCGGCATAAAACAGGTCGTAATACGCGAAACCAAGGACGAATACACAGTCGTGGACGTAGACGAGTGGATCCGCAACGACGACACTCTGAATTTCGAAATCTGAGATCTGACAAATACATACCACAAGAAGGGATACGATTTGAATCAAAGCTATACGTTCAACTCGGGCGACGAGCTGAAGCAGTGGTTCCGCAAGAATCACGACGCCAGCCCGGGCTTATGGATACGTTTCCGATTCGATGAGGAATCATCCTCTCTAAGCCCGGACGAAGCGCTCAGAATAGCCCTGAGCTTCGGATGGGTCGACGACCGCATAAAGCGCATCAACGACCAGGTATACCGCAAGAAGTTCATACCGCGGCGCGAAGGAAGCCCCTGGACCGAGGCGCAGAAGCATATTGTGGAAGAACTTTCTGAGAAACATATGATGGAAAAGCCCGGGCTTGACGCGGTAGCGCGTGCGAAGCTCGACGGCTCCTGGAACTCCTCCTCGTTTCCGGTCACCGACGAAATGCTTGAGGCGTTTGCCGCAGTCCTGCGGCCTTACGAACCCGCTTTTTCAAACTTTCTCAGGCTTTCTCCCGCTTCGCAGAGGACCTGCACGATCAGCTACTTCAGCGCCAAAAGGCCCACGACCCGCGCCCGCAGGCTTTCGGCGATAATCGAGAAGCTGAACAGCTCCGCTCCGTCCGCGAAAAATCAATCGAGGCGCAGAAGCAATTTTGCCAAGACGCAGCTGTCGGTAAACGATGAAATATGAAAAAATGCTTACCACATACCAGATATCATTGACCAAAGCAAAAGAGATCCTTCACGCAATTTGAAGAATCTCTTTTTTAATACTCTTATTGTCCGGCACCCCGGCTCCGATGCTCACGCTATTTCACGTATTATGCCCATCGGGGTCTGCTGTCCGCTCTGACCGAGCGGGTTGTCCTTAAGTATCGCCGCATAATGCTTCCTGTCCAGCGAGGGATCGGAGGAGCCCAATATCTTTCCGGCAAGGTCGTTTATGTCGACCACAAGAACCCTGCAGCCGATCCTTGCCGCGGTTTCTGCAGCTACCTGATCGGGATTCTCGGGGCCGAGCACTACGCATTGGTTGTAAGGAGGAATCGTATAGGGCGTCGGGCCGTCGATGGACTCCGCCTTGTATCCGGCTATCTTATAAAACCAGCCGCGTTTGCCGAAAAGTTTCCCGATAGCGCTTATCATCGCGGCAAACAGTATGCGCAGCCTCCCGCACTCGCGAAGCGCCATTTCCATTGTCTCGGGCATGGAGAGCCCTATCCCGTACGGAGATTTGTAAACAAATCGGGAGAGAATCCTCGCAAGCCTGGAGGGCTTTATCTGCGAGAGGGGTATTGCCCTCTTCTGGGAACAGGCCACGGATTTCTCAGAAACGAACAAAATGTCGTTTTCCTGAAGATAAGGCTTTGCGTACTTCTCCGCCACGTCCGGTATTTTGTCATTTTCGGTGATGACATGCGTCTTAATGGGATAACGCGCGTATTTTTTCCCTTCCACCTCAATGATTTCGTTTTTGCCCTCATTTGGCTTCAGTTCGTTCATAGAAACCGTTATCTCCTTTACTCCACAGTAACCACCGACGGCGAGGAAACGATGCAGATATAGCTTGTCCCCGCGTTGAAAATCCGTTCGGTCCCGTCGGGATTGGTATAAACAAACGGGGATGAATAGGAATCCTTGGACCATTTTATATTGACGATCTCGCCGTTCGCTGCGTAGACGCCGTCGCCGCCGCCGACAAGGTCAACCTCCATGCGGCCGTAGGCGTCGCCTTTTATGAGCGATATATCCGTATAAAGAACCAGAAGGTTCTTTATTTTAAGCTGCTCATTGATATCCGCGTCCATATGGGCTTTCCCGTACTGCGACACAAGATACATTCCGCTCTCGGGGTCATACTCAAAAACACCGGTTTTATACTGGGACATACGAACCGATATCTTGTTTGCGGGCTCTCCGTTAAGTTCCACTTCCGGCTCAAATTTAACGGGATAAGTATAATCTTCTTTATGCTCCGTCCTGAAGGAAGAATTCTCTATGACGTTTTCTATCCGCTCGCCCGTGGTCATCAGGCTGTGCTCGAAGCCGTTGTTTTTCCTCCGCGCTTCATCCCGATAATAAAGCTTGCCTTCGTAGCCTCCCTTAATGGCGTCAAGCGCGGTTACCCCGCGGGTTTTTATGTCCGCATATGCCATTTCGCTGGCGCCGGCGTGGAGCAGTAGCGCGTCATGGCCCTGGGCTATATCCAGATAATAGCTGCGTGTGGAGCGGACCGAACCGATGATGCCGGCCTTCGAGGGGTCCTTCATGACTGCGACGAGCCTGGTGATCCCTCCTTCGGCGACCACTTCATATATGATGTCGGCCTTCATCAGCCCGAATTGCGGCATTGCCTGCTTTATGTTATTTATCATGATCGCGACCGGACGTCGGTTCACATAAGCCTCATCTATGGGAAGACCCGTCAGCGGGTTTAATATAACAGGCTCGGGATCCGGTGTCGCTGTCGGTTCGGGAGAGGGTATGTCCTGTCCGGACGGAGACGGGCTCGGGGATTCCTCGACAGGCTCGGGCGAGGGTGATTCCACGGCCTCCTTATCGGAACATGCCGACAGCAGAAGTATCGCCGCCAACGATATTATAGCCAGAATAAACAGCGTTTTTTTCATTATAATTGCTCCTATGACATGATATTTATATGTTTTGCCATATTACGGAAATATCGCGCAACGCGCTCCCGCACCTCATCAAGTTTAGCACAAAATCGACGTCGGTACAATCATTATCGGCTTCCTTTTTTCTTCTTTCATATAGCCCCGCACTATAATTTGTGTTATAATTAGCCAGACGCCTTGTTTGCTTACTTAGCTAAAGTTCGATCGCTATCCGCTTCGGAATTATTTTGTCATGGCGTTATATTGCGAATAGCGGGAATTTTTTATGAAGGGATTTTTGTCCGATGGAGCTTCGCAGAGGTCTGATAAGGGATGAACTGGAACTCAAAGCGTTTATTCTGTTTATATTGAAGCATTTTTACGAACCCGTTCCGTTCGAGGTTCTGGCCGAGCTTGCGATTGATCGTGTCGGAAATTACTTCGAATTCACCTCGGCTCTCGACGACCTCGTGCGCAGCGGAATGGTGCAGGAAACGGAACCGCCTCGCAGCTTCCTGATAACCGTTCAGGGCAGATTTACTCTCCGGGCCGTCGAGGGAAACCTGCCGTATTCCACAAGACGCCACACTGCCGAAGACATACTGAAGTTTATCTCTAAGACAAGGCGCGATTCCGCAATACGCGCCTCGGTTGAAAAGGACGGGGAAAATTACACCGTTTCGATGGAGCTCTCGGCCGACCACGGTCCTATCCTGAAGCTGCAGCTTCTCGCCTCCGACAAAACGAACGCCGAAAAGCTCGCTGCCAACTTCAGGGCAAACGCCGAAAAAATCTATCTTACGATCATCGACGAGCTTACACGGTCAAATAACGGCCGCTGATCCGGACCGGTCAGCCTGTTTTTCGCCGAGGCTTCTTATGTAGTAAAAGATATACTGCTGGGCAAAGCCCGCATCCCCGCCGAAAACCGATCCGTCGAATCTTCCGCCCCCGTAATGCCTTTCTATGGCGCGCCTCACCCACACATCCACGGGGAAAGCGTCGGTCTTTCCGAGGCCGAACAGAGCGGCGCAGCAGGCGACCTTTATGCCGACGCCATTCAGGCGTGTAAGCTCCCGAACCGCCTCGTCGGTCGGAAGTCCCTTCAGCTTTTCAAGGTCCAGCCTTCCTTCCGCGACCTCCCGCGCCGCGTTAAGAATATATCCCGCCCGATACCCCGCGCGAAGCGGCTCAAGGTCCTCTTCCCTGAGAGACGCGACTTTCTCCGGTCCGGGGAACAGTTTGTGGCTTTCACCCTCATATGTGCATTCGTCGCCGAACATGCCGCAAAAGCGCTCCACTATCCCCTTTATCCGCTTTATGTTGTTGCATTGTGAAATGATAAAGGTGCAAAGCGCTTCCCATGGATCCTGCCTGAGGATGCGTATTCCCTTGCCGAATTCCGCAGCCTCGGCGGTAAAGTAGTCGATCGATATCCGCTTTCTTATAATGGAATAATCCCTGTCAAGGTCGAAATAATCACGCCATACGCTTTCAAAATCTTCCGCCGAACAACGGAACTCAATATAACTGTCTGTCTCGTAAAGGCGGAGCACTTTCCCCATCGCCACTCCCTGCCAGCTTCCGTCCTCCCGCAGGTTCCAGCGGAAGCACTGGCCGCAGTCAAATATGTTTTCGGCTCTGAAATCTTCCGGCCTCTCAATTATCACCGATCCGTTTTTCTCAACATATTTCATTTCTTTACCTTTTGCATTTTTTAATTCAGTTTCTGCTTAACCTTCAACAGCCGCTTCATCGGAACGGCAATCGCGACAGTTTCCCTTCACGACGGCTTTTCAGCTTATTATACGCTTAAAGGGGATTTGAGACAAGATGATCGAGAGAAATTATACGATCCCGATCAACGAAGAATTTGACAAATACGACGGATGCCCGATCTGCAGGCTTCACGACAGGCTTGAGAAGCAAAACCTCGAGTACATCATGGGCGCCGCAATGATGGAACCCGACGTGCGCATTGAAACAAACAGGACCGGCTTCTGCAGCCGGCATTACTCGGACATGCTTTCCGCCAAAAACAGGCTCAGTCTCGCGCTGATGCTGGAGACCCACCTGAAGGAGATAGAAAGCCTCTCGTCGGTCTCCCCGAAAATGGGGAAAAAAGAGCTCAGGGCCTCTGTTGACGGCCTGATACGCATATCGGACAGCTGTTTTCTGTGCAGCCGCATCTCCGCATCCCTCGGCAAATATTATCGCAATATCGTCTACTTATGGAAAACCGAACCGGTGTTTCGTGAAAAGCTTGTAAAGCAGCCCATGTTCTGCTTTCAGCACACTGCCGGGCTTCTCGGGAGCGGCGCCGAGCACCTCAACGACAAGCAGCTCCGCGACTTTGCCGCCGATGTTTTCGGCGTGGCTTCGAAAGAGCTTCAAAAAATGTCGGACGAAGTGTCCCGTTTCTGCAAAAGCTTTGACTACCGCTTCAGCGGAGAGGATTTAGGCGAAGCCAAATACGCCTGCGAGCACGCAATCTCTTTTCTCGAACGCCCTCATTCTCCCGGACGCGGCTGAAAAAACTCGTACCGGTAAGAACCAAGCGGCGGCGAAAAACGTGTGGCAACGAAAACACAATTACCGATCATGTTTCTCGGAATATAATAATAAACCGGAGCATCAGCATCACGGCGCTCCGGTTTTTTTATTGGCAAAAAACGGCACCCGCTTTTGTGCATGCCGTCGAGACTTCCGGCAAAAATATGAACAGCAAAAACGCAGTGCAATAGCATATCGGAGGTTCATATGTTGTCAAAACGTGTCGGAAACTCAACGGTCGCATTCCTGAATCCGCCCTCCGTACTCGGCTTCGCGAGCGTTGTCGGAAAAAAAGAAGGCGAGGGTCCCCTCGCCGAAACGTTCGATTATATAAACAACGACACCACTTTTGGAGAAAAGACCTGGGAAAAATCGGAGACCCGGATGCAGAAAGACGCGTTGACAATAGCTTCCAACAAGGCAAACCTGCCGATCAGCGCCATTCAGTATGTTTTCGCGGGCGACCTGATCAATCAGTGCATATCTTCCTCGTTTTCCCTCAGGGAATTCGGCCTTCCCTTTATCGGTATATACGGCGCCTGTTCCACTATGGCCGAAGGCCTCGGACTCGCCGCGATGATGATAGACGGAGGTTTTGCGTCCGTAACCTCGGCCGTCACGTCCTCCCACTTCTGCACTGCCGAAAGGCAGTACAGAACGCCTCTGGAGTACGGCGCACAGCGTACGCCGACCGCGCAATGGACGGTTACCGGTTCGGGCTGCGTGCTGCTCGGCGACACGGGGCCGGGGCCGTATGTAACTCATTTCACGGTGGGAAAGATAGTGGATCAAGGCATAAAGGACACAAATAACATGGGTGCCGCGATGGCGCCTTCCGCCCACTCCACGCTCAGCGCGTTTTTTCAGGACACTAATACCAGCCCCGCGGATTATGACCTGATCGTGACGGGAGACCTCGGCAAGGTCGGGCATGAAATCGTCACCGATCTTCTCCGCAGGGACGGCATCATTTTCAACGGGAACTTCAACGACTGCGGTCTCATGGTGTTTGACCTCGAAAAGCAGGACGTGCACGCCGGAGGATCGGGATGCGGATGCTCGGCAGTCGTGCTCTGCGGCAAGATATTGAACGAGCTGCGGTCCGGAATTCTGAACAAAGTCGTTTTTGCCGCCACCGGTGCTCTTCACAGCCCGGTCTCCGCGCAGCAGGGCGAGAGCATACCGGGCATATGCCACGCCGTCTGCCTGTCTTCAAAACTGAATTAGGAGAAGTGTGCAATGGACTACGTCAAAGCATTTCTTGTCGGCGGAATATTATGCGCAATAGGCCAGATCCTTATTGACAAAACGAAGCTGACTCCCGCCCGGATTCTTGTATGTTATGTCGTCGGGGGCGTTGTGCTGACCGCGATCGGCGTATACGGGCCGCTCGTTCAGTGGGGAGGCGCCGGCGCCACCATACCGCTGACCGGATTCGGATATTCGCTCGCAAAGGGCGTTGAGAAGGAAGTCAGCGAACACGGCCTTCTCGGAGTCTTCACCGGAGGCCTGACGGCGACATCCGCCGGAATCGGAGCCGCGGTATTCTTCGGCTTTCTCGCCGCTCTGTTTTCAAAGCCTTCCGACAAGTCATAGCGGCTTTTTGCCGGTATCCTTGCCCTGCGCCAGCTTCTGATATTTCCTTTGCGTCGCCAGTCCTCCGCGAAGATGTCTCTCCGCTTTGTTTACGTCAAGCACTTCTTTGACCTGCAGATATAATGAACGGTTTATATTTTGAAGTCTTTCCGACAGGTCTTTATGTACCGTTGACTTACTGATTCCGAATTTCCGGGCTGCGGCTCTCACCGTTGCCCGGTTTTCAATTATGTAAACGGCCAAGTCGGCGGCTCTCTGTTCAATGTTTCCCTTCAAAAGTAGCCCTCCCCCGTTAAGCAAACTTGAATCAATCCCTGCAATATCTATATGCGAAAAGTCGCCGATATATATCCTTCAAGCCATGCGTTTATCTTTCATGCGATGCTTTCGCCGGGGTGCGCGTAACGAAAGTTTATTAAAACGGCCTCAGTATACAAGCAGCCGCTTGCGTCTTAACTCGTTTCCATTATTGTTAATATATTCCACTGCATAAAAATACAATTTATGCGAATAATTAAAATATTTTTTTAAAATCTATTGCATTTTTATAGCGGCATATGTATAATTATGAAACGTACTTAAATGCCGGACAGCGAACATTCCGGCGGAAAAAGCATTTACATTCTAATCAAAGGAGATAATCGATATGAAAAAAACATCCAAAATAATTGCACTGCTTTCAGCAGTCATTCTCACAGCAGCCATATTTGCCGGATGCTAGGATTCCGACCCTCTCGTAATGGCCACCAACGCGGAATTCCCTCCCTATGAGTACTACAACGAGAATAACGAAATAGTCGGCATCGACGTTGAAATCGCTCAGGCCATAGCAAAGAAGCTTGGCAAAAAGCTCGAAATTGAAGACATGCCGTTTGATTCAATACTTGCCGCCGTACAGTCGGGAAAAGCCGATATCGGTGTCGCAGGCATGACCGTAACGCCGGACCGCCTCGAGAGCGTTGATTTTTCGGATACATATGTCAAGGCCTCCCAGGTCATCATTGTCCGCAAGGATAACACCGAAATCAAAACTCCCGACGACCTTGTGGGAAAAACCATCGGCGTCCAGCTCGGCACTACGGGCGACATTTTCGCCGAAGAAATCGACGACGTTAAGCTTGAGCGCTATAACAAGGGCTTTGAGGCCGTCCAGGCACTCCAGCAGGGCAAGATAGACGCCGTCATCATCGACGACCAGCCCGCGGCCGTGTTCGCTTCGCAAAACGACGACATCATGGTTATTGACGAACCGTTCACCGATGAGGAATATGCAATAGCGGTTATAAAAGGCAATACCGCGCTTCTCAACAAGATAAACGAAGCAATCAAAGAACTGAAGGAATCCGGAGAGCTCCAGAGAATTTTCGAAAAATACATTATGAATTAAGTTATGCAAATGAATAAATATAAATTTCCCCGACCTCAGGTCTTTATATAGCCAACTTACCTGATTTTAAAAACAAGGGAGGCTTTCCATGATTCCGTTCGACACTGTTTTTGCCGATTGGTTAAATGGCATCTCCGATTCCTTCTACCTGAATTTCATAAAAAACGATCGCTGGCATTACCTGTTGGACGGACTGGGAATTACCCTCCAAATCGCTTTTTTTGCCGTGCTTCTGGGCATCGTGATCGGTGTGCTCGTCGCCGTTGTCCGCTCGACTTATGACCTCAACGGAAAAAGGAACGGATTGCTGCGTTTTCTGAACGCGATCTGCAAGGTGTACCTGGCCGTTATCCGCGGAACCCCCGTGCTTCTGCAGCTCCTCATCATTTACTTTGTCATATTCGCATCCGTGAGGATCGATAAGGTCCTGACAGCAAGCATCGCCTTCGGCATAAACTCCGGCGCTTATGTCGCGGAGATTTTCCGCTCCGGCATTATGGCGGTCGACAGGGGGCAGTTTGAGGCAGGCCGCAGCCTGGGCTTCAGTTATGTGCAGACAATGTGGTATATAGTTATCCCTCAGGCCTTCAAAAATATACTTCCCGCACTCGGCAATGAGTTTATCGTCCTGATTAAGGAAACGTCGATATCCGGCTGGATAGGCCTCCACGACCTCACAAAAGGCGGCGACGTAATCCGAAGCCAGACGTACGACCCCTTTCCCCCGCTTTTGGCGGTTGGCCTGATCTATCTGGTCATAGTTCTGGGACTCTCCGCCCTCGTCAACCGACTGGAAAGGAGGCTGCGCAGCAGTGACCATTGATCAAAACCCCCTGATTCAGGTCAGGGGACTCGTCAAAAGGTTCGGAAACCTGAACGCGATTGACGGCATCACAACCGATATCAACAAGGGCGAAGTTGTTGTCGTGATAGGCCCGTCCGGATCCGGAAAGAGCACCTTTCTTCGCTGTCTGAATCTCCTCGAGGAACCTACCTCGGGTCAGATTCTCTTCGAGGGCACCGATATCACCGGCCCGAATGTCGACATCAACGTACACCGTCAGAAGATGGGCATGGTTTTTCAGCTTTTCAACCTTTTCCCGCACATGACCATCCTGCAGAACCTCACGCTCGCGCCCGTCAAGCTGCTTAAAAAATCGCCCGAATCGGCGAGGGAAACCGCACTGTCGCTTCTTTCCCGCGTCGGGCTTGCGGACAGGGCTTCATCCTACCCCTCCCAGCTTTCGGGCGGCCAGAAGCAGCGTATCGCTATCGTGCGAGCCCTCTGCATGGAACCCGACGTAATGCTCTTCGACGAACCGACCTCGGCCCTGGACCCCGAAATGGTCGGTGAGGTTCTCGACGTGATGAAGGATCTTGCCCGCAACAGCATGACAATGGTCGTCGTGACGCATGAGATGGGCTTTGCCCGTGAAGTCGCCACACGCGTCATGTTTATGGACGGAGGAAAGGTCCTTGAAGAGGGAACGCCCGCCGAATTCTTCGACAACCCAAAGCACCCCCGCTCGCAGGAGTTTCTGAGCAAAGTGCTGAAATAGGCGGAATAAGCGCAAATCGCGCATTAAATGCGGTTTTAATCAAATAAAGGCCGCGCCACGGACCTTGTTTTCATGGCGCGGCCTTTTGTATTGTTTTTTTGCACTTTAAGTGATATAATTCGACTCATAAATTATTTTTAATATATTGTCTGCATGCAAAAAGGAGGAAGAAGATGATCCGTTCAGAAACCGACGGCAGAAACTTCGCGCTCCTCGTGAATGATATACCGGTCTTATATCACAGTCCCTCCTGTCCGTTCATATCCGTCAGCGAGGAAAAAGACCTTATGAACCGTTTTCTCGGGCGTCTGTCCCTGAAAGGCATCGCAAAACACTACCATTCGCTTGCCGAAGTGTCATATGAAGACACCCGCAATATTCTCCGCTTTTATCATGGCAACCGCTCGGTCTCGTTTACCGTGGCTGAAAAGGACGGGGCGCTGCTGCTTACTCCGCTCAAGCTCTCCCATTCCTTCAGCCGCATACGGTTTCGCTTCCCCGCCTCCCCGGGAGAACCGGTTTTCGGCTGCGGCGGAACCTGCACAAATCCGAATCTCCGCGGGCGGAATGTGACCGTCTGGACGAACAGCGCAAACCCTGACGATAAGCCTAATCCTTTGGAAATACTGGGTAAGTATGGCGGCGCGGGAAATACATGCTCTCCGTCTTTCGCCCTGCCCTCCTTCTTTACCGGCAGCCTGGGCTATTATATTTTCTGGTTCGGCGGAGCGTCGTATTTCAACTTCACCCATCGCGACCACCATGAGGCCGAGTTTCTCGGCATGCCCGAAAAAATCGTGATCGGCAAGGCCTCTGCGGTATCCGAACTTCACAAGCACCAGTCGGAGCTTCTCGGCAAGAGGTGCTCCCTGCCGGTCTGGTATCAGACGGGCATCATAGCGGGCGTAAGCGGCGGCTCGGGCATGCTTCTGGACACGATCGACACCTTCAAGAAGGCGGAAATACCGATCTCCGCTCTTTACATAAGGGACTGGTCGGGAGTAAACCACACGGGTTCCGGCAGCAAGGAATTCTGGGACTGGATATGGAACAGAGAGTATTATCCGCATCTTGATAAAGTGATAAAAGAACTTTCAGAATATAATATAAGCGTTCTGTGTTATATAAACCCCCACCTCTCTATGGAGGGGAGGCTTTATGCCGAAGCCTCAAAGAAAGGGTATCTCGTCAAGCGCGCCGACGGTACAAATCTGCTGTCCGACATGGGCGGCTTCATGGCCGGCCATATAGATCTGACAAATCCCGAGGCATGTCTATGGGCAAAACAACAGATTGCCGTAAACGTCTTTTCTCTCGGTTTTCGCGGTGTGATAACAGACACGATCAATTTCCTGCCCGAAGACGCCAGGCTTTACAGCGGTGCGAATCCGTCGATGATACACAACCTCTGGCCGGGGCTGTGGACAAAACTCATCAGGTCTGCCGCCGATTCCTGGGGGATCGACCCGGTATGCATCGTCAACTCCGGCTCGATAGGGACCTCTGCCTCACTGATATGCGCTAACGGAAGCCGTACCGACTGGTTTCACGGCCGCGGACTGGAGTCCGCCCTGAACGAGATGCTTTCGCTCGGGCTGAGCGGCGCCGGCCCCGCCCATTGCGACTTCAGCACGTACGCTCATCTTATACCGGAGGAGTATGTCTCCGAACAGCTTATCCGCTGGGCCGAGCTTACAACATTCACGCCCGTCATGCGGACGCATACCCTTCCCGCCTCGTCTCCCGCGTCATTTTATGCAAACAAGGATTCGCTTTTCCAAATCTCAAGGCTTGTGAAGCTTCGTTTCCAGCTTTCGACGTACATCAGCCACTGCATCGAGGAATGCCTGCAAAACGGAACGCCGCCTATGCGGCATATGTGGGAAGCATACCCGACGCTCGAGGGCTCCGAAGACATCAGCGACCAGTTCATGCTCGGAAGCGAGCTGCTTGTCGCTCCGGTCGTAGTCGCAGGCCAGACATCCCGCCGGGTGGTCTTCCCCGATTTCGAGAAGTGGGTCCATCTGTTCAGCGGCGAGGAATATGAATCAGGCGTCCATAAAGTCGATGCGCCTTTGGGCTCTCCGCCGGTGTTTTATAAAAAAGGCGGGAGCTACGAAGAAATCTTCGCATCCCTCGCCTACAAGGTTTTATAGAAGGGTGTCGTCATTCGATGTGGGTGTGGTCGAAGATATGCTCCTCGCAGTAGCAGGCATAGTTCCTGCAGAGCGAGCAATATCTGAATTCCATATCGGGATAATCCGTATCGGTTTTGCCGCATGTGGTGCAGCGGTGCAGGTAGCCTCTCTCGCGCTTCATGCGGCGCACTTTGTTTTTAAACGAAACTGTATTTTTTGCGGTAAACCTCCTGCCCCGGAAAAAGCTGATGATGTCGCCGTAAAAATACAGGAAGAAGTTCGCGATCGCGATGAGCGGCAGAAGATTCTCGGGAAATCTGTTGAGGAGCATTCCGAAAAGGAAAACAGCCGCATCAAGGTAAGCGAGGTACTTTATTTTAACGGGAATAATGAAGAAAAGCAGCACCTGAAAATCGGGGAACATCATCGCAAAGGCGAAAAACAGCGAAAGATTCAGGTAAAACGACGAGGCTGCGGCGCCCGACAAAATCGAGTAAACCGCGGTCAGGATGACGCCCGTCAGATAATATACATTGAATTTAAGTACTCCCCATTCGCGCTCGAGAGTCGATCCTATAAGATAATAGAAATAAAGCGACAGAACCAGCGACAGAAAGTTGAATGTGGGCGGAATGAACACAAAAGTGATAAGCCTCCAGATTTGGCCCCGGAGAATAAGCTCCGGGATAAACATGAAGTAGCTCACTATTGTGAGTCCCCTGTCGGTCTGCGAAAGCAGAAAGACCAGCGCGTTTCCGATTATAATATACAGCATCAGGTTTTTGATGCCGTAACGGTTATTCCTGTTCAGAAACCTGTCAAACCTGTTCAATGAAATACTCCTTTCGATCGCCCTCATATAGCTTTCCGCCATAAGCTGCTATATAATTTTACCCTTTTTCCCTGTTTTTGTCCAGAACAATCATTTTTAATTGCCAGTCCCGAATAGATATGATATACTTGGTCCGGTAATTTCCAAATCTGAAGCAACTGGAGGAAACGGCATTGAATGAACGTTCCTTTCCCTCAGAGCCGATGGGCGTCGGAAAGATAATCAACTATACGTTCCGCACGTATTTCAGTAAATTCGGTTCGTTTGCCCTCTTCTCGCTTCTCATCGGCGGAGCTTATTATCTGATCTTTTTAATTCTCGAGCAGATTTTCGCGGTCCAGGCGACAGAAAATATTCCGGAACTAAGAGACCTGTTCAGCGGCCTAAGCAACGGCTTCAGCAGTATTTCCGATTTGCAGGAATATCTGGAATCATTCAGTCTGGATATGACAGACATTTCATCGATGTCGCGCGCGCCCGCATGGATAGGCATACTGGCGTTTTCGGCTTCATTGTTTGTGTTTCCCATCATCTACGGAGGAATATCCTATATCTCGACGGGCTATTTTCTCGGCGAATCGCATACGCCCGCCGGATGGCTTTCTAAAACACTGTCCAGGTACAAGCAGCTGTTCATAGCCAACTTCTGCTCTATCCTGTTTTTGGTCGGCACAGGCATCCTTATAGCCATACCTCTGTTGTTCTTATTAATTATTCTGTCCATTATCACACTTTTGGTCCCTTTTCTGGGAATTCTCCTGATAATCCTGGCATGGATCGCCGCTTTTATTTTCTCACTTTTTCTTTTCGGTGTATTTTCAATGCGATTCCCGGTCGTTATCCGCGAGGGGTTGTCCGGCTTTTCCGCGATTATCCGGGCGTTCCGTCTCGGGTTTTCAAGGTTCTGGAGAACCGTCGGCTCTGTTATTTCGATCTCTTTAATTTCATCGATAATCTCGATAGTATTTACGGCTGTTCTCGGCTGGCTGACCGGCTTTTCTTCTCCGGGGAAACTCCTTGTCACCGCCATCATAGGGAGAGCCGTTACCCAGTTTCTCGACCCCATCGTTCCCATCGCGCTAAACATGAATTACCTCTCTATACGCATCGGGAATGGTGAGCTAATCACCGGAGAGAACTTCGGGAACGGTAATCAACAAGGTCCGGAATTGCTTTAGTTCGCGTCATTTCGGGCAACATCCCTTGCTTTCGCCCTTATAAGCAAGGGATTATTATTTTTTTATTAAAATTTCAATTATTTTTCAATTTAAAGGTAGAAAAATCGACGATTATATTGTATTATATATAAAGGGTAAAATTTATCTGAAAGCTATCACTTGGCAACATATTTTTTTAAATCTTATAAAAATATAAAGTTAAAAGAATCGCAGGTTGATTTTTCGGGAAAGGAATTGATACTATGAAGAAATCATTCGCTATGATGAAAAAACCTTTCGGTACGCGTGAGCCCGCCAACTCAGACGACCATGCTTCTGGAGAGAAGACCTTCAGCACAGCGAATGGAGCTCCGCAGGCGTCTTCGCCCCAGCCCTACTCCTCTTCCGCCGCAGACGACGGCATGCGGTATAATCATTTCTCCGGCTCCAGCACCAACTCTAATTTTGCTGAGACGGTAATCGACACCCTTACAGGCTATCCGAAGGTAGTCACCCCCTCCGCGAAAAGCGTTACCGTCATCAGCAGCGACGCCGAAATTACGGGCGACCTGAAAACACAGGGCGATCTCAATATGATGGGCACCATTAACGGCAACGTTGAGATAAAGGGCAACATCAACACGTCCGGAACGATATCCGGGAACGTCGTCGCCGGATCGGCCTACATCTCCGGCGGTAAGATCGAGGGAGACTTTTTCAATTCCGAAGGGAACGTCAGGATCGAAGAGAGCGCCGAGCTTCTTTGCAACCTCGCAACCGGAAATCTGGAAACCTCCGGCAGGATAACCGGAGACATAGAGGCGGAAGGCAGCGTTGTCATAAACGAAACCGCCGTCGTAAGCGGCAACATCACGTCAAAATATCTGACTGTCAAGGAAGGCGCTAAGATCAGCGGCACCGTCAAAATAGGAGATTTTTAATAACCGCCTGAAACTGCGATTTATCGCGCTGCTCATATTATTGCTTAAGTATGTAATATTGCTAATAAGACTCACAAGACCACTCCTCAAGGGTGGTTTTTTACATTCTCCGGACACCGGCGCACACACCGTTTGCAGGCCTGCGCCTAAAGTGCAAGTAAAAAACCGTTACGGTAAAGTGTTTATCACCGTAACGGCTTTTTAAGGAGATTAAATGTTTGGAAGAAAGCAATAGTTATGACTTTTCACTAGCGAATATTATTATAACCTGCTTTTATTTCCAAACTATGAACGTCTTATAAATAAATAGTAAACTTAAAAACAATATCACGAAAGGTTATAAAGTGCATTTTTTCATCAGGCTGGCTAAGCTGTTTCGATTGCAGCCGCGCTTTGCAGGTTAAGCTTTACAATGCCCATCTCCCTGAGCTTGTATTTTTGAATCTTTCCGCTCGCCGTCATCGGGAAAGAGTCCATGAACAGGACATAACGCGGCTTTTTGAACCGGCTCAGTCCTTCCTGCACGAAGGAAATGATCTCCTCCTCGGTCGCCTCGCATCCGTCCTGAAGGATGATGCAGGCCAAGACTTCCTCGCCGTATTTTTCATCGGGCACCCCCACCACCTGCACATCCTTGACCTTCGGATGGGTGTAGAGGAACTCCTCGATTTCACGGGGATATATGTTTTCCCCTCCGCGTATTATCATGTCCTTGAGACGTCCGGTTATCTTGAAGTACCCGTTCTCATCCACCGAGCCGATGTCTCCCGTATGCAGCCATCCGTCCTTGTCGATCGCAAGCGCCGTCGCTTCCGGCATTTTATAATAGCCTTTCATTACATGATAGCCGCGTGTGACAATTTCGCCCGGGACGCCCGGAGGGCACTCCTCTCCCGTCTCCGGGTTCATTATTTTCGCCTCGCAGTGTGGCAGCAGGCGTCCCACCGTCGACACGCGCAGCTCGATCGGATCGTCCGTCCGGCTCATTGTAATGCCGGGCGATGCCTCCGTCTGCCCGTAGGTGATAACGATTTCGGGCATGTGCATGTCTTCCATAACCCTCTGCATTACCTTGATCGGGCATGGAGATCCGGCCATTATGCCCGTACGCAGCGAAGAGAAGTCAATGTTTTTAAATTCGGGGTGCTCAAGCATTGCGATGAACATTGTGGGCACGCCGTGTACGGCCGTACATTTCTCCATTTGAATCGCCTGCATCACCTTCAGAGGATTGAAGGCCTCGATCACTATCATTGCGGATCCGTGCGTGACCGACGCGGTGACGCCAAGGACCATGCCGAAGCAGTGGAAAAGCGGCACCGCAATGCAGAGCCTGTCTTTTTCGGTGAACGCCATGCAGTCGCCGATGCACTTCCCGTTGTTGACGAGGTTGTAATGGGTCAGCATTACGCCCTTCGGAAATCCGGTGGTGCCCGAAGTGTACTGCATGTTTATCACGTCGTGAATGTCGCAGGATGCCTGGACGGCAATGCGCTCCTCCTCGGAAACCTTCTCGGCCAGATCATACAGATCCGAGAAATTAAACATGCCGGCGGGGGTTTTATCTTTTTCTCCGATATATATGACGTTTTTCAGGCACGGCAGCGTCTCGCTCTTCAGTTCCCCGGGTTTCGAATGGTCAAGCTCGGGGCAGAGCTGCCTGATATATGAGATGTAGTCCGAATCCTTAAAGCCGTCGATCAGTATCAGCGTCATGGAATCGGACTGCTCCAGCAAATACTCAAGCTCGAACCTTTTATAATTCGTATTAACCGTAACCAGAACAGCGCCTATCTTTGCGGTGGCATACATCGTGATGATCCACTCGGGCACGTTCGTGGCCCAAATGGCAACATGGTCCCCCTTCCCGACCCCGATCGCCATAAGCCCGCGCGCAACCCTGTTGCATGCCTCCTGAAGCTCACGATATGTATATCGTATGCCTTCATGAGGATATATCATGGCGTCGTTATCAGGGAATTTTGACACCGTTTCGTCGAAAACGTCACCGACCGTGATCTCTCTCAGCGGTTCCTTAAATGCGAAGCTGTCTTGCATAAAAACCTCCGGTGTGATAAGTCTTTTATGATAAAATAAAAAACTCCGTCTCTGTTCAGAGACGGAGTGTTAATCCGCGGTACCACTCTGCTTGCAGGTTTTCCTGCCGCTCAATCGGGCACTGACATGCCCTACCCCTGTAACGGTGGGAATCCGTCCCGCCTAACGGACACGCACGGCGCAAGGCGCCGCAGGGTATCCGGTTTAGCGAAGCCGCTCCGGAGCGAGTTTCAATGCCACGCAACACCGCCTTTCAGCAACCGGCGGCTCTCTGGAGATGCGAGAACATTTACTGTTCTCCTTCAACGCGTTATTGTATTGAAAATTTTGCTCATTATAACATACATCTTCCTCTGATGTCAACACAAAATTCCTCTTCAAAGAAGATCAATTCATGATTTATCACACGCGTACATGGAAGTGAAAAAACAGCGCCGGATCTTTCGGTCCGGCGCTGTGTTCCGCGAATACGGTATTACGCTTCTTCAAAGGAATCCTTGCCGGCTCCGCAAACCGGGCAGACAAAATCGTCGGGAAGGTCCTCCCATTTGGTTCCGGGAGCTATTCCCTCGTCGGGAAGGCCTTCTGCCTCGTCATACTCCCAACCGCATACCGAACAGACATACTTCTTCATAATATCCTCTTTTCTCCGGCGAATATTCCTGTAATAGTTCAATCGAAGCCGAAGTAACGCCGGCATTCGGCTCCGTGAGAATGCTATCCATTCCCGTTATGTTTCAGCCAACTGCTTTTAGTGTGGGAAAACGTGAAGATTTACAGAATTATTATACTGTTATTCCATTCTTTTGTAAATATGCCTTTTCAAGATATTGCTTAAGATACTGGCCTGTATAAGATTCGGGGTGGCGGGCAACCTCCTCGGGCGTGCCCGCACAGACGATGGTGCCTCCCCGGTCTCCCCCGTCGGGGCCGAGGTCGATTATATAATCCGCCATCTTTATGACCTCGAGGTTATGCTCGATGACAAGGACGGTGTTCCCCGCGTCGACAAGCTTTTCAAGCACGTCGATAAGCCTGTGGACGTCCGCGATGTGCAGGCCGGTGGTGGGCTCGTCCAGCACATAGATGGTGTTGCCTGTTGAGCGGCGCGAGAGGTATGTGGCAAGCTTCACGCGCTGCGCTTCTCCTCCCGACAGCGTGGTGGACGATTGTCCGAGCTTTATATATCCGAGCCCGACGTCATAAAGCGTTTGTATCTTGCGGGATATGCGCGGCAGATTTTCGAAGAACCCGAGAGCCTCCTCGACGGTCATGTCCAATACCTCGGCTATATTTTTTCCCTTGTATCGGACCTCGAGAGTTTCGCGGTTGTATCGTTTTCCTTTGCAGACCTCGCACGGCACATATACGTCCGGAAGGAAATGCATTTCGATCTTTATCAGGCCGTCGCCCGCGCAGGCCTCGCAGCGTCCTCCGCGCGTGTTGAAGGAAAAGCGTCCCGGGCCGTAGCCGCGAACCTTCGCGTCCTGTGTTGACGCAAAGAGATCGCGGATGTCCCCGAACAACCCGGTGTAGGTGGCCGGGTTGGAACGCGGCGTCCGTCCTATGGGCGACTGGTCGATCTCGATTATTTTATCGAGACTTTCCATACCTTCTATTCTTTCGTGCTTTCCGGCGGTTATGCGCGCGCCGTTGAGTTCGGATGCAAGCTTCTTGTAAATAATTTCGTTGACGAGCGAGGATTTGCCCGAACCGGACACGCCTGTGACGCAGGTAAATGTTCCGAGGGGGATCTCAACGTCTATTTTTTTCAGGTTATTTTGCTCGGCGCCCCTTACGATAAGCTTTTTCCCGTTCCCGGGACGTCGGCCGTCGGGCAGTTCGATGTATTTCTTCCCGCTGAGATACTGGCCGGTAATCGACTTTTCGCAGTTCATAACATCATGGACCGATCCGGCGCATATAATTTCACCGCCGTGAATCCCGGCCCCCGGGCCGACGTCCACAACGTAATCCGCTGCTAAAATCGTATCCTCGTCGTGCTCGACGACAATGAGGGTGTTTCCCAGATCCCGAAGCCGCTTAAGGGTGTCAAGGAGCTTGCCGTTATCCTTTTGATGAAGTCCGATGGAAGGCTCGTCGAGTATATAGAGGACTCCCACAAGGCTCGAGCCTATCTGTGTGGCAAGGCGGATACGCTGGCTTTCCCCTCCGGAAAGCGTGCCCGCGGATCTCGACAGAGTCAGGTATTCCAGACCTACATTCCTCAAAAAGCCCAAACGCGCCCGGATTTCCTTGAGAATTCGGCCGCCGATGAGCATTTCTGTTTCGGAAAGCTTGAGATTTTCGATAAAATCGAGGGCTTTGACAATGGATAAGTCGCAGTAGTCGGCAATGCTCAGCCCGCCTACGGTAACCGCAAGCGTCTCCTTCTTCAGGCGCTTTCCGCCGCATTCGGGGCACGGGCTCGCGCTCATGAACTCTTCAATCTCCGAGCGGGCGTACTCGGACTGCGTTTCACGATACCTGCGCTCCATATTGGTGACAAGTCCTTCGAATTCGTGGTAGTATGTTCCCGTGCGTCCGCCAGCCGAACCGTATGTCAGCTTAAGCTTTTTGCCTCCGGTCCCGTACATCAGCGCGCTAAAAGCCTCTTCGGAAAATTCCGAGATCGGGGTATCGAGCGTAAAGCCGTATTCCTCCCCCAGCGCGTCGTAATACATTCGCGCAACCGTTCCCTCGCCGACTCCGCTCCAGCCGTTGCAGGCGACTGCTCCTTCCCTCAGCGAGAGGGTCATGTCGGGAATGATCTTATTCGGGTCGATCTTCAGCTGGAAGCCGAGTCCCGAACAAGTGTGGCAGGCCCCGTAAGGAGTGTTGAAGGAGAACATGCGGGGGCTGAGCTCTTCGATGCTTATGCCGCAGTCTTCACAGGCGTAATTCTGGCTGAAGAGCATCTGTTCCCCGTCGATGACGTCGATTATCACGATGCCTCCGGCAAGAGACGAGGCCGTCTCCACCGAATCGGTAAGGCGGCGGGAAATGTTCGGCTTTATTGTGAGGCGGTCGACGACGATTTCAATGTTGTGCTTTTTGGTCTTTTCGAGCTTAATGTCCTCTTCGAGGGTGTATGTCGCTCCGTCGACGCGCACACGGACATATCCGTTTTTCCTGGCGTCTTCAAAGACGTTTTTATACTCGCCTTTCCTTGCACGGACGACGGGGGCGAGCACCTGTATGCGGGTGTTTTCGGGCAGCTTCATAATCTGGTCGACGATCTGGTCGATCGTCTGCTGCCTGATGACCTTCCCGCATTTCGGGCAGTGCGGCACTCCGATCCGTGCCCAGAGAAGGCGCAGATAGTCATATATTTCGGTAACCGTGCCGACGGTGGACCTTGGGTTTCTCGAGGTGGTCTTCTGGTCGATGGATATGGCGGGGCTCAGACCCTCGATATAATCGACGTCGGGCTTTTCCATCTGTCCGAGGAACTGGCGGGCATACGCGGAAAGGGACTCAACATACCGGCGCTGCCCTTCGGCGTAAATTGTGTCAAAGGCAAGGGACGATTTGCCCGAACCCGAGATGCCCGTCATGACGATAAGCTTGTCGCGCGGCAGCTCGAGGTCTACATTCTTTAGGTTGTGCTCCCTTGCTCCCTTAATTAATATCTTATTATGCAAAGTATTTCCTCCCATGCTGATGCAGCCGGTGTCCGGCGAATTGCGGCATTTCAGGGCAGCCTTTACGCTATTTCCCGGATTTTCTCCTTTTGGACGGTTTCACGGACGGCTCCGCCTTCCCCGGAGAATCCTTCTCACCGCGGAGACGAATAATGCGGTCGCGCAGGATCGCGGCGTATTCGAACTCAAGCATCTTCGCGGCCTGGCGCATATCCTTTTCAAGCTTTTCGATGAGCGCCTCCCGCTCTTTGCGCGTAAATCTGACGTCTTCATCGGAGCCGCGACCATCGTCGTCGACTGTTTTCGAAATTTCGAGGATCTCCCTGACGTCCTTGCGTATAGTACGGGGAACGATGCCGTTCTTCCGGTTATATTCGATCTGTATCTTCCGGCGCCGGTTTGTTTCGTCTATGGCGCGACGCATCGAGTCGGTGATCGTGTCCGCATACATGATCACCTTGCCCTCCGAATTTCGCGCCGCACGGCCGATCGTCTGTATCAGCGACGTCTCGTTGCGGAGAAAACCTTCCTTGTCTGCATCCAGGATGGCGACAAGCGATACTTCGGGAAGGTCTAGTCCCTCGCGGAGCAGATTGATTCCCACAAGCACGTCGAACTCGCCGACGCGCAGATCCCTGATGATTTCCATGCGCTCTATCGTATCTATGTCATGGTGCATGTAACGCACGCGGATGCCGACCGTTTTAAGATAACTCGTCAGGTCTTCGGCCATTTTCTTTGTAAGGGTGGTGACAAGCACCCTCTCGTCTTTCGCGGTCCTTGCGTTTATCTCGCCGATCAGGTCGTCTATCTGGCCTTCGACGGGCCGGACCTCTACTTCGGGATCCACAAGCCCGGTCGGGCGTATGACCTGCTCCACTATCTGGCCGGAACGGGAACGTTCATATTCGGCGGGCGTGGCGCTCACGTAAATAACCTGGTTTATTTTTGACTGGAACTCCTCAAAGTTCAGCGGACGGTTGTCCAGCGCGGAGGGAAGCCTGAAGCCGTATTCGACGAGGGACGTCTTCCTGGAACGGTCTCCGAAATACATGCCGCGCACCTGCGGAAGGGTGACATGCGACTCGTCGACAAAAAGGATAAAGTCTTTCGGGAAGTAGTCAAGAAGCGTGTAGGGCGTGCTGCCGGGCTTCCGTCCGGTGAGGATACGAGAATAGTTTTCGATGCCGGAGCAGTAACCGAGCTCGCGGAGCATCTCCATGTCGTACTGGGTGCGCTGCTTAATCCTCTGGGCTTCGAGAAGCTTGTCATGGCTCTCGAAATACCTGACGCGCTCTTCGAGCTCGCGTTCTATTTCCTCAAGCGCCTTTTCCATACGGTCGTTTGTGGTGACATAGTGCGAAGCGGGGTAAATCGCCACATGGGAGAATCGGCGCCTTACTTCGCCGGTGATCAGATGTACCTCGCTTATCCTGTCGATCTCGTCTCCGAAGAATTCGACCCGGATCGCATAGTCGTTGGTATGGGCGGGGATTATTTCCACAACGTCGCCGCGGACACGGAACGTATTACGCTCGAACGCAATATCGTTTCTGGTGTATCGGATATCGACAAGCCTGCGCAGGACCTCGTCCCTGTCGATGGTCATTCCCTCCCTCAGGGAAACGACAAGGTTCGAATAATCCTCCGGGTCACCGAGAGTATAGATGCACGATACCGACGAAACTATAATGACGTCCCTGCGTTCAAACAGCGCGGACGTGGCCGAATGCCGGAGGCGCTCGATCTCGCTGTTGATCGACATGTCTTTTTCTATATAGGTATCCGTATGGGCGATATATGCCTCGGGCTGGTAATAATCGTAATAGCTTACAAAATACTCGACCGCGTTATTGGGGAAGAACTCCTTGAACTCGGAGCAGAGCTGCGCCGCAAGAGTTTTATTATGAGCGAGTACAAGGGTCGGGCGCTGGAGCCTTTCGATTACTTTTGCCATCGTGAATGTTTTACCGGATCCGGTGACGCCGAGAAGCGTCTGTTCCTCGATACCCATTTCAACTCCGCGCACGAGCTTGTCTATCGCTTCCGGCTGGTCGCCTGAAGGTTCGAAATTGCTTACCACCTTGAATTCGGGCACATTATCCTCCCCCTTTCGCTTCAACCATTATACATGAACAATTGTTCTATTTCAAGCGGGTATGCAGTTATTTTTTTGCCCGTCTCGTCTATCCCGTCTTTCCCGCTTACAGATTTATATTTTACTTTTTTTATAAATGTTGTATAATAATCAACAAGCGACGCCTGGACTGAATTGCGCGTGGGCGTGCCGTAAATCGCATGTGTTATAGCCTTGCCGGCGCAATTACTGGCCGGCGTCCGCAAACGTATGTAAAGAGAGGAGTGACCGGGATGAACGACTCCGCCGCCCCGGGCGGGCAGGATTTCGAGATCCGGAAAATAAATTCACCCTGGCCGTATTATATCGTAGCCGCGTTTTGGCTCGTCTGCGCCTTTTCGGTACGGATGTACCTTCTCCCGGATTTTCTGATCCTTGCTGCAGTCTCGGTCGTAATCTTCTTAATTTGCCGGAAGGCCTTCCCTCCGAAAACCGTCAGGGTAAAGATAAATAAACCTCCGGCGATGTCCGGCGTCAAAAACGTTGATAAGATTCTTCTGGAGGGCCGCGGATACATCGCAAGGCTGAGGGAACTCAACGATCTTATTGAGGACCGGAAACTCTCGGACGATATGGATCGTCTCGAAAGCATCGCAAGCTCCATCTTTAATTACATCGCGAAGCATCCCGAAAAAGCATCCAGAATCCGCCGCTTTGTAAACTACTATTTCCCCTCGGCCATTAAAATGCTTGAGACCTACCACACCATGAGCACGCAGGGCGTCAGCGGCGAAAACATCTCCGATACCATGGCCCGCATCGAAAAAGTCATGGACACGATGACGCTCGCCTTCGAAAAACAGCTGGACGCGCTGTTTGCCGACGAAGCAATCGATATTTCAACCGACATTCAGGTGCTTGAGAGAATGTTCGAACAGGAGGGGCTCGGCGCCCCGAAATCAGGCAGCGAATAAGACTAGGAACGGAGAATAGTAACCATGTTTGATGAAGAGAAAATCGTACTTTCACTTGACCCCGATCCGGACGCTTCTCTTGTCCCGATTGTGCTTGAAGCTCAGGGAACGGTTGACCCCCAAATAAAGCCGGAGGTTGCCGTAACAAATCTTGACGAACGCCAGCTTTCCGAAGAGGAACTTCGTATGGTCGAAGAGTTTTCGCAAAAAATCGATCTGAGAAATTCCAATCTGGTTCTGCAGTACGGCGCCGGCGCCCAAAAGAAGGTTGCCGATTTTTCAGAGACCGCGCTCGCGAACGTGCGAACAAAGGATCTGGGCGAAGTCGGCAGCATGATAACAAACCTCATCGGAGAGCTTAAAGGATTCTCCGTCGACGAAAATGAAAAGGGATTTCTGGGCATTTTCAAACGCGCCGGAAACCGCATATCCGCTCTGAAAACAAAATACGAAAAAGCGGAAGCCAACGTCGATAAAATCTGCGAGGCCCTTGAGAATCATCAGATACAGCTCCTCAAGGATGCGGCGATGCTTGACAAGCTTTATGATATGAACCTGACCTATTTCAAAGAGCTTTCGATGTACATTATCGCCGGAAAAAAGAAGCTTGAGCAGACATTAAAGGAAGAGCTTCCCGCCCTCAGGGAAAAAGCAAAGCAAACCGGCCTCCCGGAAGACGCCCAGGCCGCAAGAGATCTGGACGCCCTTTGCAACCGCTTTGAAAAGAAGCTTCACGATCTCGAGCTCACGCGCATGATCTCGATTCAGATGGCGCCGCAGATCAGACTTGTCCAGAACACCAACACCATGATGGTGGAAAAGATCCAGTCCACCCTTGTCAACACCATTCCCCTCTGGAAAAGCCAGATGGTCCTCGCGCTCGGCATGGTGCACACGCAGCAGGCAATCGCTGCCCAGCGGGAAGTTACCGACATGACAAACGAGCTCCTGCGTAAAAACGCCGATCTTTTAAAGACCGGAACAATCGAGGCCGCAAAGGAATCGGAGCGCGGCATAGCCGATATCGAAACCCTCAAATATACCAACGAATCGCTCATATCCACCCTTGACGAAGTCCTGCGGATACAGGACGAGGGACGTGCCAAACGCCGCGCGGCCGAGGCTGAGCTCGGCAGGATTGAGGGCGAACTTAAGCAGAAGCTTCTTGAGATCAGGGACGCGAGAAACCCCGGCTGACCGATCATAGTCCGACAGGAGGAAGCAACCCGTGAAAAACCCCAGAACAGCCATGATCGTTATGATCGCCGTGATTATTTTCTCCGTCCTGTTCGGGAGCCGCCGTTCGCTTTACGCGGAGAGGAGCAGGGTGGAATCCGCGTTCCTTAACGGCGTCGAGGGAGACGGCTTCAGCATCGGCAACGACCTGAACATACGCGTCGGAGAGTCGCTGAACCTTATAACCATAGCCAAACGCTATCTCGACGGGAATGACCCGGCGATCAGGGCGGTTCAGGAAGCTTGCGATCGCCTGAACGAATCCGACGATCCGTCCGACATGTTCGACGCAAACCAGCGGCTGACAGAAGCGTGTACCGCGCTCAGCGACAAGCTGGCGGGCCTGCCCCTGTCCGAAAAGGACGAAAAATACCGGCTGGGTATTGTCGACGAGCTCAAATCAAGAAACGACACCATCAGCCACGACGGCTACAACGATCTGGCTGAAAAATTCAATGCCCGGCTTGAATCTTTCCCGGCGAACATCCTGAGCCGCCTTACAGGCGTCAAACCCATTTCGCTTTTCCAATAAAAAACAACAAAGGAGATGCTCTGCCGGTCCAGCCCGCAGAGCCCTGATATGACATGATCAAGAATAATCGTATCCGTCCTTTGCTGCGGATCCTTGGGGTTATCGGCCTGCTTGCCGTACTGAACCTGCCGGTCGTTACGGCACTGGCCCTGAACATTCCTGAGCCTACCGACATCTTTTATGTTGCTGACTATGCGGGCGTTCTGAAGCAGGACACGATCGATTACATCGTCTCTAAGAACGACGCGCTGTATGACCAAACCGGCGCCCAAATCGTCATAGCGACGGTCGATTTTATCGACGGCGCCGACATTGAAGACTATGCCTACGAGATGGCAAGCAAATGGGCCGTCGGTTCCGCTGAAAAAAACAACGGCGTCCTTCTGCTTCTCGTAATCGGCGAGGATAATTACTGGGCAGTACAGGGCAAAGGGCTCGAAAGCCACCTTTCGAGCTCCACACTCGGACAGCTTCTTTACGACTATCTTGAAGAAGATTTTGCCGCCGGGAATTACAACGATGGAGTCCGGAAGGTGTTCGACGCCATATATTCAAGGCTTGAACGCATTTATGGGCGTGTGAATGACAGTACCGGACAGTACCAGGACCAACCCGATTATAATAATCCCGGCTACGAATACAGTTACGATCCCAGTCCATCCGCAGCGGTCTCCGGCAGTTTCGGACTTTGGGGGTTCATTATCATAATCGTCGTTTTAGTCGTCGTCATTTCCGTCGTCACGACTCCAATCCGGCGTTACAGGCGCGGCTACTATCGCAGGACGTATATGCCCTCGTGGCCGGGTTCATTCTGGATATGGGGCACCCATCGCCGCCATCGTCCCCCGCCACCGCCGCCCGGGCCGAGACCTGGGCCGTGGCCCGGACCGGGACCCGGAGCCCCGCCGAACCCGGGCCATGGCTCCGGCTTCGGCGGAGGCGGTATTTTCCGCGGAGGTGGAGCAGGGCGGTCGTCGTCCGGCGGCGGAGGATTCGGCGGCTCCCGAAGCAGCAGCTTTAAAAGCGGAGGCGGATTCAGGAGCGGAGGAGGCGGATTCCGCAGCGGCGGAGGAGGAAGCTTCCGCGGAGGCGGAGCCGGCAGAAGGAAATGATATATAAACAAGGAGTTGCCCACCGGCAACTCCTTATTCGCAGCAACTAAAACATTTCGTCCCCCAGCGACGCCAGGCTTTGCACATATCGTCTCATCTCGGCGGGAGACTCAATACCGTGCGTGTGCTCGATAATCTCCCTCCGGTCGGCCGCGTTCAGCGAGGAAAAATATCTCATCGCCCTCGGGTTTTGGGCAAGCGCCATCCCAAGCCCCATCGGGATTTCTTCTCTGTCGTTCATATATGTTATCAGTCCTCCCGATTATAAACAGTTAAAATGCCTTGATTTTTCACACAGTTATATTTTGCGGCATCGAGCCTGTATAACCAAGTAAGATTCTTCATTTATATGCATACGTTGACTGGAAAAAGCGCTTTCAGACAATGTGACGTGGTATTTGCTGTTGCATAATTATTTATTATTATCAGTAATTATGCACAACAATTTATATATCGAACGGCATAATGATATTAAACCTGGAAAATTACCGCGAACCGCTTTATTTTTTAAAATCAATAGTGTATAATAATTCAGCGTGAGATCAGCAAAAAGCATGGCTGTGCAGCGATCTCAAATTTTATTACACCATCCGGCGTTGCGCTGAGAAACGGAGTATAAAATGCAAAAAAATGCTTACCTAATTCTCGAAAACGGCCAGATTTTCGAGGGCAAGCCCTTCGGCTATCCCTGCGAGACGACGGGAGAACTGGTCTTTACAACGGTGATGACCGGTTATCTGGAGACCCTCACCGATCCGAGCTATTATGGCCAGATCGTCATTCAGACATTCCCTCTTATAGGCAATTACGGCGTAATCCCCGAAGATTTCGAGAGCGACAGGCCGTATCTGAAGGCATACGTCGTCCGACAATGGTGTCAGGAACCGTCCAACTTCCGAAGTAAGGGCGCTCTTGACTCCTTTTTGTATGAACACGGGATTCCGGGCATATACGATATAGACACGCGAGCCCTTACAAAAATCGTGAGGGAGTACGGCGTGATGAACGCGAAGATCGCCTTCGCATTGCCGGATAATATAGACGAAACAATAGCCGGACTTAAGAAGTACAGGATTGTCAATGCGGTCGCGTCCGTCTGCAAAAGCGATATGGTTTATTCCGGGCCCTCCGACGCTCCTTTCCGGGTTGTGCTTTGGGATTTTGGCGCAAAGGGCAACATCGAACGCATGCTCCTTAAGCGCGGATGCCAGGTGATCACGGTCCCCTTCTCCGCCGGGGCGGATGAGATAAAGGCTCTAGATCCCGACGGTCTGTTAATCTCCAACGGTCCGGGAAATCCCGCCGAGAACACCGGGGCCGTCGACCAGCTTAAAAAGCTTGGGGAGTATAAAATCCCGACGTTCGGGATTTGCCTTGGCCATCAGCTGCTCGCCCTTTCCAGGGGCGCGAAGACCGAGAAGCTCAAGTACGGCCACCGCGGCGCCAACCAGCCGGTTATCGAACGCGCTACCGGCAGGATATACATAACAAGCCAGAATCACGGCTATACCGTCGTGTCGTCGACCATTCCCGACACCGCCGTTGAAAGCTATACGAACGTAAACGACGGGACCTGCGAAGGCGTCAAATACACTGACATCCCCGCCTTTTCGGTGCAGTTCCACCCCGAAGCGTGCGGCGGCCCCCTCGACACCGGTTTCCTGTTCGACGATTTTATAAGCCTGATGCGCTCGGCATCCAAGAGAGGAGGATAAGCCATATGCCGCTCCGGAAAGATATAAAAAAAGTCATGGTGATCGGATCGGGTCCGATCGTGATCGGCCAGGCCGCGGAGTTCGACTACGCCGGCACCCAGGCCTGCCGCGCCCTTAAGGAGGACGGCCTCGAGGTGGTGCTCGTAAATTCCAACCCCGCGACAATCATGACCGATAACGCCATGGCCGACAGGATATATATAGAACCGCTTACGCTCGCGACAGTCAAGCGAATCATTGAAAGGGAGAAACCGGACAGCGTTCTTTCCACTCTGGGAGGGCAGACAGGACTCACGCTCTCGATGCAGCTCGCAAAAGAAGGCTTCCTCGAGCGGAACGGCGTCAGGCTTCTCGGCGCGAACCCCGATACCATTGACAAGGCCGAGGACAGGCTGCTTTTCAAAGAAACGATGATTAAAATCGGAGAACCCGTAATTCCGTCGACGGTGGTCAATGACACGGAAAGCGCGCTGTTCTTCGCAAAAGAGATCGGATATCCTGTGGTCGTCCGTCCCGCCTTTACTCTCGGAGGAACGGGCGGGGGCATCGCGAAGAATGAAAAGGAGCTTTCGGAAATCGCATCCAACGGCCTGAATCTCTCTCCGATCCATCAGGTCCTGATTGAGAAGTGCGTATCCGGCTGGAAGGAAATCGAGTTTGAAGTTATACGCGACAGCAAGGGAAATGTAATCACCGTCTGCAGTATGGAAAACCTCGATCCCGTCGGCGTACATACCGGTGACAGCATTGTAATCGCGCCTGCCGTCACCCTCTCGGACAAGGAGTATCAGATGCTCCGGACCGCCGCTCTGAACATAATAAACGAGCTGAAGGTCGAAGGCGGCTGCAACTGCCAGTTTGCCCTGAATCCCGACAGCTTCGAATACGCCGTGATCGAGGTAAATCCCCGTGTGTCGCGTTCCTCGGCCCTTGCCTCCAAAGCGACAGGCTACCCCATCGCGAAGGTCGCCACGAAGATCGCGATCGGCTATACCCTCGGCGAAATCAAAAACGCTGTCACCGGAACCACATATGCCTGCTTCGAGCCCGCCATCGACTATGTCGTCGTGAAGCTGCCGAAGTGGCCTTTCGACAAGTTCGTATACGCAAAGAGGACCCTGGGCACGCAGATGAAGGCGACGGGCGAAGTAATGGCGATCGGGACGACGTTTGAACAGGCGATAATGAAGGCGGTGCGGGGCGCGGAAATATCCCTTGACACCCTGAACCTGCCGAAGCTTAAGCCCTTAAGCGACGGCGAAATAAGGGAGCTTCTGCACCAGTGCACCGACGAAAGGCTCTTCGTCGTCTACGAAGCGATCAAGCGCGGAATATCCTACGACGAAATTTTCGGCATCACGAAAATCGACCGCTGGTTCCTCGGCAAGCTAAAGGCTCTCTCCGACCTCGAGCATGCCCTCGCGACCGAAAAGCTCACAGACGAGCTATATATCGAGGCCAAAAAGCTGGGATTCACCGATCAGGCCATCGAGCGGATTTCCGGGCAGAAAATCGGAACGCCGCGCCGGGCGGTATTTAAAATGGTCGACACCTGCGCCGCCGAATTCGCCGCGGAGACGCCTTATTTCTACTCCACATATGACGAAGAAAATGAAGCGGCCGAGTTTATCGGGCACGCTAAAAATCACAGGAAAACGGTAATCGTATTCGGATCCGGGCCGATTCGCATCGGTCAGGGCATCGAATTCGACTACGCGTCGGTCCATTGCGTCTGGTCGCTGAAAAAAGCCGGCTTCGAGGTGGTTATCGTCAACAATAACCCCGAAACGGTTTCCACGGACTTCGATACAGCCGACAGACTATATTTCGAGCCCCTGACCCCCGAAGACGTCATGAATATTATCGCCACCGAAAAGCCTTACGGCGTTGTTGTCGCATTCGGAGGGCAAACCGCGATCAAGCTCACCAATTTCCTCAACTCGCAGGGCGTCCGGATACTGGGCACTCCGGCCGACAGCATCGACGCCGCCGAAGACCGCAAGCGCTTCGACGCGCTGCTTGGCGAACTCGGCATCAAACGTCCCCTGGGCTTCACCGTGATGACCGCCGAAGAGGCTCTGGACGTTGCGAACAGGATCGGCTACCCCGTCCTGATGCGTCCCTCCTATGTGCTCGGCGGCCAGAACATGATCATCGCCTTCAACGACGACGACATAAAAGAGTACATGGAGATCATCCTCTCGCACAACATCGAGAACCCTGTGCTCATAGACAAATACCTGATGGGTACAGAGCTTGAGGTCGACGCCATATGCGACGGCAAGGATATACTTATCCCCGGCATTATGGAGCATATCGAGAGGGCCGGCATCCACTCCGGCGATTCGATCGCTGTCTATCCGGCATGGAACATAGACGATGATATGGCTGAAAAAATCGTCGACTATACAAAGCGCCTGGCGGTCTCGCTTAAAACAATGGGCCTTATCAACATACAGTATCTCATTTTTGAGAACGAGCTGTATGTTATCGAGGTCAATCCCCGCTCCTCCCGCACGATACCGTATATAAGCAAGGTTACCGGCGTCCCTATGGTCGATCTCGCAACGCGCGCCATGCTTGGAGAAAAACTTACCGACATGGGTTACGGCACGGGTCTATACAAAATCCCGCCTTACGTGGCAGTAAAGGTACCGGTGTTCTCCTTTGAGAAACTGTCAGACGTCGACACCCAGCTGGGCCCCGAAATGAAATCCACAGGCGAGGTGCTCGGCATCGCAAGCAACCTTGACGAGGCTTTGTATAAAGGCCTTGTCGCGGCGGGATATCAGATGCGGAGGCGCGGAGGAATATTCATCACTGTCCGCGATTCAGACAAAAAGGAAATTGCTGATACGGCGAAAAAGTTCCAGGAACTCGGCTTTACGATCTACGCGACGGCGGGCACGGCAAGGGTCCTCAACGAAGCCGGCATACCCTCCGTCACGGTCAGCAAAATCCACGAGTCCGAGAATAACGCCATCTCGCTAATAGAGAGCGGCAAGATACATTATGTCATTTCCACATCGTCCAAAGGCAGGCTGCCTTCACGCGACAGCGTCAAGCTGCGGCGCAAAACCGTCGAGCGCAACATCCCGTGCCTCACCTCAATCGATACCGCAAACGCGCTCGCAAGCAGCCTTAAGAGCAGATATTCGGTGCATAACATAGAGCTTGTCGATATCAACAACATGCGCACCGAAAAAACGCTCGTTCCGTTTGCCAAGATGCAGGGCACGGGCAACGATTATATTTACTTCAACTGCATGGAGCGTGAGATCGACAACCCCGAAGGCCTGAGCGTGCGCCTTGCCGACAGGAGATACGGCATCGGCGGCGACGGCGTCGTGCTGATACTTCCGTCCAAGGTGGCGGACGCGAAAATGCGCACCTTCAACCTCGACGGAAGCGAAGGGCGCATCGGAGGCAACGGCATCAGATGCGTCGGCAAGTTCCTGTACGACCACAAGATCGTAAACAAGCTCACGATGACTATCGAAACGCTAAGCGGCGTCAGAACCCTCCGTCTCCGCAAGCGGAACGGCGAAGTGACCATGGTAAGCGTGGACATGGGGAAACCGATATTCGACCCCGCTCTGATCCCCGTCAAGCTCGACGGCGACAGGATCATAAACCGCCATGCAGTCATCGGCGACCGCGATTACCGCATCACATGCCTGTCCGTCGGAAATCCGCACTGCGTCGTGTTTCATCCGAACGTCGACACGCTCGATATTTCGAAAGTAGGCCCCCTCTTCGAGGAAAGCGAGCTCTTCCCCGAGCGGGTCAACACCGAGTTCATCAAGGTGCTTGACAGCCACACCATCCGCATGCGCGTCTGGGAGCGCGGCAGCGGCGAAACCTGGGCCTGCGGCACCGGAGCGTGCGCAGCCGCGGTGGCCGCGGTCGAAAACGGCTTCTGCCGCAAAGGCGACGAAATCACAGTCAAGCTCCTCGGCGGCGACCTCATCGTCAAATACGACGATGACGGCATTATCCTCACAGGCGACGCCATTCTGGTTTATGAGGGCGTTGTGCAGCTATAAAAACTTTAAGACAACTCACATCGAAAAGAACAATAACTACGAAGCTTTTGACTGATAACTTCCAAGATATATTTAATATCAACGATAACTTGACTTGTTGATGCAATTAAATAGTCGGCGAGATAAAACGTCTCACCGACTATTTTTGCATTTAAATTATTTTTCACTGCATTCCCCGGCGTAATTTGATACCCCTTTCGAGGAAGTTCCCTCCGAATATCTCCGTAGTGCCCCGCCTTACGCCGTCCCAGATTATTTCCTTGAGTCTGTCTTTGCAGACTAATGGCATTTTCAGCTTATTTGACAAATAATTTGCCAATGTCGTTTTTCCTGTTGCAGGCATTCCGGCAACCAGAATCATTGTCCTTTCCATACATTAACCTCGTATAGATATTGAGCGTGCAGCTTATTACATATTTTTACATTAATATCCATATTATAGCAACCGCAAAAATAAACAGGGCTGGTACATTGTCCCTCTTCGTGACGCAAGACAAAGGGACCTGTCGGGGATCTGTTTGCCCCACAACGACATTTCAGCCGGCGAAAAGTGCAGCACATATTAGTTTAAATATGTTCTTTCCATTTCTGTTAATAACTTCTATAATTAAAATGTTATTGCTCCTGTTTCGTAAATTCCTGTCACTATTTCACAATCACAATACTGGGAGGAACTTTCATGGAAACTGCTGTATGCGAGTTGAGGAACATTTCAAAGCATTACGGAAAAATATCAGCCTTGAGCAATGTTAATCTATGCCTCGAGAAGGGGCATATCTATGGGTTTGTCGGAGTGAACGGCGCGGGAAAAACGACACTGATGAGGATCATTGCCGGCTTGTCGAGACCTACCTCGGGAGAACTGGTGCTGTTCGGAGCACGACGGAACGAAAATGAGATCGAAACCAACAGAAGCAGGGCAGGATTTATCATCGAGACTCCTTCCAGTTACCCTAATTTATCAGCGCGAAAAAACCTGGAGCTTGCATGTGTGCTGAAAGGTATCAAAAGCAAGGGAGTGATTGATGAAGTATTGCGAGATGTGGGCTTGGCAAACGCCGGCAATAAACCTGTCCGCAATTTCTCTCTTGGAATGAAGCAGCGTTTGGAGCTTGCCGAAGCGATGCTTGGATCGCCTGATTTTCTCGTATTGGACGAACCTATGAACGGTCTTGATCCAATAGGGATTCAGGAGATCCGCGAGCTGCTTCTGAAAATAAACCGAGAAAGACAGGTGACCATGCTCATATCCAGTCACATCCTTGGCGAGTTATATCAGATCGCAACCGACTACATATTCATCGACTCAGGAAGAATCATTCATCAAACGGCTCATTCGGAGCTTGAGCGGCAAGTCAGAGAACATATTCAAATCACAGTAACAGACATGGATAAGGCGCAGGAAACGCTGCGTCATATCGGACGGGTGGATTATCATGTCCACGATAATACTACACTCGTACTTTATGATCTCTTATGGCAGGAGAAGATCACAACTGCGCTCTCTGACAACATAATCAAGGTTGACAGGAAACCCGCAATGTATTCTTCCGTGGAAGAGTACTTTAAAAAGCTTCTTGAATCTTTCAGGGTATCGACCAAATACTGAGTTTTCGGAGGTTGCTATGAAGGAGCTTCTTAAATACGAATATCTTAAGATCTTTATATCAAAATCCTTTTGGATCGTACTGACAGCAGTTTTAATAATGTCAGCCGCTTACTCGGCTGATAAAATTGCATGGCATAAAAGTCAGGGGTTTATTGTGGTCGATGAAAGCAACCGGCCGGATCCCTGGATACCTTTAGGAACGCCATATAACAGGGTAATGTTTCTTATGAGTTTTTCCGATTATTTCACCGGATTATTTATAAGCTTTCTTTTTGTCGGGCTTTTCGTTGGCTCCGATTTTCAGCGCAGAACAATAAATAAGCCGGTTTATGCCGGCTTCAGCAGAAAAAAGGTAATAGCTGCAAAACTGATCGTATTCTCGTCCGTATGCCTTGGGGTCAATCTGATGCAGCCGTTAGTGGTAGGACTTTTTCTGACCAGAGAGGGACTGAGTACGCTATCATTATCCGAGATTCTTTTATTGCTAAGAGCATTGGGTTTGAAAATACTTATTGAAAGCGCCATCTATTGCACTGTTTCGGTATGGGGTTTAATCAGCGGAACAACAGTCAAAACAATGATCATCCCGATTGCTTCGTTTATAGTTCTGGCACGAGCGCTAAGTCCTTCAGATCGGCAAGAAGGTATAATTCTTATTCCCGATCTTCCCGCGATGCATTTGATATTGATCGTCGGAGTGTCTTGTGCAATTATAGTGGCCGCGGCAGCAAGCGCACACATCCTGTTTTCCCGGAGAGAACTAAAATAGAATATGACGGGCCGTTCAGCACAAACTGAGTAAGCTCAATGAACATAGGATAAAGGTTGGTGTCGTAATGCTGAGACTGTTCAAAGCTGAAATAAAAAAACTGCTGAATCCCCTGTTTCCCTCCGCCGTTGTTATCCTGAAAATCATACTGCTTCTCGCAGAAAGAAGGACATTTTCGCCGGCGGATAAAGGATGGATGCCAATATTCATAACGTCGATTGCGGACTACATATTTCCCGCACTTATCGGCATTCTTTATGCGGCGATGTTCTTGGGCGCCGAATTTGTCGACCGCACCATCAATAAACCAATCTATGAGGGTATGAATCGCGGATGCATAGTCTTTGTCAAGTTTGCCATGCTTATCGCGGTGTGCTGCATCATTTCCCTTGCGGAACCGATAATTCTATACTTTATATTTTCAGGCGGAACAGAGGAAATTGAATATGTTCTAAGGGCTTTGGCAATGAAGATACTGGCGCTTGCCGCAATATACAGCCTGATCGGGTTAGCCGCTATGATCTTTCGCGACGTTATTAAGACTGTCTTTGCCCCTGTTGCAGTTGTTTTCATGCTTGCCAGATTCCCGCTGCTGGATCTGAGCGTCCTGTTTCAGATTATTCAACCTTACGCCGGAAGAAATTTATTATTATCTTTTATAGGGTACTCAGTTGTAGCGCAAGTCCTGTCAGTCACGATATCCTTTTTTCTTTTCCGTTATGCGGAGCTAAAGTAGCTGATTAAATTCGTACATCGATGATCTGCCCAAAAGCAATCGATTCTACTGCAGCTTCTGGACAAAGCCCACAATATTGCCGTCCGGGTCACGGAAATGCATCGACCGTGCGCCCCAGGGGTATGTTTTCGGAACCGCAACGAATTGAATATCCGGGTCCATTGATTTCAGCCTCTCATACTCGGCGTCAACATCCTCGACATAAAAAGTGAACTCCGTCATTCCGGTGCCATGATACCTGCTGAAATCAAAACCCATATCCCTTTCTGCCGCGGACTTCGAATAAATCGTAATGCTGCCGCCTTCTACCGGTATTACAACATGAATATCGTTTAAATCCGCCTTAGTTTGCAATATCCTTTCATAAAACTCCGCTAGTTTCCTAACATCCTCTGTAATCAGGCAAATACCATTTGTAAACTTCATTTGCTTTCTCCTATCCCGGTTATGTAACAACCTGCTAAACTAATATGCTCTTTTTAATTATATTAGATTTCATAATCATGCAAATCAATGTGCCAAATGCTGCAAAGCTGTGTTATTTAGATATCTGGCTTCTCTTCTTTCGCCTTCCATCACCAGGTGCGACACTCCGCCAGAAGACGCCCAGATCCCGAACTTATTCAGATCACTGAATTCCAGCCCCAGCCACATGGCAAAGAACAGACTTCCCGGTTGCCTCACCCTCGTTGATTTCCCTTAACTCCCGTCTGTAAATCGGGGGATGCTTGACATAAGGCAATAAAGGTTCGGCAGTCTGCATTGCCCTTTTCAGATCGGACGAGAATATTACGTAATCTCTCGCTTGCAGTTCTCCGCTCAGCGCTCTGCTGATGTTTTTTGCCTGTTTCCTGCCCAGATCGGTCAAATCCCAATCGGTCCAAGCCCCAACCATTCCATTTGTATGATGTACCGATTGTGTGTGCTGAATAACCAGTATGTTCTTCATTTAAAATTTTCCTCCGATCTCAATTCGATTATAATATAATTACCATTACATTATCAGATAATATTACAATTTGTAAACATCATGCAACATTTCGGGTGTTAGTACCCGCTCCTGATACCTTCGCAGCATAATTTCACGTTAAGCGCAAAACCGACTTGCCCGTTTGATCGGAACTGAAAAGGTCAAAACGGTAATTTAATTTCTCGAAACAGCTTTTACAATCCATTCGTCATTAACAATTCGTATGTTTTCCCGGCATCAACGTCAATTATGTACTCGGTATAAACATCTTCCGTATCATCAAATTCGGGGTTAACTTTTATATCTTCGTGATACACATTCCATGCGATTTTCTTGTTCGTCAGGGGGTAAAGTTCAGATATTCCGGGAACATCTTGAAGTGGTAAGCTTAAATTGGACACGGAGGGGGTATTTTTTGGACACATGATGTATAATGGATGAACACCAGTGTATACATCTATGTGCACCGATGTCCCCGCAGTGAACAGGAGGCTTAC
>Ga0134099_1000211_pt1 | contig 73897 bp, 64 predicted proteins | sample 10_taG_2_FD_105482 | JGI IMG/M metagenome (GOLD analysis project Ga0134099, IMG submission 105482) | Switchgrass degrading microbial communities from high solid loading bioreactors in New Hampshire, USA - 10_41_5_180_A2 metaG | ecosystem: Engineered > Bioreactor > Semi-continuous > Anaerobic >...
CCGGTTTTCCACCATGGATTATAGGCTGTTAACACTTTCAAAATTCCTTCTTTAGTAATTACCGCCATAATGAAGCACCTCACTTTGTCAACTATTTTATCGCTTATTTTCATTATTGTCAAACATTAATATAAATATACTTATAATTATATTCATTCAAAATGAAAATTACGTCGGATTAAGTACTTTTACCGCTTCTATCAGCGCTTGTAATCGCGTCCGTTAGAGAATTCAAAAGACTGGAAAAACCGGAATTAGCGAAAATATTCTGCTGGCTCAATCCGGGAACTTGGCTCTTCAGCATCATATGCAGGGTTGCCAAATGAATAATGAGAGCTATTTGGATCTGCTTATCCGAAATAATGGAAGTAAAAAGGAAGAAGCCTTGGTGACTGTTTTCTCGCAGTTTTTACTGCCTACTGCTCCAAGGCTTCTTCCTTTTTCAGGGCTCTGTTGTGCTACAGCCCCATCTCTTGTGAGGGTACAATGCCGACAAATAAATCGGCATTCCCGGAGGAATCCGGATTCTTGGCAAAAGTGTGCGCCCGTAAAGCGAAATTAAACTGCTGTGAGCGCCCTGCACGTATAGTGGAGGGGTTAGAAATCAAACTCATACTTGTCGCCCTTGCTTGTCACGCAAGTAAAATGAGTCCCCTCCACCATGTACCAGGCCTGACATTCCTTCGGGAAATCCTCCGGTTCGGACCCTGTAAGCGGGCGCGGCATGCTGCCTGAGTGGCTTATGCCGATCACGCCGTCTTTCCCGTCGGCATCCACCGCAACCCTGATAATGTCCGTAGTGCGTTCGTTACCATCGTACATGTACACCTGGCCGACATATCCATAGTCCGTCCTGCAGTACTCGTAGCGAATGACATCACCGCCTTCGGAGGTAATATCGCAAACCAACGAGTCTTTATTGGGGTTGTAAACCACCCTGTACTCGACCATGGTGTCCGTAAAGTCTGAAAACTTGACAATATACTCGTTGTCTTTCGCTATGTACTCGATTTCCTTGATGTCCCATTCCTCCAGGCCGTCCGCCAGCGCGTCAAATCCGAACCCGAGGTACTCCACCGGAAACATCATGGCGTCGCTTGCCCCGAACAGGAAGTACAACCCTTCCACCTCGGAAATCGTCTCATCCCTGCTCCTAAGAGCGTCCGAGACGAGAAAGAGAAGCTCATCCTTGATGTCCGTGTACGCGAGGAATGAATCTGCAGGGGTCACATCGCCCTCTTCCGTGTCATCCCCCGGGGCCTGACTTTCTCCCGCGTCACCGCCCCAGTCGTCATCCGCTTCTCCCGGCCGGGAGAGTTCATCCTGCCTCGCCTCATCGGGAAACTCCGTCTCATCGGCATCGCCGAAGACGCCAGAACCGTATTCATCATCGGAATCCTCGAGTGTATCCGCCCTGCCTGTCGTTTTTGATTCCCCGGCCGTGTCCGTCTTGCCGCTCTCTCCCGCGATGGTATTGTCCTCAACCTTCTCGGCAGGCTGGCCCCCCTGGCATGAAGCCAGTGAAAAGACCATGACAATCACCACCAGGAGCGATAACACCTTGATTCTCATTACCGCCTCACTAATCCTTTCAAAAATTGTCAATAATTGAGACATTTCAAGCGGGGACAATGGATAAGCGCATTCACAACTTGTTACATGAAGCGCTATTTCTTGTAATAACCGATCGTTACGTATCCTTTATAATCGTCAGCGTCATCCTGGTAAAAGTCTATTTCTACATAGTAGTTGCCCTTGGTCCCGTAAAAACGCGAGTGTTTGCCGATAATCGAGTAAAGGTCCTCCGAATACTTCATCACGTCGAAATAGAAACCGACCAGGTCGCTGTCAAATTGCCCGGCATGGTCCACCGTTATGAGGTAGCCCCTGTGACCGCCTTCGAAAATCTTTTCCTCGACCTTTGTCACCCTGCCGCCATCGGCTATGGGGAGCAGGTCATGGGGATATGAATCGGGCAAACCTGCAATAGCGCCGCCCGTGCCGGAGCTCCCCGAACCGGAGTCACCCGAAACCGTCTGCCGGATCTCCGGCATCTTGTCATATGTCCGGTATGAGAGGACTATCGCCGCGTCCCTTGTCGCCATGCCGTACCCGGCAGCCTCCTGTGCCGGCGTTATCGCCTTGGGCATGAAGTTGCCCTTGTCGTCTCCCTTGATGATGCCCAGTTTGCTCATGTACTTGGTTGCTTCCACCGCCCAGCTCGATATGTACTGCTGGTCGGCAAAATCCTTGACGCCCTCGATGCTGTAATCCCCGTCGGGATGGATCGCCTTGATCGCCCTGAAAAGCATCGTGGCGCACTGCTCACGGTTGATCAGGTCGTCGGGCTTGAAAGTGGTTTTTGGATTCTGTTCGGTTATCTGGGAAGTCCCGGTCGTTATTCCGAGTTTGAATGCCTTGAGTATCTCAGGGTTTGAAGTGTCGGTAAATGGGTTCGGCGATTCCGGTTCGACCGCTTCGCCCGTGGTTATCTCATACAGCCGTACGGCAAGCTCGGCAAATTCTTCACGCGTTATCGGCTGCGTCAAATCGACGCCGATCAGCCTGTCGGGTATTAGCCCGAGTTCATAGGCTTCCTTAAGTTCGCCCTCGAACCATGAATGGGCCTTTTCATAGAAAGCGGGCACGCCCAGCATTTCCACGTTTGAGAAGGGCGACCTTACGAACGAACCGTCCGGTTTCTGGAACTCGAAAAACGCCCGGAAATAGTAAGTGTTCTCCTTGATGTCTATTTCTCCCCACGAGCCTTCGTCGACGGGATCCATCTCCGCGTCGTCCCAGAGTGACCTGTCGCCTTTCTGGAACAGCAGCGCGCCGCCCTCGGTGGCCCACTTGCCATCGCCGATTTTCCAATCCACGTAAGTACACACGTTAACCGCCCGGTTTGCTTCAACAACGCTCTCCGGTATATCAAGGGTCATGTGAAAATACGGCTGGCCTTCGGGTCTGTTTTTCAGTTCAACCTTCAGGTTTTTCGGGGCATCCAGCTTTTCAGGGATCAATGAGTCTGCGTTCTTGCCTATCGAAGCGACATCGGACCACGGGCCAGCAATGTAGCTGTAGCCCCATGTACCGGTTGCCGGATCCTGTGCAGGATATTCATACAGGTAACGGAAACGGAAAGAGTATGTATTGTTCTGCAGGTCTAAAGCCGCGACATCCAGGCTCCAGGGGAATATCGGGATTTCAAACGAGTTCCTTTCGTCATGAAAAATCGAACTCAGTCCGTCTACCGGTACATAATGCTCGTAAATTTCCTCGTAATAAAGCCCGATTCCTCTCTCGAGGACCACTCCGTCCCATTTGCTGTCGAACTTCCACGGACCGTTATTGATCCGCCAGTCAAGCTCATAGAATATGGCTAAATCATCATATACATACTGCATAATGGAGTCAGGCTGAGTGAATCGAAGCAGTAAGCCATAGTCATTACTGGGATCTTTACGGACCGAGAATGCTGTCGGCTTCTCAATAGACGGTACTTCCTCTGTAGCGAGAACTGCCGTAGGTAATGCAACTATCAAGCATAACAGCACAATAAAAATCTTTTTTAGCACCTTGATATCCTCCCTTTTTAAAACTTATATTTATATTTTATTATTTGCCATATCAATATGAATATAACGGATATTCTTATTATTAGTAAGAATAATCTTCTTTTTGGTTTAAAAAACGCAAAAAACCCGGACCTCCCGGGCAAACCGTGCCCATTAAGAGAGGTCCGTATTCGTCTTCCTGGCGGCCGTGATATTTACCTGATAATATCCCGCGGTGTCCTTGATATGAACATCCATCTGCGGCAGCGGTATGTATATACCCTCTTTGTCAAACCTTCGCTTCACATGTTCCACCAATTGGATTTATAGGCAATTATCGTAAAATAAACAAAAGAGCTGACTGGCGCTGGAGGCATAAGGGAGATCAGGAACTACTAAAAGATAATGAACATTATATTTGTGTTCATAATGCACTTACCAGTGAACTTGCAATAAGATCTTCTGGCGGAAGATATGGATTTAGTTATGACAATACTGTTCGTCAAGAAGATAAGCAATTGATAATAGAAGATGCAGATATTTCGCTTACTTGTAAAGAATGTGGCAAAACGTTCATTTTTTCAATAGGAGAACAACAATTTTACCGGAATATAGGTTTCAGAAATTGTCTCTTTTTCCACAGGTTAAGTCTATTTGACTGGTAAAACCCGTCTTTGCCGCACAAAAACGAGGGATGTAGCAATATTTTCGTTTTGCTACATCCCCCTTTTTGGTTAATCGTATGTTTTTTCATGACACCGCATTCCAGCTATGAAACACCTTTCTTTTTACATATGCTTGTTATTTAGTCGCATCACTTTAGTAGATACATCAATACCCACAACAAGAACCTGGACTGGAGCAGGATTTCTCTGCACTCTTGTACTGACTGCATTGAAACTCCGTCCTTGTGCGCAACAAAGTTCCTATAATTGTCCTTTATGTATTCAAGGCCTTTCGCTAACAACATTCGATTATATTCACTGTCATTTCTACTAAATGATGCAATAAAAGTCTTTATTACTTTCTTATTTTTCTTCTTATCGATTTTCAGCTTTATCCTGTCAAACGATTTCAGCCTTTCTATATCCAGCACGCGGTTCCCGCCCCATTCATCGAATCTGGAGCCCCTGGCTATATAATTATTATACCAGGATAGTGAGATGCTGCCGTTTATATTGTTTACATTTATTCCCCCGTCACAGAGCAGATATATGCATGCTCCAAATTCTATAGACTCTTTTTTTGTACCATCGTCGTTGAAATAATACCCTTTGTCTTTTCCTACTCCTATGCTCGGATCAGCGTCCATCTTTTTAAACACATAATTCAGTATCAGCTCCAACACCTTGGTCAGTGAGATCAATGCCGGTGAAAAATCAAGCTTGTCCCTGTCTTCTCTCTTCGAAAGCATCCTGAAAACTATCTCGGATGTAACTATGAAGTTAAGGCAATCCTGACGGAGCTCTATGGGCAGCAGCGAGATCAAACTGCCGTTGGGAACTGGGAGGCTGAATTGAGCAACAAAATCTTTCTGAAGTTTTGCGATTTCCATTTCAACTTCATCCCGCCCCGTATATTGACTTTGCAGCTTCCTTGACAGCTCTTTGATTACACTGTCAATCGCAGAAAGCATTTGCCCGGATACAAGTTCAGCTTCTTCAGGAGCATCAACCGCAAAACGTTTTCGCAATTCTTTAAAAGCAGCGATGCTGTCATTAATAGATGCATCCATCAAGCCGGAAATATGCTGCTGCAAAAAGATGTTTACATTTTTCCTGATATCCTCATGTTCCAGGCTTTGATAATATGCCAGCACCTCTTCCGCCTTATTAACATAGCCCTGACCTTGCATTCTTAAATCGTACGACAAGACTGTCGGGCTCTCTTCACTCAGATCAGTGTCGTTTAGACCCAAAATTCTCAGACTAATATCAGGCTCATGTGAAAATGCTTCAATATACTTTAATAAACTATCGAATACCTCTCTTGACGGAACATCTTCATTTTCAATTGCGGCTTTTGCAATAGCCTGGTCAAGCATAATTCTGCCGTCTCCGAAAATGACGTCGACCCACAGCTTTTTCGTCTTTCTTGTGGCGGTATTGCTGAATTTCAAATATTCCCTTACGTCTGTTATGTACTGTATAATCTGCTTAAAATAATTAATAACAGTTTCTTTTTCTCTCGCCTGCCTGTCCATTTCGATATTAAAATATCCGTATAATGTGCTTGCCTTTTCAAGCCTGGATGTTGACAGAATGGTCCTCACCAAAGTTAATTGAACATATAGTCTTCTTTTATCATAATTACCAATTTCAGAAAAATTCCTTATGAGAAAATCCGCCGCTTCTTCGTTATTTCCGCAGCAATATAATACATATGGAGTAAATGCCATTAAAAACGAGTATAGATAATCAGGCAAAATGTCCTTTATGACTTCTTTACCCATTGTAATAGCATTAGCCATTGCCAAACCCATTTCAGGATAATCTGAGTACAATTCTTTTCCGGGTTTAAGCAACCCTCCGTCAATATGTCCGATCAATTCTTCATAAAACTCGTTTTCGGTATATGGTGGTTCTATAGCATATACCAACAAATTCCTGCGATGAGCAACTTCCAAACTAATAATCGAATCCGCATAATCCGAAAGCAATACACCCATCAATCTTATTTCAGCTTTATGTTTTTGCTCCCATGGTATAAGAGAAAATATGGGCCAAACATAGTTCCCCAAAATATAATAACATATATCTATTTGGTCCGTAGCCTCCGCGGCTATAAAAAAGTCCAGCAGTGCTCCCGGAACCATTTTCCTACTATTGAACTCGGTAATTTCTATTAAAGGTTGCCTGCCTATTCGCAAATCACCGTTCGACTCTTCTTCAAGCTTTATTGCATTATCGTTTATTTTTTTATAATATTCGTTTTGCTTTTCGTATTCCTTGACTTTTATTTCTATAGCTTTCCTGACTATAGAATCAATATCCGCTCTGCCGATATTTTCACTGTCAATATCAATGCCATATATGTTTTTTGCAATATACTCCGGCAAATAAATCGTTATCAGAAACGGCGAATAGGACCTGCTTGAACCGTTATCCCCAAAATCAGAATACTTATAATCTTCTTTTGATCTTCTTTGTACATAAAGGTAAAAATCTTCACAGAGCTGCGCCAGGTTATTGCCGTCTGGCAAAGTTACTTTCAGTAAATTGCTTGTAATCATTTCGATATTATATTTATTGCCGTAGTAATACACACCATACATAAAAGTCAATATAGGGGAGTAATATCCCAAACCGACTAACTCTCTGCATGTTTTTTGAAAGAAGGCCCAGTTTCTTGAAAGCAAAGAACTGTTGTCTTTTGCGTCGAAAAAATTCCTGAACAGCATCTCCCAGCCTTCGATATCGTCTTTTAGCTGGTACTCTCTGTACGCTTTTGCAAAATCGCTCATAAGGAAACTATCAAACATTTCGAAAAAGTAACTCAACTCAAAGCATTCCTTTCATATGAAATAAAAGCAATTTATACTGGCGCTTTATGTAATATCTAAAGCTTGATTGCCAAAATGCTGGGTCGGAAATAGTCCGGCATACTTAATCCAAGAAAACAAGTGAAACATAACAATTGATTTTTATTATACCATATAAAGGCATCTCGTATATACTATTTTGTCATAACATGTTGAACAATTTAGTTTTGCCAACAAGAAAAGCAGATACCATTCGGTTTGACCATATGGTATCTGCTGTTTTGGTGCGCCCGGTGAGCTCAGGGGATTGGTTTTGGCAAGAGAAATGATGGTTGTTCCATATAATGCAGCTTGGATTTTAATACTAACATTTTACATGGCTTATATTGTACGGACTTTATTATTGATATATAATACATAAGTATGAAGTGTACCGCCTATTAACTGCCCACTTCTGAAAGAGAGGAAATATAATGGCATCAACAGTTAATTTCAATAATCATGTCAAGCAATTCATTGATACCATGCATGGAATGATACGTATACTCTATGTTGGGGCCGGCTATGACTTGTCTTCCCACCGTGCACTGGCATCTAAACCATGGCGGCGGATTTATACAACATCCCTGAATGCAGATTTATCTCAGTTTTTTTATCGCGAAGGCAGGCAGGTACAAGCGATTTTTAATATCTCAGCACTTCAGACAGCAAACACGATATTGGATCATAAGAATCCATTACTGATTTTTTTAAACTCATTTGAAGAAACTGACGATCTTCGGAAAAGAATTGAACTGAAAAACAGTTGCCAAGCTCTCCGTGCGACAATCAGCCAGATAATGACCACCGCTTTTGCAAATCTTGTCATCGTTGGCTACGATCCTTCTGTTCCCGGGGAGTTGTCAACTGAAGAATTATTCAAATTACTGATGAACCTGGACCAAAGGTGCGTTACCTTTTATGGATTAAGCGAAGCGGTGGAGCAAGATCCATATATTCAATTGCTTGTAAACGACGGGATTGCCACTGTATTTTCTCAGGATCTGGGCGACGCTTTGGAAGGATTCTTCGCTAATGATGAGCAATTAATAGAAGAAGATACTATTAATTTACCGGATGATCTACGAAGCACGGTTTTTATATCCGGCAAGCCCTGCCAGCTTACACCGAATATATGTTTTGAATTTGAACGGCATGGCCGGGTCCTTTCTATCCGGGAAATGGATACGGGAATTATCAGCCGTATGCTGCAGGTTGATTACTTTTACCGTTTCTTAAAACGAAGCCCCTACGAGCCGCAATGGTATGGATATAATCCGAGAAACGGTTTCGCTGTTCGGAGAGATTTTGAAGATCATCTGTATTCTGTCGTATCCGACCGGCTTTCCGACGGCACGGAAAATCCCATTATTCTAGCCGGGCAGACCAGTTCAGGCAAAAGCATTGCACTGGCTGCATTGGCATACCGAATCTTTCACGAGCATAAATATCCTGTATTGTACGTTATTAATCCTGAAATTACGTTTGCGGCTGATACTCCCGGTTTCCGTGCGCTGGACAATATATTGATTGAGTTGGAGCAAAAAGGCGCGGAACGCGTTCTGTTGGTTATTGATACTTCAATTTATAATCTGGAGAGCAACAGCAGCATCAGGCGCCTCATGGACAGATGCATTAATCGCGGGCGAAAGGTTGTTGTTATTGCCAGTGCTGTTCAGTGCACTAAAGAAGGTTACGAAGTTGTTGAGGCGCCCATATATTTATCAGATTCTGAAAGAAAACGCTTCTGCAATCTTTTGGTTGAAAAAGGCAAGCTCAGCCGAAATCAAGTTGAACGCTGGATACAGAATAACGCACAGGATGCAAATCTTCTTTCCATGCTTTATCGCTTTTTGTGGGACATTCATCCTGAACTTGAGCATGGTCTTAATGTTGAAATTTCGAAGGGTATAGAAGATACACGAAAGCAGCTTCTTGATTTGCCCCTTCCTGAACGGATGAGGCCTCCTTTGTCTGCAATGGCCACGCAGCTTATAAAAATCGGTATGGCAAAGGATCCTAATGAATTATCCGTAGATGATGCGAAAGAATGGCAGGATAGAATTATATCCAGTGTCCGGCCGTTTTGCGATAGTCTGGCAGTTTCGTCATTGTTCAGATTGCGCATGCCGATTACAATGGCAACAAGACTGCTCAAAGTTCCTGACTGGTGCAGCAATCGCGCCCAATATCTTAAAATCATATTTGACTCTCCTTGGCTTAACTGTGCTATGGATGATGACGAGTATGCTCAAGGCGAATACTTTATCACATTTCGCAGTCCTGCTGACGCAAGAATCTATTTAGCAAGTTTAAATACCAATTACTCGGAGATCATGCGGATCGTTGCGGATATAATCCTAAGCCTAAAAGACAATCAGGGTTCTTTTTATATGAACGAATTGAGGTTTATCGAGCGGCTAATTCGCATGATTGGCCCGAACAGCGATGACAGCAATGTTAAAAGCAATTGGTTCTTTACTTATGGAAATGGCTGTCATCAAGTTATTTCCGCGCTTTCGGAACTGCGCAATTGCGGTATCGTTGAACCTTTGCTGATTGCACAGGAAATCACATACATCCGCGAATTTTACGGAAATGAAAATCAGGACATAAACACGCGTGTATATTACTTGGAATTGGCGGTAGATATTGCACGTAAAATTCTTGACTTATCGAAAAGCTCGCCTGCCGGTCAAATTAACTGGAACTCCGGATTGGTTGACGCTATCGCTGTTGAAAGTGTTTTCGCCGAATTAAAACTGGAGAAGGCCTATAATGATATACTGGAAACCGGCAACACGGTGGTTCATAACCCTGATGTTCATGCGTTTACATTAAGCTCTTTTGCCGAACGACAGAATAAACTGATGGGTGTCATTGAATCACAGCCTGAAAACAGCTATGCATATACTGCATTATTGTCCTGCTATATTTCATATTACAATGACAAGACAATAAGCCGCGAAGATAAGCTGACACACCTGGGTTCCATATTGGAAATTGTCGACAATGTTTCTGCCAATATTCCCGGGGTTGAAGCTAATGAATCTTATCAGCAAAAGAAAGTTGAATTCTATGGGATTTTTTCCCGTATTGCCAACAATGCGGCGGATACAAGATATTTCCAAAAACTCTTGGAAATTGGTTCTCCGATAGGAATATATATGAAAGCGAGAACCATGCTTTTTAACGCAAACGTCCAGTTCGGAAGTCATTTGGACAGCAACAGGATGCGCGTTTGCAAGCAAGTGCTTGATTTATTGGAAGATCCTCAATATTCTGCCATAATCAAAACCCATGCGGCGACACAGTACATGCGCTTACAGCTAAAATGGCTTTGCTGTAATGCGGGGCAGCCGATTTTTGCTCATGAACGGCAATATACGCAGATATCTGAAGCAGATTGGGCTGCTCTGTATGGCATTTGCGCGGATTTTAAGACTTATATTATTGACCGGAATCAGGAAAGCCCCTATGTTGCAACGGTATATTATGTTCTTGCATTGGCGTCCGCTCAATTGGGAGATTATGAAACAGCCATTAATACATGGCGTCTGGTACATGAAAACGATTTTTACTCGATCGGACGTCAGAAAACATGGCATATTTTATCGACACCTAACGGAATGCCTATACTGTTTACAGGGACGTTTAACACTCCGTACCCTCTGCCTGAACGCCGTATTTATATCAAAGAACTTCAACGGCCGGTCCTTTATCCGAGTTTGCAGAGCTTAGGCATATCTGAACCAAAAGGAGAAGTTCGCGACCTTTGCATCGGTACTTCCTATCGTGGTTTCTCCACATTCACCCAAAGCTGGGCGAAAAGGAGGACATGATGGATACTTCAGTTTGCTTTGATTCGAGAACAATAGAAGCTCTTAACGAAAAAGCGCAAAAGGTTGACCCGCGTTTATACCTTTTTGCGTATTATGAGCCTAAAGAGTTTTCTCAGAATGATGATCCGCGTTTTAGCTTTTGGAAAGCAATTGTAAACCTATATGGTCTGTTCTGGGATTGCGGACCTTTTGTACATAAAAGCTTACTTATATGTTCAGCCAATGAACCTTTACTCAACATCCTTCCTGATGTCAGCTGGGATGTAAAAAAGGAAATTGTATATCGATGCAGGAATCTCACAAGAGTGATAAGCTCTTTCAGAAGCATTTTATGCCATAACAACAGTCAGGAACTCGCGCTGAATAAAGAAAACTTCGATGTGGCAAACAACTGGCTTTCCCATTGCGGAATCGTTCGTTGCTACGAAGAACTGACTAATGAAGACTGGCAGCAGATGCTGATACAACTAAACAAAGAAGCAACGCAGATTGTACAGGATATAGACTATTGCTTAGACTCGCTTATTAGCTGTCGTGGTTCAGTTCGCTTTAAAGTTGCGTGCGAAACTTGGATGCTGGCTATTGCACGGTATTATCTCACAAACCCCGATTTGTTGCTAAATGCTATGTCAGAATTATATCTCATGTTTCTTGACAACTCGAAAATACGCAGGAATTACAATGCTTCGCTGCGCGTGCTTACAATGAATTGGCTTGTAAGCAATTTTCATGTTGACAGAAATAACTGGTACAAGCAATGGCTTGGTGATCAAAACAATGTCGAGAACAGCAGAGTATATAAGTTAATAACAGGCTGGCAGTCCTATTGGGAGAAAAGAAATCTCATATGTGAGCCTGTTATGCCCGCAAGCAGCTTCTTCCTTGTTTTAGCCAATGATGTATATCAATTCGCACAAAATCCATCCAGAGCATTTTTCCTTCAATAATGCATTTCTCCGCAGTAACCTGCCTCTGCGGGAATGATTTTAAAAGAAAACCTACACTCGAACCAAAACCATGGTTCAAATGTAAGTTTTGATCATGAGTTTTTAGGATTCCTATAAAGGGGTGGGTAATGCAGCATGACCTCTGTTTTTGACCAGGCCTTTCCATGTATTCCCTCCGGCATATATGACAAGGTGATGGCTCTGACACCCGAGACCCTGTCCAAAGAGCTTCGGGGCAGTATCCGCGACAGCGAACTTCAAACAGCCGTCCTCCGCCTGAAGGCGCTTCAGGAGCATTTCCGGAATATCCCGCGCTATGATCTTACCGATCCCGGCCAGGCCAGAAAATGTGCTGATAAAACCAAAGAAGCAGCAGACGAGCTTAAGCAGCATTACAAAACTTCCAGGAATAAGTCAGTCAGCATGTTGATAGGAAACTACTTCGCAATGATGATGTGGACGTAAGAATATGAGAGGGTGTGTCTATATGGATTTATTAATCCAATTTGAGACACGCTCTCCCTAAGCTGACTTGCATACACCACTAAAACCACATGACCTTACTGTTGACAAAGTAAACTACACCCCAATTGCCAGACAGCATGATAAACTGACTGACAATTGGGGTGTTTCAATATAACGTATTTTACCTGAGAAGTCTCATATGCCTTTAAACAGGACCTTCAGGGAGTTCCAGAAGTAATACGGAACCAGGAAGTCGGTGTGATAGTAATCCGAAATGGCAAAATAAATGTTGTTTTTTGCGGGATCTTTACCATAGGAGAATCCGGCGAGCTTGGTGATGTACTTCATCTGAACCTTCATTTCTTCGGAGTCCGGATTGCCGCAGGAGGCGAAGATGAAGAAGGGAAGGCCGGGGTTGGCTTTTAACGGGGAAGTCAGGAAATCGGTGACCTCTTCCCGGCTTACGGGCTGGTTACGCTGTTTGCCTGCTCTGCAATGGCCGCTCATCGGGGCGTACCATCTGAAATATTCAAAATCGCGGTGGAAAATGTTCCAGGTGCACACGCAGCCTCTTGAATATCCGGAGAAAGCGCGATGGTCTCTTGTGGCCCTGATGCCCTCGGGTGACGGATCCTCAAGGTAGGTGTTGTATTTCGTTTCCACTAAAGGAATGATGTCTTCCACGATCTCCTTGTAGTAATTGCCCTTGATCCCGGGCCAGTAGCCGTCGCCCGCGGGGACCATTCCGGAAACGACTCTCTCCTTATAATCTCCTTCGGGATCCATATAGTATGTAATGAACGCTATGATGCAGGGCTCGATTTCGCCGGACTCGAAAAGCATATCGATCATGGGCTTGTTGCCGCCGACGCCGAACATCTGCGGGTCGCAGGTGTTGCCGTGCTGGAAGTACAATACGTTATACTTCTTGGATTTGTCCTCTGGGTTATAGCCGTATGGCAGATACACGTAGCAGTACTTATTATAAGTCTTTCCGTCTTCGTAGACGGAGGTGGTGTATTCGAGCCTTTCGCATTTGCCGGGTTTGGCGGGAACGCCGGTCCTGATATATGGGTTTTCTTCAAAGCAAGTTTCAAAATCGATGACTTCGCCGGGCTTGGTAATGACCTTTCTGAATTCGCTCATAGTTAAGACCTCCTTTACTTACTCTTATATCAATTATTGCACCGATGTACTATTATGTCAAATTCTTTACTCGGCACGCACGTTTTGGGCATGCCGCACAATGGCCCGGACACGCCCTTGATGATATGTCTGAGTATAGATCAACGGGATCTCAATAATTATTGGCAGAATCCCATGACAAGTTGCATGATACAAATATTGACTCTGCCCCAGGGGTATAGTTTAAAATCAGCTTAAAGGGGGCTGAGATATGAGTCTGCTTAAAAAACTTGTATGCAGGCGTATCTCTTTAGTCATATTGTCCGTCTGCATAAATATATTTGCCGGTGCAGTATCTTTACGCTGGAACATGCAAATAAGCTCAATTATTAACCTTATTCACGCAAACGATCCGATTGCAATCAGGGCAATCATTGCCGCTGTGCTTTTAATTTTAATCAGTGTGGTAGCGGAATATCTGCTGAGCAATGTGCTCAGGCTGGACCTGCGAAACGCTGGCACACGACCTCCGCATCGGGTACGCAAAGTATTTCACGACGCTGCCGCTTGCAGAAATTGAAAACATGAATGCGGGCGAGTAACTTTCCAGGCTTCAGAATGAAGTCGGGGACATAACCGGGCTTTCTTCGGGCAAGCCTGTTTTCTTTTGTAAATGATATAATCAGATTTATCGTCACATTTTCATGGATGCTTTGGATAAATCCGATACTGACACTGATCTCCAATGCGCCGGTTGCATTTATCATCTGGTATACGGTTTATTCCAGCAAAGTTATCGGCATAGAAGTCCACAGGAGACAACAGGCGCATTTTATGGTATTGGTAGTTTGATTTTATTTTTGCATAATGGTACAATATGGACATTATACTCGACTTATGTAATAAAATGGGTAGGGGCAATACGCCGAAAGATATTCATACATATTTCATCGCTTTCTTTACACCAGATTGAATCCAGGTCGACAGGCGAATGGATAACACGGCTGAACAGCGATGTGTATGCGGCAACGGCTTTGCTGAACCAACAGATGCATCTGCCCCATGCCGTTTGCGCAGCCATTAATATATGCGCTTCCTCCGTAATTCTCATTTTATGAATCCAAGGATATTTGGATTAATAATCGTGTTCGTTATCCCACATATATTAATTAGTCAGTTTATAATTACTCTGCCCATAACCCGGTATGCAAAGTATGTTCAGGAAGCGACGGACAAAAACACCACGGATATGAACACGCTGGTGACTTGTGCCGATACGGCCATACTATATGACGCGCAGGAATTTTTATTTAAGCGATTTGAACAAAGCAGTTTAGAAATTAGAAAAGCAAACATGAGAATTCAGCATCGCCAGGCGATGGAAAACGCATTGCTTCCGTTAATGGGCATGAGCGGCTACCTTGTTCTATTGCTGCTTGGAGGGAAATGGATTACCGCCGGCGCGATTACCTTTGGTGAACTCACGGCTGCTTTTCAGCCCTGCGGATGAGCTGATCCTTAAAAAACTTGAGGGTCAAATGCCATGACAGTAAAGTATAGGTTTCCTGTAAAAAACAGTAACTTTACAGGTGCAGACATCGGCATTTTGAATTATCACTTTGAACTTGGTGCCGACAAGGAAACTTCTAACGGACTTGATGGCCGGCGCTTTGACTACTGGAAGTCAAGGCGCCGGATAATTTTATGAATGCCGCCGGCGGATAAAATAACTGGCATTAATGATTGATTAAATGGCAATACGGCCGTTGATTTGCAAGCAAGGTATATGATATAATATACCAAATTTTTGCGCCTGAAACCGGAAGATGGCATTGGGCGTTTTTCGTTGTCTGAACACAAATTCATAAAGGCAGGTATGTAAATGGCGAAACAAAAGTCTTCCTCACCTAAAGCTCAGGCGAAGCTCTGGAATAAATCCTTTATTTTAATTTTGGTTATGGGTATAGTCACAACCTCCGCGTCGCAAATGGTGACGCCGCTTATGACACGTTACGCAAAGGATATGGGAGCCTCGCTGACGCTGGCGGGAACGATTGCTTCACTTATGTCGATTACGGCTCTTTTCTGCAGGCCGGTTTCAGGGTTTCTGGCTGACAGGCTTAACCGCAAAAAAATAATGATAATATCAACGGCTGTTACTGCAGTCTGCATTGCCGGATATGCTATAGCTCACAATATAGTCGTTCTGTTTGCGTTCCGTATTCTCCACGGTATTGCTTTTGGATTTACAGGCGTAGCTAACGTAGCTTTTTCGACCTCGTTTATACCCAGAGAGAGGTTAGGCGAAGGTATGGGCTATATCAGCATGAGCACGATTGTGTCAACGGCGATCGGCCCGAACCTTGGACTTTATATATCGGATAATTATGGATATTCGATGTGCTTTCTGATATCGGCCGCATTATCCGCGCTGAGCATTTTGATGATGGTTTTTGTTCCATACAATTTCACACGTAAAGCAAAGGAAATTTCCGATGAGAAGTCCCCAAAAGGCATTCGGGACGTGTTCTCAAATATGATCGCATGGGAAATCATTGTATATGCGATGCTTATGGGATTGTTCAGCTGCGGCAACGGGCTTGTTACGGCATTTCTCGCTTTACTGGGGGATGAAAGGGCTATTCCGAACATAACCTTATTCTTTACCGTCTACTCGCTCGTGGTTTTTTGCATACGTCCGTTTACCGGAAAGCTCCTGGACCGCAAAGGTCTGGCGATAATTCTATATCCATCGTTTATAATCGCGGCAATGAGCATGGCTTTACTTGGTTCGGCCACAACGCTGCTGATGGTTGCTATTGCCGGAGCGCTGAAGGCAATCGGCCAGGGGGCGGGATCACCTTCAATACAGGCTGACGTAATCCGCCGTCTGGGACATGAACGCGCCGGAGTTGCCAGCAGCACCTGCCTGATATTCCAGGATATAGGGAACTCCATAGCACCGGTGGTTGGGGGTGCGGTTGCTACGGCTTTCGGCTTTGAAAAGCTGTTCTTTGGATACGCTGTGCTTCTCGCTGTTCTTGGTCCTGTGACATACTTCCTAAAGCGCAGAAGCGAAGCCAAAAAAGGCGGTTTGATATAAAAACTTCGAGAACTGCGGATGAGTTTTAAATGATGGTATAGCGATGAGAGAAACACCTATTTATTATAATTAATAAAAAACGGACAAATTGTATTTCCTTTTTTGCCAATTTGTTGTATAATGTATCCGGTCTAAAACTCATCACACTACACGGGAGGGTTTTCTATTGGAATATCCGATTCATGTACATGAAATAGGCACAAGCGATCCGCACATTCTGGCCGACAAGGTCACGAACAAGTACTATATGACGTCGAGCGGATTCTCAATTCGGGGCAGTTTCGGATTCGGACGCAGACCCGGAACCATTGTTGCGATGGTCAGCGAAGACCTCATCCACTGGAGCGAGCCCGTCACCATTTTCGATTGCAACGGGACGGACTTTTGGGGTCAGCAGGGCTACCCCGCAACAGAAATGCACTACATAAACGGCAAGTATTATCTCTCCGGTACCGCAGGGACACCCGGTTACACCAGAAAGTCGATGATACTAGTAGCCGATAATCCGCTCGGTCCTTACACCTGGCTTACCAATGAACCATATTCACCTCCCGGCTGGCAGACCATTGACACAACACTGTATGTGGACAGGTCAGGCCATCCATGGATTGTCTACTCTCATGAATGGTATCAGGTCTCCGACGGTCAAATGGTCGCCCAGCCTCTTTCCGACGATCTGAGCCGCACAATCGGCGGCCCCATGATCCTTTTCCGTGCATCGGAAGCCGTTTGGGGCGACGACCAGATCTGGTCGAAGACCGACGGCGGCGGAGTTACCGACGGCTGCTGGATGCACCGTATGCAGAACGGGACGCTCATAATGCTGTGGACCACCCGTTCAAGGCTCGGCTACGCCATGGGCTACGCAAAGAGCATCTCCGGCGAGGTCTGGGGACCGTGGACACAGATGGAAAGACCTCTTTACGCGCACGACGGCGGTCACTCAATGCTTTTCAGAAGGCTTGACGACAACCAGCTTATGATGTCAATGCATGTCGCCGACCGCGGCCCGAAGATGCTCACCATTTTCGAAATGGAAGAAAAGGGCGACGACCTGCATATCATAAACGAAATTACCGGCAACTGGTATCATACCGTCGGCGGAAACGCCCTGCCATACAAGAAGGATGTTCCCTGCACGGACGAGCCTGCCTTTACCAGACTGGGACTTTCGGGATTTGAAGCTCTCAAGGCCGAAGGGATTTCCATAAGGAAGCCTGTCCGCAAGCCGGTGAAAAAAGCCGCGGCGGCACAAACCAAGGAAAAGGAAGAGAGCAAGGAAGAAATCGAATCAAAGGCGGAGTAATCGGCTTAATTTATAAGTAAGGAGTGACGATTTTGGAGTATCCTGTTCATGTCCATGATCTGAATGTGAAAGATCCGTACATACTTGCCGATCCCGTATCGGAAAAGTACTATTTATATGCCAATAAGTTCAAATGCGGGGTAACGCCGAAAGATCGCAAAGGGACGGGCAACACCTTCTATGCCATGGAAAGCGTCGACCTTGTCCACTGGTCGAACCCGATACTGGTATTTGAGCAGAACGATTTCTGGGCGAGCGAAGATTATACGGCTCCCGAAGTCCATTACTACAAGGAAAAATATTACCTTATTTCTTCCTTCAGCGCTCCCGGGAAGCTGCGCCGGTGCCAGGCTCTTGTCGCCGACAATCCGCTCGGACCTTTCGTCCCCTTTGGGAAGCCCCTCACGCCGCCGGCGTGGCAGTGCATGGACGGCACTTTGTATGTTGATCGTGAAGGCGCTCCGTGGCTCGTTTTTGCTCATGACTGGGTTCAGGTATTCGACGGGCAGATATGCGCAATTCGCCTTGCCGATGACCTGAGCGAACCTGTTTCCGATCCGATAATTCTTTTCCGCGGCTCTGAAGCGCCCTGGGGAGACGATTTTGTCTACTCTACCGACGAGGGCGGCGGAGCGGCCAGAGCACCGTGGGTCCATCGCATGAAGGACGGCGGACTTGTTATCCTGTGGACAAATTGCACCCCCTACGGCTACGCGGTCGGAATCGCAAAAAGCCTCTCCGACGAGATTTACGGTCCTTGGCAGCAGTACGATAAACCGGTTTATGCCCTTGACGGCGCGCACGCAAGCCTTTTCAGACGCTTCGGCGACGGAATGCTTATGATGCCGCTCCATCATATAGGCAGAGACGGCCCCGGCATCCGCACCATTATCGAAGAGGTCGAGGAGTACAACGGCCTTATCGAGATCGTCAACGAGTTCACAGGCAACTGGTGGGAATCAATAGGCGGACATCCGATAGCATACCGCGGCCAGGGACCGTGTAAAGATGAGCCCACATTCTCCAAATTGGAGAATTACGGTGGGATGTTCGCCAGAAGAAGACGTGTCACTAAGTGGGCTATGGCGCCGGAAACAAAGTTCAAGAAAGGCAAAATTGCCACAAGAGATTAATTTATTTTATTAAGGCTTACACAGAATAATTTGCGCGGCACGGTTGATATAACCGTGCCGCCTTTTGCAAAATATTGGATACTGAATATTACAGGTTGGGCAGCTTGTGTTGTTGTATGCACAATTCATGTTGAACTATGTTACGCAGTATACCTGAAGCTTTGTATATGACCTACTTTCTGCACTCAATCTCATATACTCGCGCCATTCCGTCAAATTCGCTTTCTTCCATGCCGAAAAAGCGCCAGCCATACTTTTCATAATAACCCACATGATCAGTACATAGATAGAGCTTGTCAAACCCGAGTTTTTTAGCTTCCGCTCTGCCGTGCGCAAGCAGTTTTGATCCCAGAGCCTTGCCTCTTTCGCTCTCTTCAACGTACAGGGCGCACAGCCAGGGGAGAAGATCCTTGCGGACCATAAAATCGTTTTCTATCAGACCGTAGCTTCCGATAATCCTGTCGTTTTCCAGCATCAGATACCATCGCGGCAGCGGATTTGATGTAGCAATGCTTTCTGAAATCGAATCTTCATAAATCTTGCGGTCAATACCCCACTTTGACGAAAAGTAATCGACTGCGCGATCGAAATACTCCGGATGCTCGCGGACCGAAATGATTTTCGGAGAATCTGCCGCTTTTGCAGCGCATAGAATCGCCCAGCTGCCGCTCGGCTTGTTGTACCCCGAAGCCCGTTTATCGAAAACCTCGGCCATTGCTTCGGGAACATACAAGTCGTTTTCATCCCATTCCGGACCGGGCAGAGTGTCCGTGTGGTAGAGCCTGAAGTACTCGAACGCACAATCCTCTCCGTCATAGGGAAGTATTCGTGTATCACAGTACACAAAGCCAAGTTTTTCCATGACTCTGCAGGAGGCTTTATTATCAGGCTTGACGATTGCGGAAAGCAGATTCTGCCCGGCTTTTTCGAACGCCCACCAGATTATCGCCTTGCCTGCTTCCGTCGCATAACCGTTGTTTTGATATTCGTCCGCTATTTCAAACAATATCTCGATTTCGTTGTTTATTTCAGGCTTGGGAGCGACGCCGATAAATCCGATGCACTTGCCGCTTGGTTTATGTTCGATGGCAAGTAAAACACACGGCACTTTAACGTCGAACTTCTCGTTGCTCAGCCAACGTATAAAGTCCAATGCTTCTTCTTCAGTTTTCATTACCATGTCTGACATGAAATGCGCCGCAATTGGGCGACTGCTGATATAACTGAAAGCCGCGGCGTCGGTTTCGGCAAACGGGCGAAGGATCAGCCTTTCGGTTTCAATTCTCATACTCATGCTTTTTCCTCATTTCGTCTATTAACTAATCCACAGGGGAGGGAGAACGGAAATCGGACCGGTCTCCCTTTTCTTTCACCTGTGGCGCAGATCAGATCAGTTTATTTTTTTCTGCAAAGATATATATGCCAATGCCTGCCGCTACCGACAGGTTTAGTGAATCCACAAGTGGGGACTGCGGGATTTTTATGGCCGTCCCGGACGTTTTGCAGTGATCCGGGAGTCCAGATGCCTCATTGCCGAACAGCAGGGAAAACAGCGCAGCTTTCGGGCAATTATCCCTGTTAAGCGGGATCTCGCCTTCCGGCGTGAACGGAAAGCATACGTGATCGGGGAACTCATCTCTATACGCATCGAAGGAAGGAAAGTACCGGAATCTAACGTGGAACAGCGCCCCCATTGATGCGCGCACGGTTTTTGGATTGAAAACATCGGCCGCCGGTGCAATCAATGCAAGGTCGATCACGTTCAATCCAACCATTGTGCGGATGATGGTGCCCGTATTTCCCATATCACTCGGATTAACCAGTACTATATGGGGACGGTCATTTCTCAACCTGCAATTATATTTGCTGAACACTCCCAGAACATAACTGTTCTCTTTTTGGTTGATACGCGTAAACGCTTTGTCATCATATATGACGGGTACGCCATTATCGCGGCATAACCCGACAACATCCGCTCTCCCGCAATATTTCGTGTGGATGTAAACGGACCTTACAACGTCGGGCCTGGTTTTGAGCAATTCGATCGTAGCATACGCGCCGGACGTGTAGGAATAGTCATGCTCTTCCTTATATGGTTTCAATACTTTGCTGCTCATTCAAACTCGCTCCTTAAATTTTTTGTATTTTGTTAAGGGCGCAAAGCCTGAATGACAAACGACGCTTCAGCAACTGCCGGGCTTTAATCCATGCAAAGCGCGTCGTCCGATTTCAGACTTTGCATGGATTTTGCCAAGTAAAACATCAAAATTGACTGTCATATTTTCACCGCCTTTCGACTCGCAATAACGGAAGCTGATCCGGATACAGTAACTAATAAAGCAAAAAACTCCATTCCCGAAACACAACGCATGTTATCGAGAATGGAGTTATTACTGCCGCAGTGTATAAGGGCATAGATAGATTACGGCACAGATATAGCGCGACAAAGATTGCCGTAGTGATCGGCAAGTCAGAACCGCTTGTAACCCCAAATTTCGATAACGCGTCAACGCCTATCTGAATCATTTCAATAGGCTTTTAAACTGCTATCAGAGAATTTGTGATTACAATTGAATCATTGTCACGCCACCTTATAGTTTTATATATAAACTATATCATAAGTAATTTCGTTTTTCAACACAATTTTAGTATTTAAGGTGCTAAAACCTCATAAAAGGTATACTAATTTTATATTTACTGCGGAAAAGTTGCACGTGCAGTGCTGAGCTTATTGCTTCATTTCATCTAGGGCGCTGAAAATGCATTTATATTATGTATATAACCATAAAAATTGTGCGTAAATGTGTTGACGTGAAGATTCTAATCAAGACATGATTTGCTTTTACATACGAATTATTGTATAATTTCGAATATGTTAACTTCTTCACTCTGCTCGACCTGAGCGGGCACTTTAGATTTGACTAGATTATAGCAATGTACCGAGAGGGAAGACAATGTACAGGATCGTGGAAATTACACCGGAACATAGAAAAACGGTAAATGATCTGATAAAGCAAGAATGGGCGGGGCCGATCATCGTTACCAAAGGCCGCGCCTGGGATACATCCATACTGCCGGGGTTTATTGCTCTCGACGAGAACAAGCTGTGCGGCGCGGTAACATACCGCATTGATGGCGATGAATGTGAGATCACGTCGCTGAACAGCCTGCAGGAAAAAAGAGGCATAGGATCAGGCCTGATAAATGCTGTGCTGGATGTCGCGAGAAAAAAACATTGCTGCCGCGTATGGCTTATTACGACAAACGACAACACGCGTGCCATCAGGTTTTACCAGCGATTTGGCTTCACTTTACGTGATGTACATATAAATGCGCTGGAAAAGTCGAGAGAGCTGAAGCCATCGATACCGCAGAAGGGTATGGATAATATCCCTATCCTGCACGAGTTCGAGTTTGAAATAGTACTTTGAGGCATATTGTCCCGCATTGTGGCTGCGGTGCAATAAAACCAATCGGAGGGGAATGATTAGCATGAAGAATTTAGACGTCAACTTTGCCGACAGAAGTAAAAAAACTTTAGCACAATCGCAAAACAGGAGGACTATATGTCATTAGGATGGATAAACCCAAGCGAATATTCATTCAACAGTCTTTTATTTTTCGAGCGTTTTCAGATTCGGATCATGCTCAGGCATGCAGGGTGGCGTGTGGATAATACCGAGTGGAAAAGAAATATGGGAATTGCGCTGAAAGCAAATCCGACGGTCGAGTGGTACCTTAAGCGCCGCTGTCCGGAGTGTGCTTCGATCGTAGAAGAATTGGCTGCGGACGCACCCGTGGTTTCCTCCGCCGAGCAGATACGAGCCGCAGAGGTATATGTCATGGACGGAGTGGAGGACTTTATTGTCTACACTACCCCTGAAGTCATGGCGGAGAAATGCGACTTCATCCGCGGATGGAGCAGGGAACGCCTGTTTCAGCTTGCGGACTTTACAGGGAAAACCGTGCTGGACGTCGGCGCAGGCTCCGGCCGGCTGACCTTCGCCGCCGCCGAGAAAGCGGCGTGGGTCTATGCGAGCGAGCCTGTGGGAACGCTGCGCGAGTTCATGCGTGACAAAATTGCCCGTGAGGGTATTAAAAACGTCCGTGTTCTTGACGGACTTATAACCGATCTTCCGTTCCCCGACAACACGTTCGACATTGTGATGTCCGGCCATGTCATCGGTGACGAATTGGATGAGGAAATAGCCGAGATAACCCGTGTCTGTAAACCCGGAGGCTGGCTTGTCGATTGTCCCGGCGATTCGGAAGGAGACATGGCTCCGAGTCCGGAGCTGACGTCACGGGGCTGGGAAGAAATCCATTATATCGGCAGCTTCGGAAAGGATGTCTACATACACCGCAAACAGGTTTTCAAGTAATGCATGCGCCATCATTGACGGCGTTTACTTGCAAAGATGAGCTGTTTAAGAATATTTGAGAGCTGATCCGGCCGCTTAAAAAACTCCATTCCCGTAACATAAAAAAATGTTTCGGGAATGGAGTGAATTACTGCTAAAAAACAGCCGGCTGTTGTGCAATTGGATTAAGCTTTTTTTACGGAATAGTTATCGTCATTGATGTCTCGCCGCTCTGTTCCAATTCATCTAAATATTCTTCTGGTTTTACATCCGCATCCGATCCATCATCGATCGCATTAATGGTATTCTCATATGGCTCATATGCTTCTTCGGGCAGATTTGACGTCTCGTCATCAGGCTGGCTGACCGGGTCCGCCGTGTCCGGCATGACCGCATTTTCAACCAGAGTATCCGCCTGACTTAACTCGCCGTTTTCGAATGAATGACTCGACGCAGTTCCGAATGCAATCATCCCGGCAAACGTGACCAGTAATGTTATTGCTCCAACGAAAGTCCCGATAGTGTAGCGCTTAAAAAAGAACCACCTCTTACCCTTGCAGTAGAGTGACGCTGCAGCCATTATTAAAACATTGTATCCTATTGCTCATTGAAAACATGGGATGTTGATTTAATCTGAAATGCTGCAGAATTAAAACATGATGCGGTGACAAGGAAAGATAAATCAGGGGAAACTTACGCCTGCCATCCATATTATACCAATTTAGCCTCTTTGTGTAAATTGTAATATACAGGTTTGATATACTCTTATCATTAGCCCAGTTTTTAACTTATGGGAGTGTTTTTGCTCTTGATGCGAATGGATTACGGGATATCTTAATCCAGAGAAGAATTTGTGCTTTTACAGCACTGCAGGAAATGTTATTGCATCATTCAGATGGTATACTGAAGCCACCGTACGGGGGAGGGTTACCATGCAGATTCCGGACATAATCAAATCCGGTCTTGACTACATCGAGGAAAATCTTAAAACCGATATTACCGCCGAAGAACTGGCGATGATGGCGCACTACTCGACATATCATTACTATCGCTTGTTTTCATCGGTGATGGGCTCGTCGGTTTCGAGCTATATCCTTAAGCGCAGGCTCGATCACGCGCTCAGCGAAATAGCCGGCGGACGCAAGGCCATAGATGTCGTGCTGGAGTACGGATTTGACACATATGCCGGTTTTTACAAGGCTTTTGTCAGGATGTATGGCTGCTCTCCGAAAAAGTATCTTTCCATTTACAAGAATCACATACCAAAAAAACCGGAGGTGGCAATTATGTATTCTGAAAAGGATTTGAGAAAGGTCCTTGAAAACTGGGATATCGAAAGAGGGCTGCCGATCGCCGACGTTTACATCATGGACGGAGCGAAAGCATCCGGCAACGTCTGGAAAGTAGGCGCCGATTATATCCTTAAAACGGGAGACAGGGAAAAGCTCCTGAAAAACCTTAAGGTCGCAAAAGCGCTTTCAAAACAGGGGTTAACTTCGTCTGTTCCAGTGCCGACAAAGACAGGAGCCGAGTATCTGGACGGCAAAGAGATTTTCGTTCTGTCGCACGGTATCAAAGGAAATCCGCTTTCGAAGTCAGACAGGTATGGAGACAACTGTGCCGAATTCGGCGTCAAGTACGGGAAAAGCATCGCACGGCTGCATAAAGCTCTGAAAGAGGTACAGGACGAAGTCTTGCCGGATGAAGTAGATTTATTTAAAAATGTAACCGAATGGGCGCTGCCCAATGTGCGTCTGCAGAACGCGCAATGGAGCATGGGCCTCAGTGATGAATTCTTCACCGACTACATCGACACATTCGGGAAGCTGTATGACAAGCTACCTAAACAGCTCATACACTACGACCCGAATCCGAGCAATATCCTGTTTGAGAACGGCGAAGTCAGCGGCTTCATAGATTTTGATCTGAGCGAGATCAACGTCAGGCTATGGGACCCTTGTTATTGCGCAACCGGATTACTGGTCGAAAGCAGTGCCGACGCGTATGAGAAGTGGCTTGACATACTTGGCGGAATTCTGCACGGATACGACAGCGAAAACAAGCTGACCGAGGAAGAAAAGCAGGCCGTGTTCTATGTGATCTGCTCAATACAAATGATTTGCGTAGCCTATTTCGAGAGCAGGGAAGAGTTCAGAGAGCTCGCCAAAGTAAATCGCAAAATGCTCATGTATATAGTTGAAAACAAAGAAAACATCCGCCGAGTATTCTGATCGCTTCTCTTTATCTCCCTTCTTTTGCTTTGTTCAAACTGATAGAACAAGTGAAAGAAGGGAGTTTAATTCTTTTATTGCTTATTAAGGAAATAGATGGTATATTAAAAGCAGGCTATGTTTAAACAGGCATACCTGTGAAGCACCGCAGTTTGCAGCTTTCGACGGCTGCTTGCTGCGGTGTTTTTGCGCCCGTCGAAGACAGGTGTTTACTATTCCGGAACCGGTGAAATTTTCCCTACGACGGGCGATTTTGTGCTGATAAGGTTCAACCAGAACGGGGACAGCATGATCGTTAAAACGCTCCCTCGAAGATCAGAGTTTAAAAGAAGCGATTTTTCGGGGCATGCCGCGGGATTCGTAAAAACTATTCTGGAGAAGGTTGTGGCCGCAAACTTTGACTTCGTGTTCATTCTGACTTCCATGAATCGCGATTTCAACGTAAACCGCGTCCTGCGTTATCTGACGCAGGAAGTTATCCGCGAGATAAAAAAGCGCTGCACAAGCCGATTGCCATCCGCAACAAGCTAAAATAATGGTACTCAGAATACATTAAAAGCAGTGATAAAGGAGTGCGATGATGAGCTGCAAAGATCTGTCACAGAAGGATCAAATACATATAAATACTAAAACGCTGAAACATGTCTTAAGTAAGATGCTCGGAAAAAGCATTAGTCACGCTGATTATCATGCTCAGGAGCTGCATGGCGGGACACTGGGCGAGGTGAGGCTTGTCACGGGCACAGCGGTAACCACTGACGATGACTGCTTGCCATACAAGGTCGTATGGAAGAAGCAAAAGAAATGGGATCGTCCCGGCGACCAAGACTCATGGCGCAGGGAGTACGACCTTTATGCTTCGGATTTGGGTAAAGCATTTACGGGTTCGTTCAGCCGGCCTGAATGTTACCATGCCGAAATGAACTGTGACGAGATACAGATCTGGATGGAGTATATAGACGGGATATCGGGCAGGAATCTCACCATTGAGATGCTGGAAACGGCTGCGCTGGAGTTGGGGCGGTTTCAGGGCAGAATAGCGGCACACCCGGATGCTCATAGATATAGACGATCGCAGGAATGAGTTGTTTGAAATCTTCGGGAGCCTGCCCATTGTTTTATGCCACCGGGATTTTTGGATCGAAAACATATTCTTCGCAGACGGCGCAATAAAGCTGATAGACTGGGACACTGCCGGCTGGGGTTTTCCCGGCGAGGATGTTGCGAGCCTGATAGCGGATGAAACTGACGTTGAGCGGCTGGAAGAAAACTACCGCAGGCTGGTCCCGGCATACCTGAACGGCCTTTCGGAATACGTGGATGCTCCTGCGGCAGATGAAATGTGCATATGGGAAATGATACTCATAAAGTTCGGGTACAGGATGATGCAGGAATACATGTTTTCAGAAGCAAACAGCGATAACAGCCGGAGTATGAACGCTCTTCGAAAGCTTTATGAGATGAGGACTAAAAAATAAATAGTTCCGCAAGCGCCGGGGTTCTGCTGCTGTTTTCTGACTTATTACGCCGACTATCCGTGTGCGGAAAGACTGAAATGCGATAGGGGGACGATTATCGTCCCCCTTCTGCTTGCCAAAACTCCATTCCCGCATCATGACCACATGTTTTAGGAATGGAGTAAGGACTAAATAACCCTCAGTAGCTGTGCGGATTAATAATCTTTATTGCGGGATAGTTATAATTTACAATTCGTTTGATGATTTTCGATGATGTCAGGAAATTCTGCGACACCGAAACAGATGTATCGCGTTTTATGTTACGAACTGAATGACTTGCATTTGCATATCAGGACACATAAATACACCTCTTTTGGTTTTATTCGAACAGCAAAAAAGGCGCACGAAATCAAAGGTATTATTTTCTACCTTAATTTCCGTGCGTCTTTACTTGCGAATACGAATAATACCCATAAGGTGCATTATCTATCCTCCACATTTATATAAATAATGTATCACGTTTCCTATTTATTGTCGAACTGTATTTCAATTATTACCTGCGATAAGTTAATACCCAACCGTAATATTGAATTATAAAGGCATTAAAAAATGGCAAGTTAGCGACATACGTATGGATTGTTTTACCATATTAAATAGTGTATAATAAGAAAGCTTTACAACCTTGAGCGGATACTGCCAGGAATAGAGGGGGCAATAATAATGACAGACTTAACCAAGTACATAAAAGACACATTGATCTCCGCCGGAGCGGATCTTGTAGGAATCGGCGCTCTTGACGAAATACCTGAGAACATGCGCTGCGGCTTGCCCGTTGGAATCTGCATCGCGGTCCAATATCCAAAGGATGTAATACGGGGGATTGCCGATCTGCCGACTAAGGAATACTACGACCAGTCCAATCTAATGAATGAGAAGCTCGACGAGCTGGCTATTCTCGGCGCAGATAAAATTACTGCTCTCGGTTACCGGGCTGTGCCTCAGACAAGGGCTTACGTCGGACAATTTAAGACAGATTATTCGCCACTGCTTCCACATAAGACTGTGGCCACCCGGGCGGGACTTGGCTGGATCGGCAAAAGCGCCCTTCTGGTGACTGAAGAATTTGGCCCGATGATACGATTAACTTCAGTATTAACCGATGCTCCCCTTGAAACCGCAGACCCGATAAACCGGGCAAGGTGCGGAGACTGCACTGAATGCACGAAAGCGTGTCTGGCAGGAGCGATATCCGGAAAACTCTGGTCTGTCGATGTTTATCGCGACGAGTTCTATAATGCCGCGGCTTGCCGCGAGACGGCGAGAAACCGCTCTAAGAAAGGATTTGGTATAGAAATCACGCTCTGCGGCAAATGTATAGAAATCTGCCCATACACAAGGCGTAATCTTGAAGGGTAAGGTATTATAAGGTGATCAAATGTACATAAATATCGAGCGAATAGAGTTTACTGTTACCGACGCCTGCAGCGGAAATTGCAAACACTGCTCCAACGGCGGGCATAGGCCGAATCGGGGCAGTGTGGATGCGGATGCGGCGGTTGCCGCAGTAGAACAACTCGTTGAAAGGTATCAGGTCAAGTCGCTTATGACTTTCGGCGGCGAACCTTTGCTGTATGCAGAAACCACATGCAGGATCCACGCGGCAGCCCGTGATAATGGAATTCCGATCAGGCAAATCATTACGAACGGCTTCTTCTCGCGCGATGAACGGAGAATGGAGGAAGTGGCGAATGCCCTTTGCGAGTCGGGCGCAAACGACGTTTTACTGTCTGTCGATGCATTTCACCAGGAATATATACCGATTGAGCCCGTCATGTATTTTGCGGATGCACTGATAAGGTGTGGAATTCCGTCATTGCGTGTCCATCCGGCATGGCTGGTAAATGAAAATCACGATAACCCGTACAATGCGGAAACCAAACGCCTGCTGAAGCTCTTTACAGATAAGGGGATCAAGGCAAACCAGGGCAATAATATATTTGCTGCCGGTAATGCAGTAAAATATCTGTCTGACTGGTTCCCGTCGCCTGAGGATGCAGACTTGTCAGTCCCCTGCGGTTCGGCTCCGTACACATCACGGCCGGATGAGATCGACAGTTTTTGCTTGAGCCCGAACGGAGACGTGAGGCTGTGTTCGATCACAATCGGAAACATCTGTCGACAGGGCGCACTTGACTTATTGGACAGCTATGACCCTTACAGTATGCCTGCAGTTAAGGCTGTGCTTGACGGCGGGGTCCCCGAGCTGGTGAGATATGCAAAGGCTGAGGGAATGGACATGGATATCAGTGATTGCCGTTCTGCTTGCGAAGTGTGCCGGAGAATAATGGCCGCAATTGAGAACAGATAATATTCAGAACGGAAGTGAAAGCCATGCGGGATGAACGTGAAATGATGGAACTGATATTAAGTGCGGCTCGTAATGACGAACGCATTCGGGCAGTGCTGCTGCAGGGTTCGCGGGCTAATCCCGCCATTCCGAAGGACAAGTATCAGGATTACGATATTGTCTGTTTTGTAGAAGATATCACGCCGTTCTATAACAATCCGGAATGGGTGGTTGAGCGTTTCGGCAAACCTCTGATCATGCAGATGCCTGAAACGATGCGCTATCCGACAGGGGACGGGAAGTTCAACTACATGATGATTTATCCCGACGGAAGCAGGCTTGATCTGAATTTCGACAATGAAAAATATATCGATGACGGAGAGCCTGCGGTTGTGCTGCTCGATAAAGACAATGGCCGCGGGTTTATACCGGTTTTGCCTGCGCCGAGCGATAAAATCTGGCATATCAAACCGCCATCGCCGCTTTACTTTTACTCCTGCTGCAATAACTTCTGGTGGTGCCTGAATAATGTGGCGAAAGGGATCGCAAGGGACGAACTGCCGTATGTCATGTACATGCTTAATGACGTCGTCCGGCCGGAACTGCATGATATGATCAACTACTTTATCGGTACGCTACACGGGTTTAATATTTCGACTGGCAAGAACGGTAAGTATTTCAAGAAATATCTGTCTTCCGAACTGTACGCTCAATACGCCGCCACTTACTCGGGAAGTAACTATGCCGATATATGGAAAGCTGTCGATGTGATGTGCGACTTGTTCCATACTTTGGCAGTAACTGTAGCAGATCATTTTGGTTTTATATACCGTTATGAAGAGGAAGCCGGAATACGAAAGTATTTGATGATGATGCGCCTGTCGGGGGAGAGTGGATCGTGCGAATAAAGATGATAGTGACAGACCTTGACCGCACTTTGCTCAGGACGGATAAGACCATATCCGATTACACGGCTTGTGTTTTTAACCGATGCCGGAGTATGGGGATGAAGATCGTATTTGCGACCGCGCGGCCAAAACGAACGATAGGATCGTTTATCGGGATGATTCCCACAGATGCGGTAATATTGCATAATGGTGCGGTAATTTACATTGGTGATAACCTGTTTCACTGCAGCGGAATAGACTCGCACGTCAAGAATGATATCCTGCAGTCGATATGCAGAGATTATCCTGAGACAACTCTTTCCGTGGAAATCAACGATGTTCTGTATGCCAATTTTGATGTTTCCCGGTTATGGGACAATACAAAAATGAAACGCTCGAACTTCACCGATCTTCCGGATGAACCGGCCGATAAAATCATTGTGGGAGTGTCGTCCCCGGATGATATCACGCGGTTTTCGAAATACCTGACCGACGACCTGTATATTGAAATAAGCGAAGGCAAATTGGGCCTGATAATGAATAAGGGCGCGGCTAAGCATGCCGCCGTTAAAAAAGTGGCAGAACAGTTTGGATTTGATGTTAGTGAGATTGCGGCTTTCGGAGATGACTTAAACGACATCGGGATGCTCCGCGAATGCGGTATCGGCGTGGCAGTATCAAACGCTCTCGGCGAGGTAAAGGCGGCCGCGGATGCGGTTTGTGACTCAAACGACAATGACGGCGTTGCCCGTTGGATTGAGGAAAACTTATTAAAAGAAACTCTGTAACAAAAAACTATATAAAATGTAAAAGCCCGCTTCCATGACAGTTTCATGAGGAGCGGGCTTGATTTACATGTTAAGTTATATAATGTTGAATTAGAATAATGGTTCTTGTAGAGCCGACGGATGCAAAAGTTACCGAATACGAACCGCTCTCGTTTCGCGAACGAAGGGAATGCCCGGTCTGGGAGGTCCGGATACGGCGTTCTCTAAAACTGTGACTCCTTCGGCGTCGAAGCGGAAGCGGAGGATTTTCCGGGAACCGGGGGATTCGGTCCAAAGGAGCTCCAGGCGGAACGTATCGTCGGTTTCCCATGCTCCGGAAGCCCAGCATTCAACCGCGAAATTCCAGGGCGAATCCATATGGTTCCAGCGGCGTGTGCCGTCCATGGCAAAGTTCACGATGCACCTGCGGCGGTCCTTTGACAGCCATTCGATGCGGCCTTCCATCGTCTCAAACCCGATACGGAAGGAATCCGCCTCCGACTTGTCGGGATTTCCCATTACATCGCCGTATAGTGTAAAGGATCCGCTCTTCACGGCGTAGAAGCCGCAGGCATCCTTTTTCCATTTTGCATACGGGCGGAACTCCGGCACCTCGATCGCCAGGTGAGACATCTTGCGGCGAAGTGCGGCCAGTGCTTCCGGGTTTTCCGGCAGGATCTCGTCTTGAAGCGCGGGAATAAGATACTCCCAGACAATATCCAATGTTTTCTGCGGCCCGCCGGGTGTGCTGCCGTTCTCATTAATGGAAACGATGGTATCCTTGTCGGGAATAACAATGGAGAATTGTCCTCCCGCTCCGTCAGCGCGATAGGCGCCCGGATGCTTGCACAACCATATCTGGAATCCGTATCCGACGAAATTGTCCGTTGCCGGGGGGTTGACGTCCTTTTCGCTCGAGGAGTCGTTTTGAAGCGTCGTCGCCATTTTGACGTAATCCTCGGCCAAAATGCGCTCGCCGTCCCATACGCCGCCGTCGGCGTACAGCTTCATTAGACGGAGATTATCCTCGGTCGTGGAAACGATCCTCCACGCCCACATGTCCTGTTCGCCGTTCGACAGTCCATAGCGGATGTTTTCGCTGTCGATGCCGATCTTGTCGAAAAGCTTGGTCTTAAGATAATCATAGACGTTAAGGCCGGTCAGTTTTTCAATGACCTTACCGAGAAGAGTCGAGCCTGCGCTGTTATAGTAGAACGCTGTTCCAGGCTCGTGGACAATGGGCATGGCGATGAAATCGCGGACCCAGTCGGCTGTGGCCCTGGGCATCGCGGTCATGCCGGTACCCATGCAAAGGACATTTCGTATCGTGAGCTTGTCGATATAGGGTGAGGGATTTTCAGGCATGTACTCGGGGAAAATGTCGACAAGCCTGTCGTCGAGCTTAAGCAAGCCCTCGGTATAGGCGATGCCGATAGCGGTGCCCATATAGGTTTTTGTCAATGAGTTGCACATATGGCGGATACCGGGGCCAAAGGGAGCCCACCAGCCCTCGGCACATATTTTGCCGTGGCGCATGATCATCAGGCCGTGCATCTCTGTGTGGCCGCCTTCCAGCTTATCGACGAACCTCATGACGGCTTCCGACGAAATCCCCACAGATTCGGGGGAGACACGCTCGAATTCTTTTCTGTTCACATATACCTCCTGTTTATTACACTAAATTCATTTTTTGCTCATTATAGCTTATAGGCAACATCATATGCCTGCTCGATGACAGACATAAGATTTCCGACCTTGCTTGCGTCTCCGATCACGTGGATATTCCTGCCGCCGGGCTTATCGGTTTCGAAAGGAACAAAAGGATCATATCCGACCGAGAGAATGACCGAGTCCGCGGGTATAAATTTCTCTCCTTCCACTGTTGCAACCGTTACTCCGTTTTCTCTTATTTCGGAAAGCGTTGCCGATGTGTAGACTCCGATATTGTAATACCGGATGATTTCGCGAAGCATATTGGAATTTGCGGCGCTCAGACCGAGAATCTTGAGTATGTCGTCCTGCATCTCCACAATGGTTGCCTTTTTGCCTTTAAGTACGAGATCGTAAGCGATCTCGCAGCCTGTAAGGCCGCCGCCGATTATTACGACGTTTTCGCCCGCCTGCTTCCTGCCGAGCAGATAATCGATTGCTTCTATCGTGTTTGCGTTGTCAATCCCCGGCATGGAGAGCTTCTTTGGCACGGAGCCTGTTGCGACAATTATTTCATCGGCGTCGAGACTGTCCAGCATATCCCCGGTGACCTCGGTGTTCAGTTTTACATTGACGTTGAGGTCTTTAAGCTGTTTTACATACCATCTGATAAGTTTTTTATCCCTTTCCTTGAAGCTGGGAGCCGCTGCAGCGATGAACACGCCGCCAAGCTCGCCGCTCTTTTCGTAAAGCGTGACTTCGTGACCGCGAAGCGTCAGCAGACGGGCGGCTTCCATACCGCCGATTCCGCCGCCTATAACGGCGATCTTTTTTCTGACGGCGGCGGGGACAAGAGCCAGTTCCTCCTCGTGCATGCTTACGGGATTCAGCGCGCAGTTGCCCATTTTTCCGGAGAAGGCGCAGGGAGTACCTTTGAAGGAGCTGAAGGGGAAACAGCCATTGTGGCATGCTATGCAGGGACGGATATCGTCAAGCCTGCCTTCGCGGACCTTGTCGCACCAGTGGGGATCGGCAAGGAGCTGTCTCGCAAGTCCGACGCCGTCGATCATGCCGCTTTCGACGGCACGGGCTGCCACATCGGGATCGTCCATGCGTCCGGCGCAGACCACCGGGATATTGACAAAATGCTTTATGTAGGATACTTCGGGAAGATTGCATGCCGTCGGCATGTAGACGGGCGGATGCGCCCAGTACCAGGAATCGTAAGAGCCGTTGTCGGCGTTCAGCATGTCCGCCCCCGCGGATTCAAGCATGCGCGCCACGGCCGGGCTTTCTTCCATGCTTCTGCCAAACTCCACATATGCCTCGCCGGGAAGGGCGCCCTGGTTGAATCCGCGCATCTTGCTTGTGACGCTGTAGCGTACCGATACGGGATAATCCTTACCGCATGAGGCTTTGATTGCTTTGATTATATCAGTGGCAAAACGCAGGCGGTTTTCGAGCGAGCCTCCGTACTCGTCGGTGCGGTGATTGGTGCTCGCGATTGCAAACTGATCGAGGAGATACCCTTCATGTACCGCGTGGATCTCAACGCCGTCAATACCGGCGGCTTTACAGAGAGCCGCGGATTTGCCGAACGCGTCGACAATCTGAGCGATTTCCTCACGGGTAATTCCTCTGTGCTTAATCGTCGGGTCCCAAACGTTAGGCATACCGTCGGACGCGGCGGGGATAAGGTCGCCGGGATTGCCGACGCTGTTTCCGAATCTGGCGACGATCGCCTGGGCGCGTCCGAACCCTGCGCCGAGCTGCAGGAAAAATTTAGAGCCATAAGAGTGGATATCGTCCATCAGACGCCTGATTGGTCCCATGAACACATCCTCGGCTTCGTACAGCCATGTGTCTCCCATGCCTTTCACAGCCGTGACGCCGGGAATAATCAGACCCACATTGGCCCTGGCGCGTTCAACGTAATATGCGTGCGTTCTTTCCTCGAATTTATACCCGAAATGGCCGAAAGGACTTGTGCCGCCCATGGCGCACAGGACAATCCTGTTTTTGACGGTCAGGCTGCCTATCTTCATGGGAGTAAAAAGAGCTTCATATTTTCCGGACATATCGCTCCCCCTTTTGTTAATGAGTTTACTGAATTTTAATTAAAAGCTTAACATATCAGGAATGCAAGTTCAATTGAATAAAAAAGCATTATGCTTAAATTTTCTAACATGTTTACAAAAAATGCAAAAAACCTGGTCTAAAAACTTGCAGTTGCATTCTTGAGTACGAAACACTAATGCATCTCTAATACCAATCACAAAGCATAAGCATTAAGAAATAAAAATGAAATCTCAACTATAATCAATAAGTTGCCTGATGCACATAAAACCTTGAGATCAGGAAAAGGGAATCATAAAAATGCATCGAGAAAGAGGATAAAAATAATTGATTTTTCGGATGTAAAATGATATACTTGAAATGATTTAACTGCCATGGAACACTATTCCCGCCGGCAGGAAGAAAGGAGCTGTTGTCTGATGACTGTCGTACATGAGGTGACATTGACTTAAAACAGCATATTGGGCAAGGCAATATGCAATGAGGTGCCGCGCTCCGATGCGGAGCATGGCTGCCGGCACCATTGTTTTGCCATGCCGGACAAGGCAACCTTTCGTAATACTGTAGACGTCTACGGGTACATCGAACAGGTGTGCTCGTGTTTGTTTTTATACACCGGCACACATGTATGGAACCGCGGTTTGCAGCTTGTAAAGGCTGCTTGCCGCGGTGTTTTTTATGTTCGGGTTACCCTGATGGATATGAAGGAGTTGATGCTTTATGAAGGTCTTATTATTCACATGCAGAAACTCAGAAACATGGGAGGATTTTGAACTTGAACTTATTTGACTACGGTTTTAGCCCCGCAATGCTTACGCTTTCCGAACTGGAGAAAGCTGACTCGCTTTGCGTTCCGGCAAGGGTCATAGCCGTTCACAAAGAGAGGTATGAGCTCGTTTGTGATCTGGGTCAAACCTTTGGCAGACTGAAAAGCAGCGTCTATTATGCCGGCGGTAACGAAAGCTTTCCGACAGTAGGCGACTTTGTCATGATAGAACACAACGCAAGCGGAGACAGCCGGATCATAAAAACGCTGCCCCGAAAATCCTTTTTCTCAAGGCGCGATCCCGATAAGGGACGGGGCGAGCAGGCGGTTGCCGCAAACTTCGATTATGTGTTTATCATGCAGTCGCTTAATTCCGACTTCAACCTTAAACGCATGGAGCGCTACATCACGCTTTCATGGCAATCGGGAGCGCTGCCCGTGATCGTCCTCACAAAATCGGACCTTGTCGACGACTGCTCCGAATATGTCCGGGAAGCCGAAAAGCTCGCCATGGGGATAGGAGTTTTCGCAATCAGTACGAAAAACGGTACGGGAACAGATATGCTTGCGGAATATCTCAAGCCACGAAAAACCATCGTGTTTTTAGGTTCGTCCGGCGTCGGCAAGTCCAGTCTCATCAATTTCCTTGCAGGAAAGGAGATTATGGCTGTGAATGCGATTCGCGAAGACGACAGCAAAGGCCGCCATACCACCACACACAGGCAGCTTATAATGCTCGACAGCGGAGTGATGGTAATCGATACGCCCGGAATGCGCGAACTTGGAATGTGGGACGTCAGCAGAGGGCTTAACGAGGCGTTCGAGGATGTGGAAAAATACTTTGGCAGGTGCAGGTTCAGCGACTGCAGGCACATTACGGAGCCCGGATGCGCCATAAAAGCCGCAATCGAAAGCGGTGAGCTTTCCGCCGAGAGATGGAACAGCTATCTGAATCTGAAACGCGAGGCAAGGTTTACCGACGACAAGTCCGGGTATCTGCGTCAAAAGCAGCAGAGGGACAAGAGTATAGCTCTGTGGAGCAAGCAAAATAAGAAAAGACAAAGCTACTGATGCAATGATGTAAATATATCAATATAACAGCTCGGTTTTCACTCCGCAATCTTTCGATTGCGAAGAGAAGACTGAGCTGTTTCTTTGCGCTTTGCTAACTTAAATCTTTATCGCCGGAAGCAAATTAAACTTACAGTACTAAAGGATCCTGCGACTTGATGCCGAGTAAAAAATAATTGCCAAAGATGATTGTAAGCAGAGACAAATTGAGGTAATATATTATTATGTTGTATGTGCAAGTTATATAGAATACATTCAAGTTATATGGAATACATTCACTTGGGGGATTAAGAATGAACGATTTTGTTTTTCACTGCCCCACGGAAGTTATATTCGGGCGGGACGCCGAGCATCAGACAGGGGAGGCCGCGAAGAGGCACGGAGGAAGCAGGCTGCTGATAGTGTATGGAAGAGGGAGCGCGGCTCAAAGCGGACTTCTGTCCAGAATATGCGACAGCATCCAAAACGCGGGGCTTTCCTTCAAGTTACTGGGCGGAGTAATGCCGAACCCAAGGCTTGGCTTTGTCAGGGAAGGGATAAAAACCGCGCGCAGCATGCGCGCAGACATGATTATAGGTGTCGGCGGAGGAAGCGTTATCGACACGGCGAAGGCCATTGCCCACGGCGCCGCCAACCCTGAAACAGATGTCTGGGATTTCTGGCTGAACCGGAAACCGCTCGCAAAAAGCCTGCCTGTCGGCGCCGTCCTGACTATTCCCGCCGCCGGAAGCGAAATGAGCGATTCCGCGGTCCTGACAAACGAAGAGACGCAGGAGAAGCGCGGCCTTGGTTCGCAGCTGAACCGACCGGCTTTTGCAATACTTAATCCGGTACTGGCCGCAACTCTGCCCGATTTCCAGGTTGCCTGCGGCGTTGTCGATATACTGATGCATACTATGGAGAGATATTTTTCGCCTGTAACCGGAAACGACTTTACAGATGAAGCGGCGGAAGCACTGTTGCGCGTTGTCGTGCGCAACGGAAGACTTGCCGTTAAAGATCCCTCGGACTATGAAGCCATGAGCGAAATCATGTGGTGCTCGAGCGTTTCCCATAACGGATTTACCGGACTTGGCGGGGTGAAGGACTTTGCCACCCACCAATTGGGACATGCCATCGGCGGGGTTTACGACATTGCCCACGGAGCAACGCTTTCCGCAGTCTGGGACAGCTGGGCGAGGTATGTGCTGGAAGCCAATCCGTCAAGGTTTGAGAAATATGCCAGGAACGTTTGGGGAGAGGTAGACGCATTAGCGGGTATAGAAAAAACGGTTATGTTTTTCAAGGAAATAGGGATGCCTGTTGGCTTCAGCGAGCTGGGTATCGGTGTATTGTCCGGCGCAGAGATCGATAACCTTGCATTACACTGCACATATGGGAAAACAAGGACTATCGGAAGCTTTATGGTCTTGGGATATGATGATATCAGGCACATTTATAACATGGCAAACAAATAGAATAATAGTACTGCAATCAAGTTACAGTTTATAAATGTTTGGTTTAGATCCCTGTAAGCTAATTTGCCGTGCAGAAGTATTAAGCCTGAGGCAAATTGAGCATCGGGCGAATAATATAGGAGGTTTACATATGAAAGTCCTGACCTTTGATCTCAATGAGGCCAAAACCGCAAAGCTGATTGTTACGGTCTCGAATGTCCCTCCTTTTTTCAGGAAAACACCGGCGCTTATCCATGTACCGGGCGGCGGATTCATGTTCTGCAGCGAAGCCGATTCGACAGCGATCGCAAGCCGTTGTATGGGTAAGGGTTTCGGAGTTACATGTACATATCTCTATCCCGTTGCAAAGGACTACAGGTTCCCCCAGGTTGTTTCAGACCTGATGAAGGGAATAAAGCTCCTGCGCGAACATGCCGACGAATGGGGCATCAACCCGAAGCAGATTGTCATTTCCGGCAATTCCGCCGGCGCCTTTATCTGCATGACTACCGGAAACCTGTGGAATCGTCCCGACATTATGGAAGCCGCTGGCTGCACAGGCGAGGAAGGAAAACCCGACGCGATGATACTGGGCTTCGGCCCGATGTTCTGCGGCCAGCAGACCGACAACGGTATTATCTATGTCCCGAACGGCGAGCTTGTCGGCGATCAGACGCCTCCGGCATTCTTCCATCATACACGCCAGGATAAGCTGGTGTCCGTTTACCAGACCATAGCGATGATTGACGCCATGGAACGCGCAAAACGCCCATATGCCGTCTACATATCAAGTACCGGAGGACACGGCGAAACCTGCGCCGTAAATCGCATGCTTGGCGACGACGGAACGGCCGGCCCGTGCATCGACGACTGGTTCGAGCAGGCATGGCAATTCATCGCCAACGTGCTGGGTATTTCGCTGGTGCCGCAGACATGGGCGCAAATGATGCCGCCGATGCCCAAGAGAGACGATAAGGATGCGCCGCCGCCGTTCATGCCGCAGATTCCCGCCGGCAGTGTTCCCGTGCGTCCCGAAGAGCTGCCGCTGGGGCAGGCGGACAACATCCGCATGCCGTTCAACGCGGCTTTTCACGATACCGAGTTTACGATATACAAGTAACGAGCAAAAAGCGTATTATAAAGCATTTTTAGAAGCAGTGATAGAACAGTTAAGCATTCTCCGTGCGGACGGATAAACCTATAATCAGGCAAAATTAAAATTTAAATAACAGGAGGAAGAATCTATGCTACGTGTTGTGAAAACAGAAAACGGTCTTGTAAGAGGCCTGCCCGCCGCCGATCCCAGAATCACGGCCTTCAAGGGCATCCCGTTCGCGGCCCCTCCGGTGGGCGAATTGCGCTGGAGAGCCCCGCAGCCCGCCGCGTCATGGGAAGGAATCAGGGATTGCTTCAAGTTCGCCCCGATTTCCATGCAGCATGTTCCGGGACTCGACCCCAACAACATCTACACAAGGGAATGGAACGTCGATCCCGAGATAGAGATGAGTGAGGACTGCCTCTATCTCAACGTCTGGACTCCCGCGAAGTCCCCGGATGAGAAGCTGCCGGTATTTGTCTGGTATTTCGGAGGCGGACTCAGGGAAGGCAACACCGCTGAAATGGAGTTCGACGGCGAACGCCTTGCGCGCCGTGGAATCGTAGTGGTGACTGTCAACTACAGGCTCAACGTGTTCGGTTTCCTTGCCCATCCGCAGCTTACAAAAGAGCAGCCCGAGGCTCCCGCAAACTTCGGACACCTGGACCAGCAGGCCGGAACACGCTGGGTAAAACGCAACATAGCGGCTTTCGGCGGAGATCCGGACAACATCACTATAGGCGGCCAGTCCGCAGGCGGCGGAAGCGTCCTTGCACAGCTTACATCACCGCAAAACGAGGGATTGTTCCAAAAAGCGATTATCATGAGCGCATTCTCCGCCAATATTTTCCCCAGGAGGATGTTCAGACCGCTCTCCTTCGCCGAGGCAGAGCAGAATGGCGTCAGGTTCTTTGAGTTTCTCGGAGTCAAGACGCTGGAAGAAGCCCGGAAGCTGGACGCAGTGTACCTTCGTGACAAGTGCGAAGAGTACAGGGGATTTTTCGGAACCGCAAACGACGGAGTCTTCCAGGTGGGCTTCTCCAACGAGAACATGATGAAAGGCAATCGTTATAAAGTACCGCTTATAATCAGCCGCACCGAATCAGAGTTTAAAATGGGGCTTCAGGCAGAAAGCATGGATGAGTTCAGGAAAAAGGCCGAGGAAATTTTCGGCGACGACGCTGGAGAGTTCCTGAGAATTTGCGGCGATAACCTTGAGGATGCCGTCAAGAGGAGCACGATCAGCGGTTTGGAACTCGCGGTGCGCGCCCTCCGTCGCAGGGAGGATGAGCTTGGCATCAACCAGCCCATCTATTACGCCGTTTTCGACGCCGAGATCCCCGGATGGGACAACCCCGGAACTTTCCACTCCGTCGACCTTTGGTTCTATTTCGAGACGCTGGCCAAATGCTGGCGCCCCTTTGTCGGCAAGCATTACGATCTGGCCCGCCAGATGTGCAATTACTGGGCCAACTTCATAAGGTGCGGCGACCCCAACGGCAATGACGCCGACGGAACGCCGATGCCGGAGTGGAAACCGTTTACCGACGCCGTACCGAACGCCATGTGGTTCCAGGACAAATCGAATCCCATCGTTGACGAACCAGACGAACTGATGAAGCTGCTTATGAAGACTTATCTGGCAAAAAACTAAACGAAAAGCTGCGTTAACGGTATGAAGTATTAAGCTTCTATTATCTATTGGCGTAAGTTATAAAGTATAAAAACTTGCCAAAAGATACTTGTGCCGGCAGGAAAGATCCTGCCGGCACAAGTTTTTATAATGGTAAGTTATATTAATCGTTGCGAGTTTGAGGAATGAACGGAATAATCTTATGTGCGAGAGATTCTGCAGACAAGGTCTGCAGCTAGATTTTGCCGGGTCCGCGCAGCGTTGACAGGAACAATCCTTCGCCGCCGAACAGGATGTTCTTGAATCCCTTGACCATTTCAGCAGAATATTCGACGGTACTTTCAAAGGCGGCGATGTTGCCGGTATCAACTTTGATTGTCTGGCCGGGCTGGAGGTTAATCTCCCTTATGCTGCCGTCCAGTTCAAGAAATACCAGACCATAACCGGAGAAGCGCTGGAGGATGAAGCCTTCGCCGCCGAAAAAGCCTGCTTTGGCCCGAGTAATATGCACCGAAACATCCACTGTGGGCTGCGCGCAAAGGAAAGCGCCTTTCTGCGCTATGAATTCCTTGCCCGGTCCGACTTCCAAAACCTTTATGTGACCGGGGAAGGAAGACGCGAGCGTAATGGAGGCACCGGGTCTCTGGGCGGTGTATGTGGCCTGGAAAAAGGATTCGCCGCTGAAAAGCCTGCCGAGTGCCTTGCCGATTCCGCCTCTTGCGTTGGTCTCCATAGAGATCCCGTCCGTCATCCAGCTCATTCCGCCGGATTGCGTGTAAATGCTTTCGCCCGCATCAAGCTCTATCGTTACTGCGGGAAGATTGTCACCCCAAATTTCGTACTTCATATGTACCTCCTTTGATTTTATATGTTCGAGTTAACCGGGCAGGCTCCTGAAGGCGCGGAAGTCAACCGGTTTGATTTGCCAATAATATAATATCTTTAATTTTCTGGAAAAGCAAGTGTATAAAATATTAATAACGTTGGATTTTTACTCGCGCGGTAACGTAAGAAAATTGGGTGAAATCTTTCGCGCCTTTATGTATTATCAGACTAAATTGTAACATTTATAAATTGATAAACAAACAATTTGTGCATAATTATATAAAATATAATAATTAATCGGAAGAATATACATTTATCTCATATCTTGACAATACCGACATGTCTAGTATAATATATGACTAATATCTCAAAAGCGCAGGCTATAAGGTTATACGAATAAAATGCATGCCGGGTTATGAAGACTGATGGTTTCTAAAAAATATCTCAATGATTACACAATTGAATATGTGGAAAAACCAAACGGCCGAATCAAATCCCGGGCGGTATATATCGGCAAGCTTTTCACGTTTGCAGAAACGATTGATTCCGTCCGGAGAACAAGAAAGCAATTCACGTTGCTTTCACTGGCTGTATGGTGCCTGTATATTTTGCCATTCTGCTTTCAGTCAGCAGCAACCGGTACTTATTATATCGTATTTCCCCACGCGTTTATATTTATCCCGGCTTTGGGCATGTCACAGGCGACTTTTGAGCTGTGGACGGCAAAGGCGCCGCTCACCAGGGAACAGAGTGACATTATCTCAAGCAGGGCACCGGCTTCAGCGCTTGCAATGCTGATTTTGTCGGGAGTAACATTAGCCTGTTTTCTGTTACGGCTTTTGATCAGTCCGGGGGTGATGCTTTTTCCGGGCGACTTCGTTTTCGGTGTCTGCGAAGCTTTTCTGGTGATAGCTTCATATTTACTGTTCAGGCGGCGAAATCAGGTTGCAACATGTGAGGTTTCATCTAATTAGTATATATGATCTCTGATCGTATAATAAAATCCAAACCAATAATTGAAAGGACGCGATAGTTATGAGAAGAAGAGTCTTGGCGATTCTTTTGGTCGCGCTGCTGGGGCTGTCACTGGTAGCCTGCGACTCGAATACGCAAAGCAACTCGCCTACGCCCACACCCAGTACTGCGCCTTCATCAAATGCTGGAGTAACGCAGCAACCCGAAGAGAAAGAACAGACGCTTGTCGTCGGCTACAGCAACTTCTCCGCGAAGTTCAGCCCGTTCTTCTATTCATCGGGTTATGACGGAGACGTTGTCGGCATGGTCCATGTTTCCCTTCTTACCTCCGACCGTGAAGGCAACATAATACTCAAAGGCATTGAGGGCCAGACAATTCCCTACAACGGAGTAGACCATTTCTACAACGGAATTGCCGATTGCGTAATTACCGAAAATGCCGACGGAACGGTTGTTTATGACTTTACTCTTCGCGATGACATCGTATTCTCCGACGGCGAGAAACTGACGGCCGACGACGTCATTTTCTCGATGTATGTGCTCTCCGACCCGGCTTATGACGGAAGCTCGACATTCTATGCTCTTCCGATAGCGGGTATGAAGGAATATCGTGCAGGTATGACGCCGAAGTGGCAGCTCATAATCAACGATATTGCCGCCGGTAACGACACTTCATCCAGCCAGTATTACACTTCCGCAGAAGCCGAGAGCTTCAAGGAAGCTTTCAACAAGGCCGGAGTGAACTTTACGACCGAAATCATCAATTACTGCGCTAAAAACTATCTGCAGAGCTATGCAGAGGCCACAACCGGATTCTCTCCCGAGGAAGTCCAGATAAACGACGGACTGCAGGTCGCCATGGCCGAAGCTCTCTGGGGCTTTGCCGATGGAATCGGTGACGACGGCCTGTTCCATGATAACGCCGGCCGTACATATGACCTTGCAAACGGCCAGTATCCCACGGTAGAAGAATACTGGGGAATGATCTTCGACCAATACGGATACAATCTGAGCAGCGACGACGGTATTGACTATGAGTCAGCCGGAACAAGCATCGTAACATTTATTAGCGATATCCTCATAAACACTGCTCCCGATCTCGTCGCATCGGTCCAGACCGGTGATTCCGCACCCAGAATTGAAGGAATTGAGAAGACCGGAGATTATTCGCTGCGCGTCACCATGACGGAACTTGACGCCACTGCTATTCTGAAGTTCACCTTGGTTGTAGCTCCGCTTCATTATTATGGCGACAAAGCCCTTTACGATTACGACAAGGATATGTTCGGCTTCAAGAAGGGCGACCTGAGCATTGTCAAGTCGGTAACAACCAAACCGATGGGCGCAGGCCCCTACAAGTATGTATCATATGAGAACGGCGTCGTTACTTTCGAAGCAAACGAGCTTTATTGGAAAGGCGCGCCCAAGATCAAGTACGTACTCTTCCAGGAGGCCACGGACGCCGATAAACTGACGGGTGTTGCTACAGGCACATTCGATATTTCCGATCCTTCAATCAGCTCCGACGTCGTAAATTCCATAAGGGAATACAACGGCGGTGAAATGACCGGCGACGTTATCACAACGATTTCGGTCGACAACCTTGGCTATGGATATATCGGAATCCAGGCCGACAGAGTCAGCGTGAACGGACAAAGCGGCTCCGAGGCTTCCAAGAACCTCCGCAAAGGTTTTGCTACTCTGTTTGCAGTATACCGTGACTCGGTTATCGACTCTTACTATGGCGAGCGCGCCACAGTTATCCAATACCCGATATCCAACACTTCATGGGCAGCTCCCAAGCCGGCCGATGAAGGTTACGAGATTGCTTTCTCCAGGGATGTCGACGGAAATCCGATCTACACCGACAATATGACAAACGAGGAGAAGTTCGCCGCTGCGCTCCAGGCAGCCATCGGATTCTTCAAGGCAGCCGGCTATACGTGGGACGAAGCCGCAGGCAAGTTTACGGCGGCTCCGAACGGTGCTTCGCTCTCTTATGAATTTATGATTCCTGCCGACGGAACCGGCGATCACCCGTCGTTCGGCATTGTCACAGCGGTATCCAACGCGCTGAAGTCCATCGGCTTCGACCTGCAGATCAACGACCTGAGCAACAGCTCCGTTCTTTGGGATGCTCTGGATGCCGGTACATGCGCGATGTGGGCCGCCGCATGGCAGGCTTCCCTGGATCCCGACATGTATCAGATTTACTACTCCGCGAATGCTGTAGGCCATGGTGGAACAGATTCCAACTACTATGCAATAGCGGACAGTGAACTTGACGAACTCATCATTGCCGCTCGCTCCACAACCGATCAGAGCTTCCGCAAGGCAACATACAAGCAGTGCCTGGATATAGTTCTCGATTGGGCTGTTGAAATTCCCACCTATCAGCGTCAAAACGTTGTCATATTCTCCACCGAGAGAGTAAATATTGACACCTTGACCCCCGACATTACGACTTACTGGGGTTGGATGAACGATATAGAGAAACTTGAGATGAATTAAAAGCACCTGGGAAAGGGGTGTTCTTAATCGGGCACCCCTTTCTTCTTTAATTAAACTACTACTTTAAGTCAGGTATTGCGGCATTTTTGCATGCAATGCTTTCACTTTTTTGAAATTTGGTGAATTATTTATGGCTGTATATCTGGTAAAGCGATTGTTATTGAGTATTCTGATATTGTTCTTTGCAATGTTTATTGTATACCTTATTATGTATTCGCTGCCGACGAGCTATGTGGAAACGACTGCAAGGGAGCTTGCAAACAAGCCCGGTACCCAGAAAAGCGCGGCGGAGTGGCTGGCCGAACTGAACGCGCAGTACGGAATGGACAAAGGCGTTATAGGCGGCTATTTCACATGGCTGAAGAGCGCGGTCAAAGGCAATTTCGGGGACAGTTGGTTCTGGACAATGCCCTGCACGCAGAAATTTAACGACGTTATCTGGTACAGCTTTGTCCTCGCCTTTGTAGCATTTGTAATACAGACATTAATTGCCGTTCCTCTCGGCGTCATAGCCGCAAGAAAGCAATACAGCGGGATCGATTACACCGTAACCGTAATAGGCCTTATCGGAATATCGCTGCCTACTTTTTTTGTGGCGACGGTTTTGAAAATGATATTTGCCGTCAATCTGGGATGGCTTGACATAAGCGGCATGCAGGGAAGATATTTTAACCAGCTTTCAAACTGGGGGAAATTCCTTGACCTTGCCAAGCATTTCATCATGCCCGCTGCTACTCTCGTGATAATCAGCATAGGCTCGCTTATGCGCTTTACGAGAACAAACACTCTCGAAGTACTCAACGCGGACTATATCCGCACAGCCCGCGCAAAAGGCCTGTCGGAAAGAGTGGTCATTAGCCATCATGCCTTCAGAAACACACTCATCCCACTTGTCACGATTTTCGGATCGACCTTGCCCGGCCTTTTTGGCGGAGCATTGATTACCGAGACACTGTTCGCAATCCAGGGAATAGGATACACGTCTTTTTACGCCATGATAAACGGTGACATTCCATTCACCATGTTCTATCTTGCTTTCAGCTCCATACTTGTACTGTTAGGGAACCTTATAGCAGATATTCTGTATGCCGTGGTCGACCCACGCGTACGTGTAAATTGAATGAGGTGGATCATGGCTAACAAATTTAACGATGTACTTAAAGCTAAAGAAAACGAAGAGCGCAGCATAAAGACCGAATCCGACAAAGAAGCGATAATAGCGCTCGACGATACAAAACGTCTTAAGGTGCTCTCGCCTGGAAGGCTTGTGGCAAAGCGCTTCCTGCGCAATAAGCTTGCGATTATCGGATCATTGATCCTTATTTCAATGTTTGTCTTTTCATTTATCTGCCCGCTGTTTTATGCCTACGGACAGACGGATATTTTCTACAAATACGACAAGCTTGTGGTCAGTTATGCCCAGGCCACCGAAAGAAAAGATTACATCAGTTATAACGTCGACAAAAACGTCGACGTGCATTACTCCGTAAAAAACATGATGAGCGCATACATCAAGCAGATCGAATCGGAAGGTTTGGAAGAGCTTGAAGTGACGGGCAAGGACGGAAGCAATTATACAATCGTCAGGCTCGGAGATAAGGTGTACGCGCTTAACGCTTCCACCGGCGATGAAGTGGCCGTGTACTCCGGAATTACTTCAGTCGCAACATACAATTTAAAGATTAAAACGTTTGCAAGCACGGCCAACCTCGGAGCGGAATTTGAAAAAGCGTTTTCAGAAGCTGTAGAATCAAAGAAGACCGAGTTTGAAGTTAACGGTAACCTTTACTTCATAGTCAGCGAAGTTAAAAACATCTACGAAGCGCTTTCAGTTTCGACCGGCAGCATGAGCTATGTAAAAGGCGACTTGGGTAAGGGCTTTGTAAACGCATTTATTAAAGGAATCCCGGACGGAAGCTTCGAATATAACGGAAAAAGCTATGCAATAACGGGAGATCCTCTTAAAGGCTATTCGATCAGAGAAATCGGAAGCATGAAAACGGTTCTTGTTTCCTCACTGTACGTATTTGACACCTTTGAGGCAAATGAGACTGTTTCCGACGAGTTTAAGGCACAGGCTTTGCTCGCGCTTTACAATGATAAGGCATTCAGTGTCGACGGTGTTAACTACAACATAGAAGAAAGACCCGACGGATACTTCATACTGAAAAACGGCTCGGATTACGCGATCTTTTCAACTTTTGTCGTTCGCAGATACAACGGCGAAGATACTCTTTCCATGGACTTCAAGACAGAAGCGGAAAGAGCGATATCCGAGGCTCAGGAAGCGGGAAAGAAGGTTGCCACATTTACTTATCCGCTGCCGCAGATGGACAGCGAAGGCAATTATCAGGTTGACGAATACGGAAATTATACGACATATGACACCGAGATAACCGCCACCTTAAAGGTCGACGCATGGGTGTTAACCTGCGAGCAGATCGCCCATCTTATAGACATTTACGGTCCTCCGTCAAGAGCCCATATCTTCGGCACCGACGGCGACGGTTTCGACATCCTTGCCCGTATGATGTACGGCGGAAGAATCAGTCTGATGGTCGGATTTGTAGTTGTTATACTCGAAAGCGTTCTGGGCAGCATAATGGGCGGATTGGCCGGCTACTTCGGCAAGTGGGTTGACTCGCTAATCATGCGCCTGGTTGACATATTCTATTGCATCCCGACGTACCCGATTCTGATTATCCTCGGAGCATACTTTGACAGCGAGAAGATTGACTCATACACGCGCCTGATTTGGATGATGGCCGTTATGGGATTCATGGGTTGGGCAGGCATCGCCCGCCTGGTAAGAGGACAGATCCTTTCCCTCAGAGAGCAGGAGTTCATGACGGCTGTAGAATCCACGGGCATTAAAACAAGCCGCAAAATATTCCGTCATTTGATTCCCAACGTTATGCCGCAGCTTATCGTTTCGGCGACAATGGGTCTCGGCTCCGTCATCATTACGGAAGCTACGCTCTCCTTCCTCGGACTTGGAGTAAAGCACCCGCTGGCAACCTGGGGTACTATGATCAACTCCATAACAAGCTCCAATGAAAACCTGATACGTTACGTGCATATATGGGTACCCGTAGGCCTTCTCATCTGCCTGACAGTTATCGCTTTTAACTTTGTTGGTGACGGCCTCAGAGATGCCTTTGACCCAAAGATGAAATAAACGGGAGGTGAGCAGGGTGAGAAAAAAGGATAAAAATCAGAATTATATGAGCGGACGCGAGTCTGTAAAGATAACACGCTTTAACCGAAAACTCACAAGGAAACTGGAGAAGAGGCGTGCCGGGAAAAACACCGACCCAAGCTTTTACACAACCGCGATGCGCGACAATAACAATGTTGTTGAGTTCGATAACCTGTGCACATATTTCTTTACCGATATCGGTACGGTAAAAGCGGTGGACGGCATATCCTTTGACATACCAAAAGGCTCCACGGTCGGCCTGGTCGGAGAATCGGGATGCGGAAAAAGCGTTGCCAGCCTTTCGCTTATGCAGCTTTTGCAGCGGCCCCAGGGCCAGACGGTTGGCGGCGAAATACGCTTCAACATGGGGGACGGCACCGCATACAACATAGTCAATACGCCGACTTCCGAGATGATGAAGATTCGCGGGAATAAAGTCAGCATGATTTTCCAGGAGCCCATGACAAGCCTTAATCCTGTATTCAAGATAGGCGAGCAGGTTGACGAGGTCATAAAGCTTCACAATCCGGAAATGAGCCAGGAAGATGTCCGGGGACGTACTATCGATATGCTCAAGCTGGTAGGCATCGCAAACTCAGAGGGCGTCTACAGGATGTATCCTCATGAGCTTTCCGGCGGTATGCGGCAGAGGGTAATGATTGCAATGGCGCTGGCCTGCAACCCCGAGCTCATTATTGCGGACGAACCCACGACGGCGTTGGATGTGACGATTCAGGCCCAGATACTGGACCTGCTGAAAAATCTCAAATCGCAGATAGGAAGCTCAATATTGCTGATCACGCACGACCTCGGCGTTGTCGCCGATATGGCCGATTATGTTGTGGTTATGTACGCAGGCCGCGTGGTCGAAAAAGGCACCAGCAGAGATATTTTCCACAACCCGAAGCATCCGTACACCATTGGTCTGATGAAATCAAAACCGGTCGTTGGCAAGAAAATCGACGAGCTTTACAACATCAGGGGAAGCGTCCCCAACCCGATAAACATGCCGGACTATTGCTATTTCCGTGACCGTTGTGAGTACTGTTTCGATGCTTGCATGAATGGAAAGTACCCGCCTGAATATAAAGTCAGCGACACCCATTGTGTTTCTTGCTATAAGTACCAGGATCAGGGTGAGATTGTGAGCACGCCGGTAAGTATAAATGTGGAGGAGCTCTGATATGGGAAAAGAAGACATCATTGAGGTTAAAAACCTATGCAAATATTTTCCGCTGAAGTCCAATTTCTTCCGCAACACGATCGGCCAGGTAAAGGCGGTGGACGGTGTCTCTTTCAGCATCAAGAGGGGAACAACCATGGGACTCGTTGGCGAGTCCGGATGCGGAAAGAGCACCGTGGGAAGGACATTGCTTCGTCTTTACGAAAAAACAAGCGGGGAAGTACTGTTTGACGGGCAGGATATTTTCGCCCTAAGCCGCAAGGAGCTCCGAAAAGTCAGACCAAGAATGCAGATCATTTTCCAGGATCCGTATTCAAGCCTCTCACCGAGGCTCCCCGTCGGAGAAATAATCGGCGAAGCGGTACGCGAACACAATCTGATATCAAAGGACGAGTACGACGATTACATCTCCCGGATAATGCGCGCATGCGGACTGCAGGAATACCACAAGGACCGCTACCCGCACGAATTTTCCGGAGGACAGCGCCAGCGTATCTGCATCGCCCGTGCGCTGGCTTTGAATCCCGACTTCATCGTTTGCGACGAACCGGTATCCGCGCTTGACGTGTCGATACAGGCTCAGATTATAAACCTTCTGAAAGGCCTGCAGGATCAGTTCGGACTTACATACCTTTTCATTTCCCACGACCTGTCGGTTGTCGAGCATATTTCGGACACAGTCGGGGTAATGTATTTAGGTACGATGGTCGAGTACTCTGACACCGACAGCCTGTTTTCAAAGCCGCTGCATCCTTACACAAAAGCGCTGTTCTCGGCTATACCGATGCCCGACCCGGATTACAAGATGGAGCGCATAATCCTTGAAGGCAGCATTCCGTCTCCGGCAAATCCGCCGAAAGGCTGCAAGTTCCACACACGGTGCAAGGACTGCATGCAGATCTGCAAGACCGTCGCTCCGGAATACCGTGAAGTCGAACCCGGACATTACTGCGCATGCCACTTGTACAACGAGACCGCCACGGAGCAGAAATCCTGACGTTGACCAATATGCAGGACGGAAAGAACTGGAGTGAAGCACTTGAAAAAAGGCAAAAAAAGATACGATGACGATGACGGGCGGACTATTGCAAGGATGAATGTCGACGGTATGCCCTGGTATATACCCGGTTCCGAAAGGCGCGCACCCGTCGAGGGTGACTCCACCGACACGGGGGAAGAGCTTCGCGGAGTAAACCGATGGGCGTATATCTGGGGTATATTAAAGGCGGTTTTCCTTGTAATGACTTGCTTCGCCGTTGTGTATCTGCTGTTCATTCTGTTTTGCACTAATATCTGGTTCACATAAAGAAAATGACAATCCAATAAGCCAGAAAACACTTCAACCATAAATAATTCAAAAAACCAGTGAAGCGCGGCGCTTTCCCATTTCGGGAAAGCGCCGCGCTTCACTTCGCGTGTTTACGGGAAAATAAAACGGTATATAGAGAGCAATATGAAGCTAAATTGAAAGTGCGGAAAGAGATTTAAACGAGTCCTTAAGTACGGGGTAAAGAGTTTTATAAACATCGTATGCTTTTTTATAGCTATCGACGTTTGCCGGAAGCTGCGGTTCGTTGAGAGATACCATTGCCTTGCATGCCGATGGGACGTCGGGATAAATGCCGGTGCCGACGGCTGCGAGAATTGCGACGCCGAGAGCGGGCCCTTCCTTGCTCTTCGCCGTACGGACCGGAAGGTTAAAGCAGCCTGCAAGCATCTCGCGCCAGAGAGAACTGGAACCGCCGCCGCCGCAGGCGAGCATTTCGTTAAAACGCACTCCCATCTCACGGAGGATGTTTACGCAGTCGGTAAGAGCGAAGGTGACTCCTTCCATGACGGAGCGGATGAGATCGGACTTGGTGTGCATGGCGGAGAGGCCGAAGAACACACCGCGGGCATCGGGATCAAGATGGGGCGTACGTTCACCCATCAAATAGGGGAGATAAAGAAGACGGTTCGATCCGATCGGGATTTCGGCGGCCATCTTATCCATCAGGAAGTAGGGGTCAACCTTTTGCTGCTTGGCCTGGGCTATTTCTTCCTGGCAGAACTGGTTGCGGAACCACTGAAGCGAAAGGCCTGCAGACTGCACAACTCCCATGACATGCCATGCGCCGGGAACAGCGCAGCAGAAAGTATGTACACGGCCTTTGGGATCTATTGAAATATTATCGGTGTGGGCAAACACTACGCCGCTTGTGCCGATGGTAGTGAACGCCCTGCCGTCCGCCACGACTCCGACGCCTACCGCGGCGGCCGCATTGTCGCCTGCACCTCCGACTACGGGAGTGCCGACCGCAAGGCCGGTGACCTGGGACGCGGCTTCGTTTATATAACCAGTGATCTCGGGCGACTCATATACTTTTCCGAGGAGGTCCGCATCTATGTCGAGGGCTTTGAGAACTTCATCCGACCAGCGGCGGTTCGGGATATCCAAAAGCTGCATTCCGCTGGCGTCGCTCACTTCGGTTGCAAACTCACCGGTAAGCTTGTAGCGCAAATAGTCTTTCGGCAGAAGAATATGGCGGCATTTTGCATACACTTCGGGTTCGTTGTTGCGGACCCAAAGAATCTTCGATGCGGTAAAGCCGGTGAGGGCGGGGTTGGCGGTAATTGCGATGAGCCGGTCATAGCCGACCCTTTCGGTGATCTCGACGCACTCCGCGGCGGTTCTTTGGTCGCACCAGATAATGCTACGGCGGAGGGAATTGCCATTTTCGTCAAGCATAACCAGACCGTGCATCTGACCGGAAATGCCGACTCCGGCGATCTCCTTAGGAGAGACTCCGCTCTTCTGGATAACGGCGCGTATTGTCTGGTAGCCGGCCGATACCCAATCGTCAGGATCCTGCTCGGCCCAGCCGTTTTGGGGCTGGTACATTGGGTATTCAATTGTCGCTGATGCAATGACCGTCCCGTTCAGGTCGAAGAGGACAGTTTTGGTTCCGCTGGTTCCTAAATCGATTCCTATAACGTACTTCATATCAATCACACTACCCGTCCTATTATTAAAATTTTCAATGTGCTCGTGCACTATAAGTATATACTTTTTACGGGATATTGTCAACAACTGGATTAGATCGCTTCGAGGATCTTTATTTCGTTGTCGACGACATACTGATCCGGGATTTTGCCTGTTATATGGAAGTCGAACGCAAGCTTTACCGCCTGATATCCCTGCTCATGGGGATGCTGGCAAATCACCGCCTTGATAAGGCCGCGCCTTATCATTTCCACCGTTGTGGGAACGTCGTCGAATGCGACGATGCGCATATTTTCTTCGCGTTTGGCGTCCATAACAGCTCTGCATACGCCGTATACTCCGCCCGCTACAATAAAAAGCGAATCAATATCAGGATAACTGTCAAGCAGTTCCCTTGTCTCCGCATAGGCCACGATATCGTCGTCATTAGTGGCGATCGAGGCTGAAATGATAATCCCGGGATATCTTGAGCTGCGCACCTCGCGGAAACCGGCAATCCTTTGGTTATGCCCGAGGATCTTATTGTTTCCTGTAATCACGGCTGCATTGGCGACACCGCCGGTGAGAAGCCCGAGCATGCCGCAGGCGATCATTCCACCTTTATAATAATCGCTTCCGACGTAGCATATCCTTTTGCAGTTGCCGATATCGGAATTCAGGGCAATGGTTGAAATGCCTTTTTCATGCAGTTCGTTGATTTTTGAGCGTATGCGGTCGTCATCCACCGGGGTAAGCAGAAGAATGCCGATGCCCGATAAGGAATCTATAAGACGCAGCTGCTCGTCCACGTCATAACCGCGCATGGTTTTTATGTTTACGGTAAGACCATAATCGACAAGCTCGCGTTCTGCGTCGCGAATGCCGGTTATGACGTCGTCAAAAAAAGGATTTCCTTCCGAAGGAATTATTACGCCTATGCAGGGGGGCTTTTTCCGGACAGCGAGCGCTTTTCCGGCAAGGTTGGGCTTATAGCCCATATGCTTTGCGACGTTCCGGATTCTTTCCGCGGTTTCGGGATTGACTTTTCCGCGGTTGTTGAGCACGCGGTCGACCGTGCCACGGGAGACGCCGCAGATCTCCGCAATCTGCTTTATGGTAATGGCCATAAAAATGCTCCATATTTTGAGTGATATTGTAATATACTATTTATATGTTCGTATGTATATGTCTGATAAAAGAGCTTTGCCGAAGCAAGTAATGAAAGAAGAAAAAAGTGCTAAGGTGTGCATGTTAACACAAGTTAATGTAATATTAAGGTATCTAACTTATTCATATTATAACTGTCATATCTAAGCTTGTAAACAAGTTTTTTCATTATTTTTTAATAGACACTTGACTTTATTTCCATAACTTTGTATACTTCAAGTATGCACGAGCACACAAATTTAAGTAAAGGAGAATTATTATGGAAATTTTCAAAGGTCTCCCAAAGGTTAAGTATGAAGGACCGAATTCCACAAACACATATGCATTCAAGTACTACGACGCGGATCGTGTTATCCTTGGCAAGAAAATGAAGGAGTGGCTGCCCTTCGCAATGGCATGGTGGCACAATCTCGGAGCCGCCGGAAGAGACATGTTCGGCATCGAAACGGCCGACAAATCCTTCGGAGCCGAACCCGGCACAATGGAGCACGCAAAAGCGAAGGTTGACGCCGGATTCGAATTCATGGAGAAGCTGGGCGTCGACTACTTCTGCTTCCACGACGTCGACCTTGTCCCCGAAGCCGACACAATCGCCGAGACAAACGCCCGTCTTGACGAAATAAGCGACTATATCCTCGAGAAAATGAAGGCAACCGGAAAGAAGTGCCTGTGGGGAACCGCCAATATGTTCTCCAATCCGCGCTTTATGAACGGCGCCGGCAGCACCAACTCCGCCGACGTTTATTGCTTCGCCGCCGCCCAGATAAAGAAAGCGCTCGATCTCACAGTGAAGTTCGGCGGCAAAGGCTATGTCTTCTGGGGCGGCCGCGAGGGCTATGAGACGCTCCTCAACACCGACATGAAGTTCGAGCTCGAAAACATCGCAAGGCTCATGAAAATGGCCGTCGAGTACGGACGTTCCATCGGCTTCACCGGCGACTTCCTTATCGAGCCCAAGCCGAAGGAGCCCATGAAGCACCAGTACGACTTTGACGCAGCCACAGCCATCGGATTCCTGCGTCAGTACGGCCTTGACAAGGATTTCAAGATGAACATCGAGGCAAACCATGCAACTCTCGCGGGCCACACCTTCCAGCATGAGCTTCGCGTCTCCGCCATCAACGGAATGCTCGGCAGCATCGACGCAAACCAGGGCGACTACCTCCTCGGCTGGGATACCGACGAGTTCCCGTTCAACATCTATGAGACCACTTTGGCGATGTATGAAGTAATAAAGAACAGCGGCATCCCCGGCGGTCTGAACTTCGACGCAAAGAACCGCCGTCCGTCCTATACTTTCGAGGACATGTTCCACGGATATATCCTCGGAATGGACAGCTTCGCCCTCGGTCTCATCAAAGCGGCCGCCATCATCGAAGACGGCAGGATTGACAAGTTCATCGAAGACAGGTACTCCAGCTGGAAGACCGGCATCGGCGCAAAGATCATCAACGGCGAAGTGGGCCTTGCCGATCTGGCCGCCCATGCCGAAAAGCTCGGAGCTCCCGCGCTCCCGGGTTCCGGCCGTCAGGAATACCTCGAAACCATAATGAACACCATTCTGTTCAGCAACTAATTCATAAAGCTGATCGTTCTGGTTAAGAATATTTAATAAGATAAGCTCCTTCCGGGATTAGACATATGATTATCATTCAAGCCCCGGCAGAGGAGCTTATTTTTGTGTTTGCCCGGAAGGCGGCATTGCTTGGCCTTCGGCTTTATGCCTGACGCTGTCCGGAAGCGGCCCATATGATTTGGCATGATTCTTGAATCATGAAATACTCTGCATAATGCACAGGGCAATCCAAGAGCAGGAGATTACCGGATGGATAAGGAATTTGATTTAATCCGCAGTTGGATGTATAATAAAAGTGTTGAAAAACATCCGCTCAACGGAGGAGTTAGTAAATGAATATAGCGTTCTTTTTAATTCCCAAGCAAAATGTCGCTTTCCTGTATGACGACTTTACTTTGAGGCAGGGCCTCGAGAAAATGCGCTTTCACGGATATACGGCGATCCCTGTTGTTACGAGAAAGAATGAATATATCGGAACAGTCAGCGAAGGCGATTTTCTGTGGCATTTGATAGATGATCGCAAGGATAAAGACTTACATAAAATCAACATCCAAAGCATTGAGAATATGCTTGTCCGCGACATTATCAGCAAGGATAAAAATCCTCCGGTTCGTATTACGGCTACAGTAGAGGAACTTATTCACAGCGCGCTTACCCAGAATTTTATTCCTGTCATAGATGATCGCGACCTTTTTATCGGAATCGTTACAAGAAGCGACTTGATTAAGCATTATCTGAAAACGACGGAACAGCTGAAAGCAGCGGTTTTGCAAAAGTAAAAATTGACATATAAACATCGATATGGAAAGACGAATCGGGTAGGCTGCCAGAGACAGTCTACCCGATTATTTGTTCTGCTTTAGCTGATTATTGCTGAACGTTGTACAGACCTTTACTGTTCATATACTGGAAGAGCGTTTCGCCATGCTTTTGCTCTTCTTTCTGGATATGGTTCAGCACGTCCCTGACGGCAGTATCCCTGAATTCAAAGATCGCCGTATTGTATGCGCCTGAAACATATTTCTCAGTCATGAGAAGGTCGGTGCATATGTCTTTGTCGGAAAGTGTGCCGGGCACCTGGGCGATTTTCATATTCTGCTGATTTTGCTGCTGATTCTGCTGCTGATTCATATTAGGCAGAGTTCCGCTGAGCAGCTGGTTCAGGGTATCCAGGTGGTGCCTCTCTGATTGCTCAATAGTTTTACAGATTTGCTTAAGCTGTGGGTCCTGCGCCTGATTGGCATACAGAGAATACTTTTCGATGCATAGCTGCTCATGTGACTTCTGGTCTTCGAGCAGAGTTCTTTCTTTTTGTGTCCAGGTAAGATTCAAAATAAACACCTCCGGCATTAGTTTGAGTAGATTCAAGCAATATATTCCGGGAATAAACCAAATTGCAATAAATTAAGGCATTACTGACTTCAGCAGGAAACCGGAAGCATACCGATATATGCCGCTCACCGAATCCACTTGCAAAACTGCTGTAAAATTGATATTATCAATCGGTAAAAATTCAGCGGAGATGACTTGCATGATTTATCTGGACTATGCGGCAAACACCCCGGTCGACCCGGAGGTTCTCGAGACGTTCTGCGATGTGACGCGGAAATACGTCGCCAACCCGAACTCGGCTCACGGCCTGGGAAGGCAGGCAAACACATGCCTTGAGCAGGCAACGAAGAAAATACTGGAGCTGCTTGATGCGGAGAATCGCGAGGTGGTCTACACATCGGGAGCGACAGAGGCCAATAATCTCGCAATAAAAGGTGTAGCCGAAAAATATAAAAACTATGGAAGACATATTATTACTACCTATCTGGAACACTCGTCGGTGAACGGTGCAATTGCCGCGCTTCAGAACGCCGGTTTTGAAATCGATTATGTGGACTGCGACAAAGACGGGCTTGTCGATTTGGGACACCTGCGTGAACTAATGCGCAAGGATACGATCCTCGTTTCGGCTTGTTATGTCGACAGCGAAGCAGGCGTTACTCAGCAAATAGACAAAATAGGAGAGCTGATCGAAGAATATCCGAACTGCCGTTTTCATGTGGACGCCACACAGGCGATAGGGAAGGTGCCGCTTTCGCTTGAAAAGGCGGACCTTTACTCGTTTGCGCCCCACAAGTTTTACGGACTTAACGGCTCGGGAATCCTCGTAAAGAAGGAAGACGTGCTGCTTGAGACGCAAATTCACGGAGGTATAAGCATTTCTCCATATCGCAGCGGGACGCCTGCGCTGGCAATGTGCGCAGCCACCGCAAAGGCTTTGGAGCTTGCCGTCGAAAGCGCCGGAACAAGGTTTGAATATGTGAAGCGGCTGAACAGCACAATTCGTGAGGCATTTAAAAAATATCCGAAAGTAAAGATTAACAGCACGAACTATTCCAGTCCATATATACTTAATATAAGCATTATGGGCGTAAGGACCGAGGAATTCAGGCGGGAAATGGAAAACCTTGATGTATATCTTTCAACAAGATCGGCATGCTGTGCGCCCAATACGGTATCACGCCCAATCTTCGCGATAACAAAAGACAGAAAAAGGGCCATGTCGCCGTTGAGAATCAGTCTGAGTCATCTCACAACAATGCAGGAAATAAGCGAATTCCTTGATCGTTTCGATCAGTGCTACAGGAAGCTTGAACATTAACGGGGGCTCTATGGAGAAGTATAAGGAGATCGAAAGAAGCATAATAAAAAAATACCGGAGGGAAATCTGGAAGCGGTTTATCACCGCGGTCGTCCGGTATCAGCTGATAAACGAAGGAGATAAGATTGCGGTTTGCATATCCGGCGGCAAAGACTCCATGCTTATGGCCAAATGTATGCAGGAGCTGCAAAGGCACGGGCTATACCATTTTGATCTGGAGTTTTTAGTCATGGATCCGGGGTATAACAAGATTAACCGCCAAATAATAGTCAATAATGCAGAGCTGCTCAACATTCCCATTACGATATTCGAGACGGACATATATGATATTGTCGCGGGCGTGGACAAGTCCCCATGCTATCTTTGCGCAAGGATGAGAAGGGGATACCTTTACAGCCGCGCGAAAGCCATGGGATGCAACAAGATCGCTCTCGGCCATCATTTCGACGACGTGGTTGAGACAATTCTCCTGAGCATGATGTACAGCGCCGAGGTTAAGACAATGATGCCAAAGCTTCACAGCACCAACTTTGAGGGAATGGAACTGATCCGTCCGATGTACATGGTAAAAGAGGCGGACATAATTGCCTGGGCGCGATATAATAACCTTCAGTTTATCCAATGCGCATGCCGACTGACGGAAAACTGCGTGCTGGGAGACAGCGGCGGAACGTCCAAGCGGCAGGAAATGAAAACTTTGATGAAGAAGCTAAGGCAAATAAATCCCAATATTGATCAAAACATATTCAACAGCGTTGAGAACGTAAATCTGGACACAATAATCGGCTACAGGAAAGAAGGCCAATACCACTCCTTCCTCGATAATTACTGATGTTTACGGAGTCTGCCGGAGTGAGGGTTCCCAGTAAAAAAGCATCACCGCTAGGAGGCGGCGATGCAGTAATCAAGCACTTTTTTTATAATTTCCTTTGTTGCGGCGCCCTCGTGGAGCTTTTTTTCGCCAAGGAAAAAGGAGGGCACATAGTAATAATCGTAGCTGTCGGCAAGGTCGGCCTGCTCGTCCTCGTTAATATGGTTGATATGGATATCCTTGTAGGCGGGGTTCTCATCCATCAGTTCGGCAATCCATTTATCGGCCTGCCTGCAATACGGACAGTTTACCAGTCTGAAGAAAGTAAGATCTATCATGGCGGTACCTCCGGTTAGCAATCCTGTTTTCTTTTAAAAAGCTTGTCACATTATAGTATATCATAATTCTAAAATATTACCAGAGGTATACCAGGGGGGTTGCCTGTAGAACGGTTATCCTATATACCTGACACCGCCAAGACAATCGCATTATTGCAATAGTTTACTCAGCGACCCTTTGTAAACTATATGAAGCTGGTGAAGCGCGCGGGTGGCGGCCACATAAAGAAGCTTCGCGTCGGCATCGGTTTCCGGGTAATTCTCCTCCGTCGGGTTATACAGAACAACAGCGTCGAACTCAAGACCCTTGGTCAAATGGATCGGAAGGACCATCACGCCTTTGACAAAGCTGGGGTTTTCTTCGTCAAAGGCAATAACGTCAATCTGCCTTGACAGCCTTTCGCTGGCCTGCATGGCCTCCCCGGCATTTCGGCAGATTACCGCGACCGTGCTGTATCCGTTCGAATATGCTTCATGAACTGCCTGAACCGTCTTTTCGACAAGCTCGGTTTCATCTCCGGCCGGTATAATCGCAACATCCCTGCCGTGGCGAATAACAGGTTCGATCCTGTAAGTTTCGAAGGTGCACTTGTTCAGAATTCTGCCAGCAAACTCCGATATTTCGATTGTGTTTCTATAGCTTTTCGCGAGTACGTAAAACCGGTCTTTCTCCATGGAGAAAACCTCGTTACGTATTTGCGACCAATCGTTCATTCCGGTGTAATAATTTATATTTTGAGAGATATCTCCCATAATTGTAAAAGTACAGTTTGTCAGGATCTTTTTAAGTACGTAAAAAATGGATACGCCGAAATCCTGCGCCTCGTCGATCACCATATGCTTGATTTTTCCGGCGTTCTCCGTGCTAAGGATTCTGTTTTTCATGTATGAAAGCATGCAAAGGTCATAGACATCCAGACTGTTTTTGTTTAGCTGCCGTAAGAATATTTTGAGGTCTTCCGGATTAAAGCAGCCTGTTTGGTCTGCTTGCATCAGATATGCCGCAAACTCCTTGTAAAGCTCGGGCAGCTTTGGTTTTTTCAGCCGTTCTCCAAAGTGATTCCTGTATTTTCTCAACACCGATCTGATATGATCCGGTTCATAAAATGCCGTTTCAAGATGATTCCGAAGCAGGAAAACGAGCCTTTCGTTCAGGTAAGCCGCTTTTTCGCGAATTGATTTGTCCCGCCGGGCGGCGGAAGCATTTTCACCCTTAAGGTAAGACAGAATATCCTGGGTTGTCATAATAATTTTCCCGTCATACGTGACCGGTTCTGTAGGTATCAGCTTTTGCCCGATATAGTCCATGAACCGTTCAAAAGCGAGAATGAACTGAAGTCCGCCCTTAAATGCAGATGAAGCTCCCGCTGATATTAACTTGTGTTTTTTTACGTTTAAATCATTCCCGATCAGTGATATAAATAACTCTTCCATGGTCATCTGGTTTATGTTGTAAACGTCCAGATCGGGAAGCACGCCGGTAATATAGTTCAGCAGCATGCGGTTGCTGCCGATTATATAGAACTCGCTCGGTTTAAAATGATCTTTATAGTTATATAGAAGATATGATATCCGATGCATTGCCACCGTTGTTTTGCCGCTTCCGGCCACGCCCTGCACAATTACGCTGTGCCATGGATTATCGCGTATAATTTCATCCTGCTCTTTCTGAATAGTGGCGATGATCTCTCCGAGCACCACTTCTTTATTCTTTGACAGGTATTTGTTGAGAAATTCGTCATTTGCTATTATGTCTGAATCATAATAATCCAGAAGAGCGCTGTTTTCTATCTCAAAGGTTCTTTTTAGCTTCAGGTCGACACTGACGTGTCCTGATGGAGCCTCATATTGTCCGGGTCCGAGGTTCGATTCATAATATACGCTTGCTACCGGCGCGCGCCAGTCGGTGACCAATATGCTGTTGTCGTCGCGGGTAATTCCGTTTTTCCCGATGTACAGGCAGTGGGACTTCTGCGAGCCATTTTCAATGAAATCGATACGGCCGAAGTAAGGCTTTAGCTTGGCAAGCATGTTTCGCTTAAGCGTTTTCCATGTTTCGCTTTGCAGATCGAGGCTGACGATCAGTTCACTCTCCAGTTCCGGGTTTCCGGAATGGTAATGGTCATACAGATCTTTTGTTTTCTGATCAATGACCTCCTTCCGCGCAGTCCATAATTCGATGTTTTTCTGTATTTCTTCCACACAGTACGCAAGACGTTTCTCTTCAAGCTGCCATTCCATTCTCGACTTGTCTGCCATCTGAAAACCTCCTCAGTCATTCGGATAATACTCGCTTCATGCTCCGCATCTTACAGAGCTGAAAAAGATTGTAGCAGAAAATAAAAAAAAGTGTAGACTTTTCATTTTCGTTGTGATATGATGCTAAATGTAGTCATGCCTAAAAAACCCGGCGGCCGGTTTTTCAACCGGCCGTTTGCTTTTGCCTGTCAGCCCCCTGAACAGGGCATATTTACAAAGCAGTTAAGCTATGGTAATATATAAAAAAATTGCAGGCAATTTTACAGTGCAAATATGAGTTTAGGGCAGGTGAAAAATGTGCCGATAGCTCGTCCTCCTTGTTAAGCGTCGGAATGTATCAGAACACGGGCGCCGCCATTGCCTGTTTTTATCTTCAGAATTTATAAATATATTGGAAGGAAGATAGAAATGGGCTATTTGAGCAATGTAAAAAAGCAATATTGGATTTCGTTTTTCAACGCGCTGATACCCGCATATGTAATTGAACGGTTATTCTGGCAGGAACGCGGCCTGGGCGTGCAAGCGGTCGTGTACTGCGAGATAATCTATGCCCTGACGGTAACCGTACTCGAAATTCCGTCGGGAATGATGGCTGATATATTCGGCCGGAAAAAGTTACTGTCGGTATGCAAAGTCATAGATGTGCTCGAATTTGTCTTGTTACTGTTCGCACACGGCTTTTTCCAGTTCGCCTTTATCGTCTTTTTGTCCGGTGTTGGCAAAGCCTTGTCAAGCGGGAGTGCAAACGCCCTTCTGTATGATTCTCTTTTAAACGCGGGCAGACAGGATGATTTTGAGAAGCATGCGGGAAGGATCTCCGCCATCGACTTTTTCGGGTCGCTGATAGCGGCACTGAGCGGAAGTATATTAGCGAGCTTTTTTAATTATGAGTTTAATTATGTGTTATCCGCTTTAAGTATGTGCGCCGCATTTATATTTACCCTTTCTCTAAAAGAACCGCCAATGATAACAAAACCGGAAAGTGAATTATCCGGAGCGGCTCAGTACGTAAAAGAGGCTGTTCGGGTTTTTAAGTCGCAGCCCCTTGTTTTGATTTATTGTCTTTCCGGCGCCTTTCTGGGAGCTTGCGTAATTTATCTCGACGAATTCTGGCAGCTCATCCTTGAGAGCATCGGCGTTCCCGTCGTCTTTTTCGGAGTTGTCGGAGCCCTGGAAATGTCGCTCAGAATACCAGGCAACCTGTTAGCCTACAAGCTAAAGGAGAAAGTCAGCTATAAAAGCATTCTGGGTAGTTTTATCCTCGTCAATGCGATAGGTTACATTGCGATTTTCTTTACACGGAATTTGCTCTGCCTGATTCCTATAATACTGATATCGCTGTTGTCGGGCATCATTGATCCCCTTATCTCAGGCTATCTGCATCACCGGACCGAAAGCCGGATACGCGCTACAGTCGAATCATTTTCATCGTTGGGACTGCGGACCATCTCAATCGTGATCGGTCTTCTCTTCGGAATAATAAGCTCGGCTTACTCTCTTTTTACAGGGTTCTTAATGCTGGGGATAATATGCTTGTTGTATTTATTGCTTTTTAAAGTGATCATCGGCAATCGCAGGGAAGAATCGAATGCATAAACGCGGTTGATCATGCTATATTCATGCGACCCGCTGTCTCTTATGGTAAAAATAAAGCAGCTCTCAAACCCGCATGGGGTTTGAGGCTGTTTTTTTAGCGGGAATTATCTCGGCCGGAACCGTATTTCCATCCAGTCAAGGGCAATCCAGTCGTCCGGACCCGCGTTGGAGGTGTTGCGAATTACAACACGGTTTTGACGCCTGAGGGTCGGAATGTTGAAGGTAAGCTCCCTCCAGTTCCTGAATATGCCGCCCGCAGGAGTTCCGTGCGCAAGTCCGAGACTGCCTCTGTGAACAACGGTGCCATTGACTGTTATCGTGGCGGAGTAGCGCGCCGGAGGAACGTCCCTGTGGTCGTCAAGCACGGCGCTGATTACGAGTTGGGCTCTTAAGTTGCCCGGGATGAACAGAAATGCGGGGGAATCGAATGTCCAGACTCCCTGGGTTCCTGTGTAAAGAATGTCGGCGTTTCCGCTGGGGTTGCCATAGTTTGGATAACCCGTAAGCTCTTTTCTCAGCACGATGTTGGCGACGGCGGGGGGGTCGCTCAGGATCGGCGGCGGGTCTCCCTGCGCTGGAACTACAGGACCGATTGTCCTTTCCCTCGGGATTTCGTCCGACAGATAAGGCTCCGGCATTTTGCCATGTCCATAGGGCGATTCAAATTGCTGCGGATATTTATTTTCCGGTGCGATCTGTTCCGGATATAGATCCGGCAAATTCTCATCGGGAAGAACATTCTCCGGAATACGATTCGGGAGCATGATCTCCGGCATTTGCGGCTGAGGGTATTTTTTCGCAGGCTGCTGCGCCTGCTGTGCGTACATTGTTGACTGTACCCGGTTCAGGTATTTGACATAGCGGGATAACATAGATTCAGCTCCTGTCTTCGTTATATGCCATTATATTCGAAAATGCCGAAATCTGTTATCCGTTGTCAAAACCGCTTGAGAAGGGTCAATTTGATGCCGCGGAAGCCGCGCATGCGCTTGTTGCGGCGCAGATTACCGCGGTCTGCTGAGCTATTATTATGCTTGTAATACTGTTCATAAGCGTCAGGGACATTAAGCTTTTACGCATCGCGTCCACATAGTCGTCCGAAACCAGTCCGGCGGCAAGCATAAGTCTTTGATCCTTTGATATGGAAAACACTCCGAAGCCTTTCTGTCCCTTCAGGTATTCGGAGACTTCAATTATATCGTCGGCGGCCTTTACGATATCTCCGGTTATAAGTGAAATGACGCCCAGGGCGGAAAGCCCGTAGCGTACGCTGAACCTGTTTTTCCTGCTTTTCAGTTCGTCGTAAAGCGATATTACCCGCGAGCATTTATCGCCCGCAGGTTCTTCGCCGATGGCCAGAATATGGGAGAGAGACTGAACGGCGTCCGACGATCGGAACCTGATTTTCAGCCGGTAATAGCAGTTTTCAGCTTCGGCCATGACCTTTGAAGTGTCAAGACCCGACATTGCAAGCATGACGGCGTATGTATAGTCGGATGAAAAGGTGAGAAAGGGATGGTTCCTTTTCATTTCATCATAAAGATCCCGGGCTTTCGACGCGATCTCTCCATAGCGTGACGGATCGCATTCCCTGGCCATGAATAAAGCCGACAAAGCCAAATAATCCGATCCGTAGAACCGTTTATCCTTAAGCTCTTTATAAGCGTTCTGCACGTTTTCAAAGAAGATTTCGGGGTTGTCGGCAAGTGAAAGCATCGCCGCCGCGACAATGAACGTCCTGCTGCGGAAGGATGAAAAGAGGCCCGCGTTCTTTTTGATTATTGCTTTGCAATAGTTTATATAACCCGGGTCGATATTTTTCCCTTCATTTACATAGAGCATGCTTACAAGCGGAAGCAGCAAAACCGTTTCCCATTTAAAGCTCTTGCGCATTATCAGATAGTTGCCGACAAATTGTTCGCATCTTTTCTTAAGAGCATCATTCATTTGACTATCCCCAAACGCTTTAATTTTTCAAGAATGTACATAAATTATATCTTAGCGACAACAGGATATCAAGCAGATCGTACAGCACGAGACGTCACGCTTTTCTTATTACTTTATGCCTGAACGCTGTCAGCTCCGCGGTATATTCAAAAGCAGTATGGGGATGCTAAATGAAGAATTAAGAAAACCAAATCGGGGCTGCCGGTATAAAACGGACGGCATTGAGCAAAAGTAATTTAAAGACAAGGCATAATATGCTTTCGGAGGAAATACATGAGGAAAAACAAGCTGCTGATTATAACGCTTGCTGTTATCCTGCTTCTCGTTTCATGCTCGGGGAAATCCGGCGAGCAGAAATCAAAACAGCAGAAGCCCCCTCAGAGTCCGGAGAGCGGCGAATCACAGCAGGATGGCGGCGGGCAGGGCAAGGAGGAAGAAAAGAGCGAGCCTCACGAATATATAAAGGATGCGAAAAAAGTCACGATCGATCAGATCGAAGCCGATAAACTTGACATAAGCGACGTTGTTTTTGTCGGCGAAAAAAAGATTGCCGTCGCATGCCCGAAGGATATAGGCGAGAAAAAAAGCTTTCTTTACGATATGGAAGCAAAACAGGCGGTCAAGCTTCCCGATAACACGACGGTTATCAAGAAGCTTGAAAACGATGACCTTTTTGTCCGTACAGGAAACGAAGGGTCCTATGCAATTCTTGACGGAGCAAGCTACACAGTGAAGAAGGCAATAAATCGGCCCGAAACCGTTGACCCGTCCCTCGATATCTCGCCGGACGGAAAGCTGCTTGCATACGTTACAAGCGAGGGCCTTTTTGCCGCCGATACTGATTTCCAAAACCCGGTAAAGCTTGTCGACGCAAAGAAGGAGCAGGATGTGTTCAGGAGCCTTATGCCGCGCTATCCGATGTGGCTGGACAACAGCAGGATAAGCTATAAAATGCTGGGCTGGGAACATGTCATGTATTGCGGTGTGGTTTTAAGAAACGGTTCCGAAAACAAGGTATATGAAAACGCAAAGGACAGCTCAATTTATCCTCTTATCAGCGGGGATTTTATCAGCCGCGGCGAATACGGCAGGGGAGTAGGGCTGATTGACGGAATTACCGGTGAAAAAAAGACAATAAGCCCTTCGGTTATCGAGTATGAAGGGTTTGCGTATGATAAGAACGGCAAGTGGGTTGTTTTTTTCATGACAAACAAGGAAACAACCGAAGAAATCAAATGGACGGGAAAGCTGGAAATCCGCTCTGTCCAGAAGGGAGAGAAGGTCAAGGAATTCAAATCGGAAAAGCCGAACACCATGCCGGTTGAGGATGCTGTAGCCTCGCCGGACGGGAAGCTTGTTCTTTTCACCGACCTTGACAAGACCGGAAGGCGCGTCTTATATAAGTTGGAGATTAATATGGAAGAGCAATCGGAGGGAGGTTCCGGTTCGTGATACTGAACCAGAACATGATCCTGTTACTGTTACTGGTTAAATATAGATAATAATGCTCAAAATTGTTATATAAGCGCAATTGGTGCATACATCCGGTCTGTATTACGTTGCAGTGTCAGCTTTTTTAGGCGAAGGACGGTTTGATTTGCTGCGCCATCTTGACGGTGGTGCAGCTATAATTATTGTCTTAAACTGTAGATTAACTGCCTTTAGTTATTGCGTTGCAATGAAAATAATTTTATCTTGCTGGAAAACAGTTTATTTACGGCATAAAATGGATTAAGAATCCAAATGGACTAATTATCCATAGGGGGTACTTCCATGCGTTCCAGACGTCCTTACTCATTTGAATATCCTGTAAAGGATACGGCAAACACAACAAGGATTATGGGCTCCAATGCGATCTCCTTCAACATTCATGTCACGCAAATGATTTATCCGATGCCGGAAGTGGAGTGGAGACCGAACGCGGTTATTCTTATTCCGCTGACGTCATATCACTACGCCATGATCGCCTCGTCTCTGGTATGTTTTCCGATAAACGCTCCGCTTTTGTTTACATATCCAAACGGCCTGCATCCCGATACGCTTCAGGAGATTGAGAGATTGTCTCCGTCCGGAGGCGAGGCGCCTGCGCAGGCAATAATGGTTGGACCGATAGCCGAGACTGTTCAAAAGCAGCTTGAAAGCACGGGTTACACGGTCCGGCACATTGAAGGCGGCGATCCGTTTACTGCCGCGGCCGAGGTGCTGGAATTCAGAAATGCCTTCCCACCGAGGTCTATGGCCGGCAATGAAAACATAATTCTCATGGCGGCCGACAGCCCGGACGTTTGCCTGCATACAGCATATTATGCGGCGCATTCGGGAGTTCCGATTCTGTTCACGCTGAAAGACAGGCTGCCCGACGTGACGAGGAATATGCTCCTAAAATATAATAACAGAAATGTGTTTTTGGTAGCAAACGAACGGATGATATCAAACGGGGTCATGGAGGAAGTAAAGCAGCTTACATACGGGATGGTTGACCGCATCGGCGGAAGTACGCTTGCCGATTGCGCAGTGAACTTTGCGAAGTACCGTTCCGTCGTCGGGCGGTTCGGATGGGATATGAACAGGACGGACGGATGGGCGTTCTGCTTCGGAACGGAGTATGACTGGGCGGAGGTCCTCGCCGCTTGCGTGTTCGCGCTGCTTGGGAAAAACGCTCCTTTTCTCTTTATTGAACCGTCAGGCATACCTGATATTACATTCAATTATGTCCTTTCACTGAAACCTCATGCGGTCTGTCCGCCAAGGCCCCCATATATGCACGGCTATATTTTGGGTGAATTCGAAAAAATAACAAGGCAGACACAGGTTGAAATCGAGCGGCTGATGAATATAAGGACTGCGGAAGGAGAAGGAGTCCCGACAGTCCCCATATACGATCCGAATATGGTCACATTCAGGAACTTATGGTTGGGAGAATAAAGGGAAAAACGGGTAAAGCGTAAATAACGCGCAAAGAGTAAAGAGTGGGTCAAACGAAATGCGTTGACCCACTCTTTGCGTAGCTAAAAAACTTACTTATAGATCCGCTTTCAGCGAACGACATCATATCCCTGATCTTCGATCGCTTCGGCGATTTTACCGATCGGGGCGAGCGAAGGATCGTGCTCGATTGTTACCGTTTTACTTTTCAGATCCACTTCAACGCTCTTTACGCCGTTTATCGAACCGGCTGCTTTTTTTACCGCGTTTTCGCAGTGACTGCAGGACATGCCTTCGACTTTTAAGGTTACCTTTACCATACTAACCTCCGTTAAAATATTACGATTTGAAGTATTACGAGTGATAAGGCTTGAAGCGTTTAAGCCTTAGCGCGTTTGTCAGTACCGACACAGAGCTGAGCGACATTGCGGCTGCCCCGATCATCGGATTAAGCAGCGGGCCTCCGAAAAGGTGCAGCAGCCCGGCTGCAATCGGTATACCGGCGGTGTTATAGCCAAACGCCCAGAACAGGTTCTGCTTTATGTTGCGTATTGTGCTCTTACTCAGGTGTATGGCAGTCGGTACATCCATTAGGTCGCTGCGCATAAGGACAATATCGGCGGACTCAATCGCCACGTCGGTGCCTGAACCGATGGCAATGCCGATGTCGGCCTGGGCGAGCGCCGGCGCGTCGTTTATGCCGTCGCCCACCATCGCAACCTTTCTGCCTTCGGACTGCAGCTTTTTGACTTCATCTGATTTGTCCTGCGGCAGGACTTCGGCGAGGACCCTGTCTATCCCGACCTGCTTTGCTATGGCCTCGGCGGTTTTTCGGTTGTCGCCCGTAATCATAACTACTTCGACACCCATCGATTGAAGCTTTTTGATCGCCTCTGCGCTGTTTTCCTTGACAACGTCGGCCACAGCGATAATTCCGGCGGGTTCGCCTCCGATCGCAACGAACATGGGAGTTTTCCCTTCATCCGCGAGTGCATCCGACTGTTTTTCGAGAGAGCCTGTCGGAATGCTGCGGTCGTCCATCAGCTTTCTGTTGCCGATAAGGGCCTGGACGCCGTCCACCTCAACCTCAATGCCGTGTCCCGGAATTGCAAGGAACTTCGAAACCCCGATCAGCTCGATCTTATCGGATTCGGCTTTGGAGACGATTGCTTCGCCCAACGGGTGCTCGGAGCCTTTCTCCGCGGACGCGGCTATTTGCAGAAGCCTTTCGCGCGATATGCCCGCCGCCGGAATTATATCCGTCACCTGCGGCTTTCCTTCGGTGATGGTACCCGTCTTGTCAAAAATGATCGTATTTACCTTGTGCGCGGTTTCAAGCGCCTCGCCGCCCTTGAACAGTATACCCAGTTCCGCACCCTTCCCGGTGCCGACCATAATGGCGGTCGGGGTTGCAAGTCCGAGGGCGCACGGGCAGGCGATTACAAGCACGGAAACGAAAATCGTCAGCGAAAAGGGAAGAGACTCGCCGGAGATCAGCCATGCGGCAAAGGCAAGAATCGCGATGCCGACCACTATCGGAACAAAGTACCCTGATACTATGTCAGCCAGCTTGGCTATCGGCGCCTTGGAGCCCTGCGCATCCTCCACGAGCCTTATGATCTGCGCCAGAACCGTGTCTCCGCCGACCTTAGTCGCTTTGAACCGGATCATTCCGTTCCTGTTTATGCTTGCGGCATATACCTTGTCTCCAGCCTGTTTGTCTACCGGCATGCTTTCGCCAGTAAGCATCGATTCGTCAATTGCGGTGGAGCCATCGGTAACTATACCGTCCACCGGTATTTTTTCACCGGGTCTGACAAGCACTATGTCTCCGATCTCAACTTCGTCGATAGGGATTTCGATTTCCTTTCCGTCATGGACAACGGTCGCCGTTTTCGGAGCGAGCCCCATCAGCTTTTTTATTGCCTCGGAGGTCTTGCCCTTGGATACAGCTTCCAGCGACTTCCCGAGCAGTATAAGTGTTATTATGACGCCCGCGGTTTCAAAGTAAAGTCCTTCGACTGCCTCCATGCTGCCTTTATATATCCGATATGTTGAATAGAGGCTGTAAACTATGGCCGCAGTTGTGCCGAGCGCAATCAGCGAATCCATATTCGGGCTTCCCTGAACCAACGCCTTGAAGCCGACGGTATAAAACCTGCAGCCCACAATTACGATCGGGATTGCGAGCAAAACCTGGGCTAAGGCAAACGCGAGGGGATTGTGCATGTGATCGAGAAAAGAGGGGATGGGAAGGTGCAGCATCGATCCCATCGCCAGATACAACAGAGGAGCAGCGAAGACGGCGGACACTATGAATTTTCTCCAAAGAGTTCGGATCTCTCTTTCCTTCCGAAGCTTATCTTCGTCCGCGGCGCTTTTGCTCTCGATCTCAAGGGCCTTGTATCCAAGCCGTTCAATGTTCTGCTTTATTGATGAAATTCTGATTATCTGCGGGTCATATTCCACGGCGGCCTTTTCAGATGCGAGGTTGACGGATGCATTTTTGACGCCGTCAAGCCTGCCGAGAGCCTTCTCGATCCGCTGCGCGCACGCGGCGCAAGTCATACCGCCGATGGGAATCGTGACCGTTCTTATAACCGCTTCGGGAACTACTCCGTAGCCGATCCTCTCAATGGTATCTATAATATCCTGCTTTGACACAATCTGGGAGTCATACTCCATTGTAAGCTTTTCGGCGGCGAAGTTCACTGCGGCGCTCAGTACTCCGTCCATTCTGCCGACGGCCTTCTGAATTCTCTGGGCGCATGCGGCGCATGTCATGCCGCTTATAGTAATGGTTTCTTTTTTTGCCACCAACTAAAACCTGCCCTTTCAAAAAAGTTTGTAATGCTTCTCAGAGAAGCGTGGTGATTGTTTTCAATAGCTCGTCGACAATATCGTCTTCTCCGTTTTTTATTTTCCTGACGACGCATCCCCGGAGATGGTTTTCAAGAATCAGCTTTGCGACAGAGTCAAGAGCGGCCTGTGCCGCTGCAACCTGATTGAGGATATCGTCGCAATAAGCGTCGCGCTCCACCATGCCCTTAATGCCGCGGACCTGCCCTTCGATACGATTCAGCCGGGAGATAAGGGAAGACTTAAGCTTATGCTCGCGTTGAGTGGACCTTTCGCAGGTCTCTTCGAGAGAACATCCTTCGCAATGCCCGGCCGTTTCCATAATTTTGCTCAAACCGACACCTCCTGTATTACCATACCCCTGTAGGGTATATTTATCATATACCGTGCCGCCGGATTTGTCAATCATATTCGTATAAGCAAAGTAGGAAATTTATTTATTATTATTGTCATGGGAAAAAAAGAATATAAATTTACAGCAAAACGAAGGTCCGCCGCAACGGCGAACCTTCGTTATCACAGACTTCAGTTTTACGGCAAAGCGACAGGGGCATCTGAAGCATAGGAGACATATCCCAAAGGATTGATTGCGAAATTGTCGGATGAACCGACAATAAAGGCCTGCATGGAATGTATCCTGTCCTTTATGGCGGCGTAAGCATCGCCTTCCAGCACTTCGGAGAACTCGACGGTTTCACCGGGTTCAATTACCGTTTCGCCCATGAGCAGGATGAACATTTTGTCAGCGGACCATGTGTAAAGGTTGTTGCCTTCCGAGTCAAACAGCTTGAAGTCGTACTTCTGGCCCGAAGTGTGCTCGATACTGATTGCCTTCTTTGTATTATTGGTAATCGAAAGCTTCATTTCAATGTTATCGTCTGAAAGCACCGCTTCCGCTTTTACGTCGACATCTGACAGGTTTTTAACCGTGTCGAGAAGTCTGCCGACGGCTACGACTGCTTCCGCTCTGGTCGCGGGGGCGTCGGGGAAGAGCATGCTGCCGTTTCTGCCGTTTATGATCTTAAGAAGCACGGCTTTGACAACGTCGTTTTTATAATCGGGGTTGATTTTCGCGTCGTCGTCGAAGGGTTCCGGCATCATCATGATCAGCGCGTACTCACCGTCGGTCATATAATCCAGCGCACTGATAATATAATGGATCATTTCGTCTCTTCTCAGCGGCTCATCCGGACGGAACTCCCCGGACGATGGTATTATTCCGCAGATTACCATGTCATAGAGCTCCGAAGCTCCTGTATCCTCATTGTCAAGGTCGCCAAAAAACTCTTTGATGTCGGGCGCTTTAAAAGAATTGATCTCGATTCCAAGCGCATTATGAAGGATACGGACAAATTCCATTTTCGTAATCGCCCGGTTAGGGAGGAATGAGCCATCCTCGCCCAAAAGCCCGGCAAAGTCGCTTTCTTTGATATGGTTTTCAGCCCAGTGTCCCGAGATATCCGGGTATTCCAGGGCTCCGGCGGACAGCATGGATACCGCCAGAATTAAGGCCATCGCAATCGATGCAATGATTTTTTTCATCAAGAATCTCCTTTCATTTTCGGGTTAAGGCAAATGTGACACATTTGATATCAATTTTGTAGACTGCGGGGACAGGGGAAAAGTTCCTGCAGCGGACAGGTTTGCAGGAATTCCGGACCCGGAAGATTCTGGAACGGCATGCGGGCGGCAGGATTATTGTACCAGCCTCTTGATTCCTTTACGCAATTGTCGTATCATTCTAATTATGAATAGTATGTTTAATGCGGAGCGTTTCGGATTAACTTCATGAAATGGGAGAAAAGATATGTCTTCGGCAGACAGAAAAAAGGCATTGCTGATAGTAAACCCCTTTGCGGGAAGAATGAGATCGAGAAATGGACTTTTTGACATCGTTGATCTTTTTTCGAAGAACGGATATGAGATCACGGTGCACGTAACCTCAAAAAGGGGAGACGCAGTCGAATTTTTGGAGAAGATCTCCTGCGATTATTCGGTTGTAATGTGCTGCGGCGGCGACGGGACATTAAATGAAGTCGTAACGGGTATGATGAAGCTCCCTGCGGTTATGCCTATAGGGTATATTCCGTCGGGAACTGCCAATGATCTTGCCGCGAGTCTGGGTCTGTCGCGGAACATAAAAAGATCCGCTCACACGGTTCTCTCAGGCAGACTGTGCGGCCATGACATAGGCAACTTCAATAATGACCGCTACTTTACCTATATAGCTTCCTTCGGTGCGTTCACTAAAGTGTCATACGCGACAAAGCAGCCGTTTAAAAACGCGATAGGGTATCTTGCATACTTTTTCGAAGGCATACGCAACGTCGGAGAGATTCGCCCGTATAAAGTCGCGGTCAAGTCGGACGAATTGGAAACGGAAGGCGAGTTCCTTTTCGGTGCGGTGATGAACACCACTTCCGCCGGCGGCATATTCAAGCTTGACAAAGAGCTTGTGGACTTCGGCGACGGCAAGTTCGAGGTGCTGCTGATCCGCAATCCGCGCAACGCGGCCGAGCTCAGCGACATCGTAAAAAGCCTGGCGAAAAGGCAGTTTGACAACAAATACGTGACGCTGTTCAAAACAAGCAATATCTGCTTCGACTCTGAAAAGCCCGTCGCATGGACGATAGACGGCGAATTCGGCGGGAACAACACCCATGTGGAAATCAAAAATTTACAGCAGGCTGTTCAAATATACAGACCATAACAACCATTCAAAATTACCCAAAATCAAATCAGGGAGAGGGCCGGAATGCCGAGCCTTCTCCCTGATCCGTTTGTGCGCCCGGTGAGCGCACGTTCTAGAGGGTGAAAGTCCCGAATCCGCCCGGTAGCGGGAAGGGTATAGCTGAACACCAAGGGTGTCCATCGTGAGGTGGAATCTGAAGAAAGGTGTAGGCAAATCTCTGCTTGAAAGGATACTGGACAGGGACAATCTGAACAGGGCCTACAAGCGTGTGAAGGCCAACAAGGGAGCACCCGGGATAGACGGGATGACAGTAGATGATGCTCTGGGTTGGTTAAGAGAACACAGGGAGGAACTTCTGGAGAACATACGCAACGGCAAATACAAGCCGCAACCCGTGCGCCGGAAGGAAATCCCGAAACCGGATGGCGGTGTACGAAAGTTAGGGATTCCGACAGTAGTGGACCGCATTATCCAACAGGCAATAGCGCAGCAGTTAACCCCAATCTTTGAACCAATATTCTCGGGAAACAGCTTCGGCTATCGACCGGGAAAGAGCGCGCAAATGGCTATCATGAAAGTGAAGGAGTATGCGGAAAAGGGATACAAGTACGCAGTACAAATAGACCTATCCAAATACTTTGAC